>Ga0308175_100003251_pt1 | contig 11247 bp, 11 predicted proteins | sample PhyCR1_3_FD_203893 | JGI IMG/M metagenome (GOLD analysis project Ga0308175, IMG submission 203893) | Soil microbial communities from UC Gill Tract Community Farm, Albany, California, United States - DLSLS.C.R1 | ecosystem: Environmental > Terrestrial > Soil > Agricultural land | place: USA... | reverse complement strand
ATACTGCGTGGCACCTGTGTCCCGCCCGGCCCGTCAAAATAGGCTACCGGCTGGCCGTTGTGGATACGCTCAAGGGCGGGAAAGTGTCGTCTGATCTCTTCTACTGGAGCAACTTTGTTTTTTTCGGTCTGTGGGTTTGCTTGTGTCATATCATCGCTAATATACACGAGAAACCGCCAAAATCTTTAATACCGGCGATTTAATAACAGGTTGCCGTACGGCTGATCAAGATGCTTTAATTGTTTTATCTTTTTTTCGAATCAATTTACAGCAGCAGGGCAATCGAGTTTCAAATTCTACTAGATGAGAAAGGCAATCCCGGAAAAATATCGATAAATTCGTGTTTAAATCTTTTAAATCTAAAGTATTGGGTGTTTCCTGAGTATTTTGCGGCTCTATCTAGCGCGTGAGGGGACAATTTGCTTCGGACCTTAAGCAATTGCGCGATGCAAAAAAATATTGTTATGCTTATTGTCGTTCGCAGCACCTTATTATGAAAGAAAAAGTTGCCTTGATCACGGGAGCGAGCAGCGGCATCGGACGTTCTGCAGCCAGGCTTTTTGTAAATGACGGGTGGTCAGTCGTCGGCGTCGGCAGAAACCAGCATGAGCTATTAGAGCTTCGGAATGAAGTAAAAGATGCTTCAGGAGCTTTTCGTGCTCATTTGGCCGACCTTACCGAAACCTCGCAGGTTGACCGCCTGATCTCTGACACGCTGGAACACCTGGGTCGGATCGATGTCGTCGTCAACGCGGCGGGCGTTATAAAGAACGGAAATATTGCAGACACCTCGCTTCACGAATGGGACCGGATGATGGAAATAAATCTTCGTTCTGTATTTTATTTGATGCACAAGTGCGTACCGAGCCTTGAGCAAACCAAAGGAAATATCGTCAATATTTCCAGCGTTGCAGGTACGCGTGCGTTCCCGAACGTGATTGCGTATTGCGTGTCAAAGGCGGCTGTAGATCAGCTTACACGCTGTGCTGCGTTAGAGCTTGCGCCGAAGGGAATTCGAGTAAACGCTGTAAATCCGGGGGTTGTGGTGACAAATTTGCATAAGCGCGGCGGAATGGAGGCTGCGGCTTACGAGAAATTTCTCGATCATTCGAAAGCGACGCATCCGCTTGGTCGTGTCGGGACGCCGGACGAGGTTGCCGATCTTGTTTTCTATCTTGCATCGGAAAAAGCGTCGTGGATAACGGGCGCGACGTACGAGATCGATGGCGGCCGCGGACAGACTTGTGCAAGATAACAAAATAGAACCGTCTATGATTTAACGATTGTGAAGGTTCAACTGCTTCCCAGTTCTGTCGATAAGAATGGCGCCGCCTCGGAGCGTCAGCATCTAACGTGTTTTGTTATAGATGACACAGTTACGATCGACGCCGGCAGCCTTGCAATGGCCTGTTCCGACGAGCAGTTCGAAAATATTCGCGATATAATCCTTACACACGCCCATCTCGATCACATTGCCGGATTGCCTTTGTTTATAGACGATCTTTTTGCAAAGCTGACAGAGCCTGTTAGAGTTCATGCAACCCGCGAGATGATCGAAGTTCTCGAACGCGACATCTTCAACTGGTCGGTTTATCCCAGGTTTTCCGAGCTTTCGAACGAGAATGGCCCAGTGATGCAGTATGTTCCATACGAGATCGGGTGCGAATTCAGGGTGCGAAATCTGAACATCAAACCGCTTGCAGTAAACCACCATGTTCCCGCGGCTGGTTTTATCGTCTCCAACGACACCTCAAAAATTGCGATCACAGGCGACACCTCGGCGATGGATGATTTTTGGGAGGTTGTAAATCGCGAAGACGATCTTTCGGCCCTGCTGGTCGAATGCGCGTTCCCGAATCACCTGTGCGAGCTGGCCGATATTTCGCATCATCTTACCCCGCAAAAGCTATCCACAGAATTGGCGAAATTCGACAAACACGATTGTCCGGTTTTTGTTATAAATCTGAAACCGGCTTATCGGGAGACAATAATTAAAGAAATCGATGAGATGGTGAACGATGGTTTGGAAATACTAAATGTCGGAAAAGTTTACGAGTGGTGATTGTTGTTAAGCGCCTTTCCTCGCATAAAATTGATCGGCTCGAACGCTCCTTCGCGGTGTTCGCCGACAAAATCGTGAAGCCGTACGCGGCCGTTCGCTAAAACCTCTTTTATGCGAAACGTGCGCTCCTCGCGGCTGCGTCCGGGCATAATTTCTGCCTTAAAGGTTACGTTCATTTCAGGCCGCGCCCATATTTTTTCGGGAGTCGCCGTTTCCGCTGCTTTTTTTCGAAAGATCGCCATTTTTATTCAGTAAGATCGGTTTTTTTCTTGTGTTTTGTTTTTCGTCGCGACGGATGAACTCTCTCTTCAGGCTTTTCTTCGCCGAATCTCTGACTCGGTGGAGCAGTCGGCTTTCGGATAGAGTCAAAAACCGGCCTTTCCACCTTTTTAACCTTCCTTCCTCGCATGCCGTGAATTATATCAGAAAATATTAATTGCAAAGCGATTCCAGAAGTTTGCAAAAGCCTGCGCGTAAGCAAGAGCGTAACGCTCGATATTGACAGTTTCGCCCTTGCTAATGCGCAGGCTTTCGCATTAACCAACCATTGATACGGAATAAATATTGACATTTTCTGGTAATATATTCAGTATTAAAGACATTTCACGTCTCCGGTTCCGGAGAATGGTAAAGATCTTGACTCATCGACCGAGCACAACGCAACCTATCCAGAATTACCGGCATCAGGTTAAACCAAACCGTCGGCCGTTCTGGCTGCCTGCGTCCGGGTTTTACGTGTTGGCGGCTGCGGCGGCGATCTTTGTCTTTTTCGTGATACTGGCGGCGTTTCGCGACGGCCGCGACGAAATGCCGTGGACAACCGCAGGCATTGCGTCCAGCATCATTCTTGCCGGCGCGGTTTTGCTTCGTGAAGTTGTTTTTCGCGGTGCACGAAACAGGCTGCTGGACACGCAGCGACAGCTTGATCGCAATTTGAAGGCGACGCCGGCTGTTCGCAACGGTACTATCCAGGATCCGAACAAACTTACGCTCGAAAAAAATGCCGCGATTTTAAAGGAGATTAAGCAAAAATCGGACGCGGCCAAGGTGCTCGGTAAAATGCCTGCAGGTCACAAAGAAGTGTTCGAGATGTGTGACCGGTATATCGAGGTCGCACGAAACGAGTTAAAGACGATCACGCCTGGTTCGCCACGGCTCGGTCCGCTGCTTCGCGGCCGGGAAATGGCCGAGAATATGCACAGGTTTCACCTGCTGCAATGGGCCGAGATCGAAACCCGCACCCTGATGCACGAGGCGCGGCACATTCAAAAATTTAATGACAAGCTTGCAACGGCCCAAAAGGCCATTGCAATAGTCGATTCGGCACTCGAATATTACCCTGGCGAGGAAAACCTTCGCGAATCCGGCGAGGCTCTTCGGGAATTCGTGGCGTCGATCAAGCTGTCGAACTGGATAGAACGGGCAGAACGGGCAGCATTCAAGGGGAATTACAAGCAGGCAAAAAAACTGTATAACGACGCTCTATTCTTTGTAAGCAAAGAGGTGCCTGGCGAAGAGAACAGGAAAATCGCCGCTGCAAAGATCAGTGAAGAACTGGAAAAAATTAAAGGATTGGAAAATGTGGCCGAATAAGCTTTCACCGGCTTAATATACTACTCATTTTCATATGATTTCTCAGAGATGCCCAAGATGTCACAGCGACCGTATCCGCCATGGATATCGCCTCACTCCGCTTTGGTCAAAACTTGTCTGCCGCTATAATTTATTGTGCGACAAATGCAATTGGGAATTTCGCGGATTTGTCGTCCCGTGGACGGTCAATTCGTCGAAACGTTCGGGCAAACGTCAGAACGCAAGTAACGGCAAACCCGCAAATGGTACTCAGCAGGCGGAACAGGGCCTCCGCGTAAAGTAGTAGTCATAGGCGAGATCTTGAGAATGTGAAAACCACCTTTACCAAAAGCCTCACGTTAATATTTCTAATATATCTTTTGGCGTTTTACCGTATTGCGGCGCAGAATGCGGACTCCGACGGGCATTCGCTTAGGTCGGAGACGGCTGCCGAGACCGATCTCGTGCATTTTGGCGACTTGATAGACGTTGACGTAGTTGGTAGCCTTGATTTTGATTGGCGGGGAGAGCTTACGCCGGAAGGTTTTCTAAAAGGTGTCGAAAAAAGCCAGGATCCGATCTATGCGATGTGCCGCAGCGAGGCGGCTATTGCGGCCGATATCGCAAAAGAGTACGGCAAGATACTGCGCGACCCAAACGTCGTCGTAAAGATCATCGACCGTTCGGGCAGGCCCGCCGCCATTCTGGACGGAGCCGTAAAAAGCCCACACAGGTTTCGTATAAAACGGCCGGTTTTCTTAAATGAACTTGTTGTAATGTCCGGCGGTATCACCGACACTGCAAGCGGCGAGGTCAGGGTTTACAGGCCGGGCAACATAAGCTGCGTTTCCGGAAGTGATACGGCAGCGCCGGAGGCCGGATCTCAGACATTGACCATTCAGATAAGCGATCTTTTGCGTGGAAAAAAGGACGCAAATCCGCAGATTCAGAGCGGCGATATCGTCTCGGTGCTTGAGGCTTTTCCGATTTATGTCATCGGCGGAGTGAACAGCCCGAAACAGTTGTCGTCAAGAGCCCGAACTACTCTTACCGCGGCGGTCTCAAGCGCCGGCGGCTTGGCGCACGACGCTGAAGAAAGCGATATCACGATATTTCGGCGGGCCAACGGGGACGTTCGCACGATACGTGCCGATCTGAAAAAGATCGAAAGCAAAGCGGTACCGGATATCGAACTTAAGCCGTACGACATTGTCGATGTCGGCCAGCGAGGCAGGGGGCCGAAACGTTTTCCGCCGGTGCTTGAGAATGGCGAAAACAGCCGGCAAAATGCCGAAAACCTGCCTTTGAAAGTGGTCGATTGAAAATTTTGTTTGTTAGATCGGTCAAAATCTGTTATCAATAAAGGTTAGCTTGCGGCGAGTCGCCGCGTTTTTTCGTACTATGATAAATTTTCATAAGAAATTCGGCCGACGGACAGTCGCGCTTTTTTGGTTACTACTTGTTGCGATTTTGATCGGCGTCCTCATTTATCTCGAACAGATTGCGGTGTTGTATGTGCTGGCGACCCTTGCACTTGTGGTTTTGCTTCTGATCGTCGCATTTGCCGATCTCGAATCAATCGGCCGTGAAGATATCGAAGGCTCCGCGTCGAATAATTAATACCTCATGCGTCCGGTAGCTGCTGTAACAAAGCTCCTGTTTCTGATCGTAATTGTCGCGATGGTTTCGGGTGAGGCGCTGCCTTACTCGTCGGATATGCCGCGCGCAAACCTGCACTGGAAACAAAACGTTATAACGGTTGCAGTATCCGATTCACTGACGGCCAAAAATTCGAGCATAAAATACGGCAGCGACGTGTCAGGAGCGATCAGCAGAAGCTTGAATAAGTGGGAAAGAGTTGCAGATCTTTCGTTCCGACACATAGACTCTAAGGCCCAAAGCGTCAGTCCGGCAGGGAAATCCGGCGACGGCGTGAGCCTCATAACCATCGCGCAGACGCCCGAAAATATCCTTTTGTTCGAGCGCGGAGCCGACGACACGTCCGCAAAAACCCGCGTTTTTTACGACCGCAGCGGCTTTATCACTGAGGCCGACATTGTTCTGAATCCCTTTTTGCAATTTTCAACCGACGGTACGGCAGGCACGGTCGATCTGGAATCGACGCTTGTTCACGAGGTGGGACATCTGCTGGGGCTCGAACATTCGCCTGTCCTGGGCTCGACGATGTACGAGAGCAACGAAAAAAACGGGGCAGTGAGAGGAGCCGCACGCGGTTTAAGCGAGCAGGATATAGCGGCGGTTAGAATGTTGTACGGGCCGCGTGACGACGATTCTTGCTGCGGCGAGATCGACGGTGTGCTCACAATATTATCAGGACGCGTAACCGGCAACTTGTTCGTTTGGGCCGAAGACGCCGGCAGCGGGCGCGTAATGGCCGGAGGAGCGGTGAATGCCGCGGGCGAGTACAGGCTGGGCGGTTTGTCTGACGGCAAATACCGGCTGTTTGTTCAAAATACCGGGCACGCTGAAAAACTGACCTCAGCGGTGCAGCTAGGCGATGTTCAGGTCGAAAGCGGCGATGTCAAAACTCTAAATCGACGCATTCGATTCGGCTCGCCGGGGTTTGACTTGCAATATCTCGGCGTTAACGGTGCCGTTTCTGCGCTGGCCGTGCCGGTTGAACCTGGACGCGTTACTTTGCTGTTTGTCGGAGGAAAAGGAGTCGATGAAAAAGCAATAAAGATCGCATCCGACTCACCTTTTGTCAACGTAATTCCGGGCACAATATCGGGACAGGATTACGATAACGGCTTGAGGGTGATAAGTGTTGAGGTGAAGATCGACGAGGCCGCCGAATCGGGCGAATACAGCATTTTTGGCGAGTCGGACGGGGCCAGGCGGTTTCTGGTCGGAAGCCTTGTCGTCGGCCGCAAACGCTCCTCGACTTCGTTTGATTAAACAACACAAAAAATATCACCTGACGCGATTTCGTTTGCAATTTATTTTTTGATGTTTATAATAAAACTGTTCACCTCCCCGGTGAACGTTTGGTCACGAGGGGTGAGGACTTGTGACCTAATAGGGCGACGGTGTGGGAGACGTCGCCCTTACATCTTTTAAATCGTTCGTATGTCGAATTGGGCCGTTTCATAGACCTATGCAGCGAAGCTGAGATAGGTTATTCTTTGCGGGAGATCATTTCACGCAAAATCGCAAAGAACGCAAAGATATATCCCATACCATAACATTCGGGCACTACTGTGAACCGGCATCGCTTGACCTTAAGATTAATAGGCGTACAATTTATTTTGTTTTGTTTGGTTTAAATAGGGAAGGTAAGGTCCTCCACTTGTTATTGGCGGCGCAGCAAAACCGGATTTTTTAATGACGGAACCGCAGGCTCGATACGCGTGGCGGTCTTTTTTTATTTCTATTTTATGAGCAATAACGGACGAAGCTGGTTCACGAAGTGGATGTACCAGGGTAACGTCGAGGAAATGGAGGGGCCGGAGGAATCTCCGGGAAAACATCATCAACACCCATGGTGGAAGGTAATGTGCCTTACCGGTGTCGATTATTTTTCGACACTCGGTTACCAACCAGGCATTGCGTTTATCGCCGCACAATTTCTCTCCCCGATTGCCACACTGATCCTCGTATTACTGACATTGCTCGGAGCGTTGCCGATATACAGCCGCGTCGCAAAGGAAAGCCCGCACGGCGAAGGATCGATAGCAATGCTCGAAGCGCTGCTCTCACGTTGGAAGGGAAAGCTTTTTGTTCTCGTCCTGCTAGGTTTCGTTGCTACCGATTTTGTCATCACCATCACATTGTCGGCCGCCGATGCCACCGCACACGTCCTCGAAAATCCATTCGTGCACGTTACGATGCCGTTTCTCGATCACCCGATATTGGTCACATCGGCGTTGATCGCCTTGCTGGGTGCGGTTTTTCTTAAGGGCTTTAAAGAAGCGATAGGCATTGCGGTGTTTCTCGTTGCTGCATATCTGTTTCTAAACGTTATAACGATTGGCGTCGCACTTTATCAGGTCGTTACCCATCCCGAGCTTCTTGCCAATTGGCAAACAGCGGTTTGGGAGACAAAGGGTTTTGGCGGTTCGACCGGCGTATTTGTGATTATCGGTTTATCGCTGTTTGTTTTTCCTAAGCTCGCGCTTGGTCTTTCCGGATTTGAAACGGGCGTTGCAGTAATGCCCCTCGTCAAAAGCCCAAACCGTATCGGAAACACAAGGAAGATGCTGATGACCGCAGCGTTGATAATGAGCGTGATGCTCATCGCCAGCAGCTTTGCGACCAGCGTCTTGATCCCGAAAAAGGAATTTTGCCCGCGTGTAGATTGCAGTTTGGCGACTGCGGACAGCGACGCCGGTCCTGATTATTGTGCTTGTACGCCGGATGAAACCGCGGCAAAAGTTGTCAAAGGCCCCGGTAAGGCAAACGGCCGCGCATTGGCATACATAACTCACGCCTATTTGGGCGAGGTATTTGGTACCGTTTACGATCTGAGCACGATCTTGATCCTGTGGTTTGCCGGTGCGTCGGCGATGGCCGGATTGCTCAATATAGTGCCGCGATATCTTCCGCGTTACGGCATGGCACCCGAATGGGCGCGTGCGACGCGGCCTCTAACGCTTGTATTTACTGCAATATGTTTTGCAGTAACTATAATCTTCAAAGCGGACGTCGATGCGCAGGGCGGAGCCTACGCAACCGGTGTATTGGTGTTGATGTCCTCCGCCGCGATAGCCGTATCACTATCGGCCCGGCGGCGTAGGAGCAGATGGACATTGGCCTTTTGGGGAATTTCTCTTGTTTTTATCTACACGACGTTGCTAAATATTTACGAACGGCCGGACGGCATAAAGATCGCATCGTTCTTTATCTTTACGATAATCGCTGCGTCGTTCATCTCGCGGGCGATGCGCTCGACCGAGCTGCGAATAGACAGGATCGAGCTTGACCCGACCGCGCAGGAATTTATCGACGAGCTAAACTCCGAAGGCGAAATTCGCATAGTCACCAATCGGCGCGAAACCGGCGATATGACGGAATATCGGTTTAAGGAGCACGAAAAACGCGTCGATAATCACATACCGTCGAGCGACCCGATAGTGTTTTACGAGATCGAAACCGGCGACGCATCGGAGTTTAAAGGCAAGTTAAAGATACGCGGGATCGACGTTGACGGTTACAGGATATTGCGAACGCAGGCTCCGGCCGTTCCTAACGCCATAGCCGCATTTTTGATGTATCTGCGTGACAAGACCGGTAAGATACCGCACGTGTATTTCGGCTGGAGCGAGGGGAATCCGATAATGTACCTTGCGCGATACATTTTGTTCGGCGAGGGCGATACGGCACCGGTAACGCGCGAAATATTGCGCCAGGCAGAGCCCGACCCCGAGCTTCGGCCAAATGTGCACGTTGGCGGATAGAAAATTTAGGACGTACCGTCGCCGTTTCCGTTGAGGACCGACGGGTTCATCTCAAGGAAACAAGAGCGGCAGTAAACCGGTCGGCCCTGAGACGGGAAAAACGGAACGGTGGTTGATGATCCGCACCGGGCACAGTTTACGGCTACCTCGATACGTTGTTTGATACCCGAACTCTGCGCGGCAGCTATTGCGGCAAGCCGTTCATTCTTGGCCTGCTTGCATTCCTTGCATCGTTTCGGTGGATTTTGAAGCTTTTTGTCCCGGAAGAAAACCTGTTCGCCGGCCGTCCAGACAAAGTGGGCATTGCAATCAATACACAAAATGGACTGGTCTTCAAATTCGGATTCTACGGTTTGTGAGGTTCCGTTAACGGTCGTGACCCCTTCAAGTTCTGTGTCTGACATACCTAATACCTCCCCGCGCGATAAGCAGCTCGATTTAATCCTGGCTTGTAATGAAAGTAACCCGTGCAGTACGGCTTCGATAAAACATAAGCCTTATAGTACATTTTATAACTGTAAGCAGCCGCAAAATGTACGCTCGGCTCGCCGCCGAGAATTATCTAAATGAGGTTATACAGTACCGAGCGCTCGGGTCAAGCCTGGCTGAGCACAGATTATATATCAAAATCGAGAAATTAAAAAGAAATTATGAAAATTTTAGTGGTTGGTTCCGGCGGACGCGAGCATGCGATATGCTCTGCGTTTGCCCGGAGCGGTCGTACAGAGAAGCTGTTTTGTGCGAACGGGAATGCAGGTATTGCCGAGATCGCCGAGTGTGTGAACATAAAGCCCGAAAATATTAACGGTCTTGCTGATTTTGCTCAGGCAAATAGTATCGATCTTACGTTTGTTGGCGGTGAGGTTCCACTGGCGCTTGGCATAACAGATGAATTTGAAAAACGCGGGCTGAAGATAGTCGGCGTTAGCTTCTCTGCGGCGCGGCTCGAGGCCAGCAAGGCGTTCGCAAAAGATTTTATGCGCCGCCACAATGTTCCGACCGCAAAATTTCATACTGCAAATTCTAAGGCTGAAGCAATTGAGATTCTCGAATCCGACGAGTTTGGCGGCGAAAACTCACCGGTCGTCGTAAAAGCTGACGGCCTTGCTGCGGGAAAAGGCGTTGTCGTCGCTGCCAACAGGGCGGAAACTTTGGCGGCGATTGACGGACTTGACGAAATAGCAGGTGCTGACGCCGCCAGCACGATCGTATTGGAAGAATGCCTTTTCGGACGGGAGATTTCGCTTATCCTTTTTTCGGACGGTGAGAATTTTGCGTTGATGCCTCCGACCCGCGATCATAAGCGTATTGGCGAGGGCGACACCGGCCCCAACACCGGCGGCATGGGGACGATCACTAACACAGGATTACTGTCTGAAGCGCAAACGCAGGACGTTATTGAGCAGATAATCAAACCGACTTTGCGCGGCTGCCGTGACGAGGGATTTCCGTTCCGCGGTATATTGTTTCTTGGGCTGATGATGACCGAATCGGGGCCGAAATTGCTGGAATACAATGTTAGATTTGGCGACCCGGAAACGCAGTCGATCCTTGTGCGGCTCGACACCGATTTCGTTGAAATTTGCGAGGCGATTTTGGATGGGCGACTCGACCAGATCGATATCAGATGGAAAGCGGGAAACTCGGCGTGTGTTATCCTCGCTGCAGAAGGCTACCCTTATCATCCCAGAAAAGGCGATGTTATTCATGGCCTCGATAAAGCCAACGCGCTGGAGAATGTTCAAATCTTTCATGCTGGAACCACCAGGAACGATGCCGGAGAGTTTGTTACATCCGGCGGCCGCGTGTTGGGTATTACTGCCGTTGGAGAAACGCTCAAAATTGCTTTGGACCAAGCCTATCAAGCAGTGAGTCAAATATCATGGAAGGGTGTTCGGTACAGACGAGATATCGGTAAGTAGAATGTTATTAACGCGCGGGGGCAAGCCCGCCTTCCAAACCTGAAATATTTCTTATCTTGAAAGCCGTTATTCATATTGATCGCTGATTTTTACCATTCAAATCAAATAATAGACAGTCAGGAAGGCGGGTTCACCCCCGCGCTTTCTAATTTCCAACTGCCTCGGTTTTCTTTTTAAACTCATCCGCCTCTTTTACCAGCCCGTATTTCCGACAAAATGCGGCGAGTTTTTGATATCTTTCTTCTGGTTTAGTATTTGTCAACCAGCATATTTT
>Ga0308175_100003250_pt1 | contig 11247 bp, 10 predicted proteins | sample PhyCR1_3_FD_203893 | JGI IMG/M metagenome (GOLD analysis project Ga0308175, IMG submission 203893) | Soil microbial communities from UC Gill Tract Community Farm, Albany, California, United States - DLSLS.C.R1 | ecosystem: Environmental > Terrestrial > Soil > Agricultural land | place: USA... | reverse complement strand
CCTGCATCGGGAAGAAGCTCTCGCCCGGGGCCGGCGCGCCGACGAGCGACGGCAGCAGCCGCGGCTGGCCGACGATCTTGTCGAGGTCGCGATGGGTGAGCACCGCCAGCACCCCGTCGGCCGCGTCGGGCGGCAGCTCGACGTCGAGCACGCGTCCACTGTGGATGGTCGCGCCGACCAGGACCGCGTGCACCAGGCCGGGCAGCGGGATCTCCGCGGTGTAGCGGGCGGTGCCGGTGACCTTCGCGCTCCCGTCCACCCTGGGCACGGGCCGCCCGATCGCTGCCGTCATGACCGTCCTCCCTCGACCGCCCGGGTCAGCCCGCGCACGATCGCCCGCTGCGCGAGTGCGACCTTGAACGCGTTGTCCGGTCGCGGCGTGGCGGCGGCCAGCTCCGCCGCGGCGGCCGCGGCGAACCGCTCCGCTGTGGCCGGCGCGCCGACCAGATGCTGCTCGGCCAGCCGGGCCCGCCACGGCACGCTCCCCACCCCTCCGAGGGCGAGCCGGGCCGCGGACACCACGCCGTCCTCGACGGCGACCGCGGCCGCCACCGACACCAGCGCGAACTCGTACGACTGGCGGTCGCGGTACTTCAGGTACAGCGAGCGCTGGGCCAGCGGCAGCGCCGGCAGCTCGACGGCGACGATCAGCTCGCCGTGCGCCAGCGGGTGCTCCACCTCCGGCGTCGTCCCCGGTGCCAGGTAGAAGTCGTCGATCGGGATCGTCCGGGTGCCGCCGGGCCCGACCGTGTGCACGATCGCGTCGAACGCGACCAGCGGCACGGCGAGGTCGGACGGGTGGGTGGCGATGCAGTGCTCGCTGGTGCCGAGGATCGCGTGACCGCGGCTGATCCCGTCCAGCGCCGCGCAGCCGCTGCCCGGCTCGCGCTTGTTGCACGGCGAGACGTCGTCGCGGAAGTACGGGCAGCGGGTGCGCTGGCAGAGGTTGCCGCCGATCGAGGCCATGGTGCGCAGCTGCTCGGAGGCGCCGAGCAGCAGGGCCTCGGCGACCGCCGGGCAGCGGGCGACCACCCGAGGGTCCCGGGCGACGTCGGACATCCGGGCCAGCGCACCGATCCGCAGGCCCGCGCCGAGGTCGTCGACGTCGGCCAGCGGCAGCGCGTTGATGTCGACCAGGGTGCGCGGCCGGGCGACGCCCAGCCGGATCAGGTCGACCTCGGTCGTGCCGCCGGCGAGGAAGGCGCTGTCCGGGTCGGCGGCGGCGGTGGCGACGGCGCCCTCGACGTCGGTGACCCTGGCGTACCGCAGCGGCCGCATCTCAGCCCTCCCCGCTCGCGTCGCGGACGTCGCGGATCGCCGCGCGGATGTTCGGGTACGCCGCGCAGCGGCAGATGTTGCCGCTCATGAACTCAGCGATCTCGGCGTCGTCGCCGGCGTGCCCCTCCTCGAGCAGCTTGACCGCGGACATGATCTGGCCGGCCGTGCAGTAGCCGCACTGGAACGCGTCCCGGTCGATGAACGCCTGCTGCATCGGGTGCAGCTGACCGTCGGGCGCGAGCCCTTCGATCGTGGTGACCTCGCGGCCCTCGCAGGTCACGGCGAGGGTGAGGCAGGCGAGCACCCGCCGGCCGTCCACCCACACCGTGCACGCCCCGCAGGTGCCCTGGTCGCAGCCCTTCTTCGAGCCGGTCAGCCGCAGGTGCTCGCGCAGCGCGTCGAGCAGGCTGACCCGTGGTTCGAGCTCGAGCTCGTGGTCCCGGCCGTTGACGGTCAGGACGACCGGGGTCTCGGCCGGCCCGCGGACCGGGACCGCCGCGGGGGCGTGGACGTCCATGGCGCTCTCCTCACTCGGCTGCGGACCGATCGTCCGTCGGCCGGGCGGGGCCGGCATCGCATGGATGTGCGATATCCGCGCGGCAGGAGCGAAGGTCAGCCGTCCCTGGCCGGCAGCGCGGGGATGGCCTTGGCCACCCTGTCCTCGAGCTGACGGCGGCGGCGGTCGACCCAGAGCCGGGCGGCGAGCAGGACGGCGGTGACCGCGAGCACGACACCGCCGAGGACGGCCAGCACGACGGCGACGGCCCCGGAGGTCAGCACCGCGCCGGCGACCAGGCCCACCGTGACCAGCGCGCACACGGCGAGCAGCCAGCTCGCCAGCGGCCAGGGCCGCGCGGTCGCATGCTGGGGCGGGTCGTGGACCAGCCGCTGCCAGAGCACTTTCCGAGCCGGCTCGGTGAACCAGCGCGCCCACCGGTAGAGCGTCGCGCCCGAGGTCCACTCGCGCTGCAGCACGGCCTTCGCCCACTTCCCGACCGGCGCGGAGAGCCCGGGCGAGACGTCGACCAGCCGGTCGCCCAGACCGAGCAGCGTCTTCTCGCCCTCGACCGTCTTGCTCAACTCGTTGCGCATGGTGATCAGTGCCCGGCCGCGGCCGCGACCGTCCCGCTCGGACGGGAAGTCCTCGGCCATCGTGCGGACGCCGGTCACGAATTGGGGCAGCGAGGATCCCTCGGCGGCAAGGATCGCCAGCTGGGTGTCCTTGATCCAGTCGGGGCCGGCACCGAGCAGGCGACCGAGATGCGCGGCACCGTGCAGCCGGCCCAACATCCAGTCCCAGCGCCGCCAGTCGACGGCACCGAAGGCGCCGAAGTGACTGACCTGCGTGCCGTAGAGGATCCGGTCGCCGAGCTCCGCCGCCGGCCCGCGCGCCGTGGTCTCCTCCAGCACGGGCAGCGCGACGTCCGGGCCGAGGCGGAGGAACCGGAATGGCGCGCTGCGCTGCAGCGGCATCCGTGCGGACGTGCAGCGGGAGACGATCTCCACGGCCAGCGCGGTCCGCAGCTCGTCCGCCAGCAGGTCGGCGACCGGCTCGATCGCGGCGCCCAGTGCACGCGGGATGTCCAGCCGGGTGAAGATCTCGTTGACGGCCGCCGTGACCTCCCGGCGATCGTCGTTGGTCGGGAGCACCGTCGTCGCGAGCTGAGCCTCGAGCGCGTCGCGCACGGCGACTACGCGGTCGAGCGCCGTGTCGATCTTGACCAGCGCCTCCGCCACGGGCTGCGACACCGGCTCGGTGCGGTGCGAGCGCAGCATCAGCCGCAGCACCCGGTCGGCCGGCCCGGTGCCCCACGGCCAGGTGCGCGCACCCGGCTCGCCGAGCAGGGGCTGCACCGGCTCCGCGGCCGGTGGCGGCAGCCAGAGCGGCTGCGCGGCGAGGATCTCCACCACGTCCTGGGAGCTGATCGGGGCCGCGACGTCGAGCACGGTGGTGCCGCTGGGGCTGGCCAGCGTGATCGCTTCCCAGACCCCGCCGGCGGCCCGTCCCCGGGCGTAGGCCGGTTGCAGGTCGATGGCGGCCCGCCGCACCCGGTCGGCCTCGGCCGGATCGGCGATGCAGGTGTCCTGCAACCGCTGCGTGTCCGACCAGGACGCGTCCGCGTCGAACAGCAGCTGCTCGAGCTCCTCGACATCGCCGCGCAGGTCCGCTTCGGACGGGTAGCGGAGCGCCGCGCCGAGCGCGGCCGTCCAGCCGGGCTGCCTGCCGTCGGCCTCCGGCGTCGGTCCGGCGCCACCGGAGGAGGGCACCACGTAGAGCAGGTATCGGCTGCTGTTCACGTACTGGCCGGTCGACGCGTGGACCGGCCGGCGGGCGATCTCGTCGAGCACCGGGCCGAACGGCGCGTTGTCGAGCACGCCTCCGTCCATCAGCCAGGAGCGCCCGGACTTGCGCTGCTTGTCGACCGGCGGGCGTACCCGCGGTGGGCGCTGGTCGAGGTCGGCCGTCTCCTGGATCGGCGCGAACGCCACCGGGAACGAGGCCGACGCCCGCGACGCCGTGGCCAGGTCGTCCACGCGCGCGAAGTCCGACACCTCCTTCTGCTCGTAGACGCCGTCGGGGTGGTAGGCCATGTGCCGCCCGCGGGAGAAGCGGTAGAGGAACCGGTGGTCGGCGACGCTGAATGCCTGGCCGGCGGCGTCCCGCGCGACGATGTCGTGCGGACCGAGCCCGGAGGCGGTCAGGAAGAGCGTGACCTGGTCACCGGCGCCGCCGGAGCTCAGGCAACCGAGCACTCTGCGCAGCTGGTTGAAGAAGTGGGCGCCGTCGAGCACCGACGGCGGCTGCTCGTCAGGCGCAGGCAGCAGCTGGCCGGGCGTCAGGGCGCCGAGCTCGGCCCACTGCTCCCGCAGCCACGGCCCCGGCGTGCCCGCCGGGTCGGCCCGGTCGGGATCGAGCGAGCCCTTGTTGGCCACAGCGGTGGCGAGGAGGGCGCCGTTGAGCCCGCCGGCGCTGGTGCCGGCGATGACGTCGACGACGACCGACCGCTCCCGGCCGGCCGCCCGGCTCAGCTCCCGCCAGCGGTCGAAGACCACCTGGTCGTACGGCCGCGGCTGCTGCGCCGGGTCGAGCCCGTCCGAGGAGGCGCGGCGGAGCAGGTCGAGCTCGTGCACGACCCCGCCCATCCACACCGCCAGGCTCACCCCACCGTTGAGCACCAGCGCCATCCGGAGCTGCTCGCGCATCGCACACCCCCGATCGACCGGTCGGTCCCCGGCGGGGTCGACCGCACCAATGGTGTCGCCTTCTTGACAGAGCCGACCGGCCGACCCGCTGATACGCCCCGGAAAGGTCAGCCGACGAAGCAGAAGGGGTGGCCCGCGGGGTCGGTGAACACCCGGAAGCGCTCGCCGCCGGCGTCGAGCCGGGACGCGCCGAGCTTGATCGCCTCGGCCTCGGCGGCGTCCATGTCCCGGACCGCCAGGTCGAGGTGGGCCTGCTGCGGGTGTGCCGGGTCGGGCCAGCGCGGCGGCCGGTAGTCGGCGCCGACCTGCTGGAACATGACGTAGCGCCCGTCGGCGGCGAGCATCGCACCCTCGGGCCCGTCGTACGCCACGTCCATGCCGGTCAGGTCGCCGTAGAACCGGGCCAGCGCCGACGCGTCCGGCGCGTCGATCGTCACCGCGAACAGGTCCATCACCGACCCGACCCCGTCCTTCTGGCACAGGTCGAACGGATGGCCGGCGGGGTCGGCCATGGTGATCCACGTGTCGCCGTCGCGCAGGTGGGTGGCGCCGAGCCCGATCGCCCGCTCGGCCTGCGCCTTCGGGTCGGCGACCTGCAGGTCGAGGTGGAACTGTTGCGGCAGCTCCTGCCCGGGCCACTGCGGCGCCACGTGGTCGGGAGCCCGCTGGAACTCGATCTCCTGCCCGTTGGGGGCGCGCAGACCGAACCGCTCGGCGTCCTGCCGGACCACGTCCCAGCCGGTGAGCTCGGCGTAGAACCGGCCCTCCTTCTCGATGTCCGGAGCGTCGAAGATCGCGATGTCCAGGACCGATACCTGAGTCATGCCGCGCATCCTGCCCCGGTGCACCGACAAAACCGAACCCAGCCGGCGGGCGCGATCCCGGGCATCTGCGCACCGGCTGCGACGCGGCTGGCCGACCTGCCGGGGGGCTACGGGCGGCCGGGGTGGCGAGGACGCGCCCGAACGCTTATCGGAGTCGCGCCCGCCGGTAAGCGCTGGCTTGGTGGCGGGTAATCGGGCCGGGCGACGGTGGCCCCGGTCGATTCGTGCCACATCGAGAGAAGGACACACACCATGAGCGACATCCAGTTCCCCAACGTCCTGCTGGGCCCGGGGTCCGTCACCGCGACCGTGCTCGACAACAACGGCGCCCCGGCCACCGTGCTCGAGGCCGGCGCGGCGTTCACCGTGCACGCCGACTGGCAGCTCAGCCCGCTCGCGGCGCTGCTGCTCGGCGGCGAGTGGCAGCTCGCCGCGTACGTCGAGTCCATCGGCGCCGGCCCGGAGCAGCAGGTCGGGCCGACGGTGACGATCCCGCTGACGGGCGCGGCGAACTACAGCGCCGACATCACGGTCCCGGCCAATACGCTCCCGGACAACCCGGCGCCGCCGGCCTCGGGCGTCTACAAGACGGTCACCGTGCTGACCCACCGCAACTTCGGCGCCACCACCGACGTCGTGGGCATCGTCGAGGGACCGGTGCTGCGCATCGGCTGAGCACCGGCCCGGCGATGGCGGTCCCGCCCGGCGGGACCGCCATCAGGCGCGCTCGACGCCGACCGACAACTCGACGTCCGGGCTGCCACCCCGGTGCAGTGCGTACGGGTCGCCGCGGCCGAGGACGGTCATCCGCCCGCTGCCGCGGTCGACCACGAGCAGCCGTCCGCAGCCCTGCTCACACTCGAACGCGAGACCGGCCGGGCTCGGCGTGCAGAGCAGGTCGTGGTAGGTCTCCACGATCTCTCGCGTTCCCCACTGCGGGCTGCGGCAAACGACCGCGCAACGACTCGTACAGGACGGTGGTCTCGACCGCCGGGTGGATCCGGAAGGTCGTCCACAGCGCCTCCCGGCACCGCTGGTATTGCAGCAGCGCCAGGTGCCGCTGCCCCGTCCGGGCATAGCTGGCCATCAGCTGCCGGTGCACCGGCTCATTGCACGGGTCGCCGGCCAGTATCCGGCGGCCGACGAGCACCGCCGAGCTGTCGTCGCCGAGCCGGCCGTAGAGGGCGACCAGCCGGCAGGCCACGTCGTCGGCCTGCGTTCGCAGGGTCTCCCGGAGCTCGCCGGCCCAGGGCGAGTACGGGTCGTCGGCGAGGAAGTCGCCGTCGTAGAGCTGCGCCGCCCGCTCGTACGCCGCGAGCGCGCCGGCGGTGTCGCCGGCCTCCTCGGCCCGCCGACCCTGCCGGCTGGCCCGCTCGAACGCCTCGACGTCGACCCAGACGTCGAGGTGGTCGGCGAACCGGTAGGTGTCGTGCCGGCGCTCCAGCAGCGGCCGCGCTCCGGTGGCCCCGAGCGCCCGGCGGACGCCGCTGAGCGCGACGTGCACGCTGTTGCGCGCGGCCTCGGGACGGGCGTTGCCCCAGAAGACGTCCATCAGCACGTCCCGCGGCACCGGGGTCTCCCGGTGGGTGAGCAGGTAGGCCAGCACGTTGCGGGTCCGGCGGCTGGACACGGTGTCCACTACCTGTCCGTCCACGACGACCCACAGTCCGCCCAGCAATCTCCCCGTCAGCATGACGCGCCGCTCGCCCGAGTGGACGTTCATCCGCGGCCCCCTCCCCGTCATGGTGAGGAGCCGACGCGACGCTGCGTAATACGTCGGATGAGAACGGTTGCCGTCCGGCTGCCCTGGCGGACCGCGATGATCCGCTGTTCGGCCCCGTAGGCCCTGTGCCGTCCGCGGTGGCAGGGCCGGGTCAGTGTCCGGTCAGCCGGTCCACCGCGGCGAGCAGCTCCGACACCTGGTGCACCACGCTGAAGTTCGCGGCCGCGTAGTTCCGCGCGGCCGGGCCCTTGGTGTGCTTCCAGTCCTCGTCCAGCGCCCGGTCGACCGCCGCGGCCAGCGAGGCGGCGAGCTGCTGCCGGTCGTCGGTCTCCGGCACCAGCACGCCGACGTCCGGGGTGACGAAGTCGCGCGGGCCGCCCGAGTCGGCGCCGATCACCGGCGTGCCGCAGGCCATGCACTCGATGAACACCAGCCCGAACGGCTCCCGGTAGGACGGGAAGCAGCCGACGTCGGCGCAGTTGAACAGCGTCGCCAGCTCGTCCTGCGGCCGCGGGCCCAGGAAGTAGGTCCGGCGCAGGCCGAGCTCGGCGGCAAGGTCGTGCATCCGCACCTTGGCCTCGTGCGGGCCGGACCCGATCACCAGGGTGAGGATCCGCCGGTCCTCCTGCTCGAAGCTCGCGGCGGCCCGCAGCAGCGCGTCCAGCCGCTTCCAGTCGGCGAACTTCCCGCAGAACGCGACCACCGCGTCGAACCCGTCCGCCGGCGCCACCTGCTCCGGCTCGCGGCCGGTGCCCTCCGGCGGCTGGGTGCTGAACCCGGCCAGCACCCGGGCACGGTTCCGGTACGCGCCCTCGATCAGGCGGAAGACGTCCTGGTTGTAGCCGTTGGGGGAGAGCAGCACCCGCTCGCGCGGGAACTCCGGGAAGATGCCGAGGAACGCCTCGACCTGCTCGGCCGAGATCGCCGCGACCAGGTCGACGCCGTGGTCTGGATCGGCGAAGTCGAAGATCTTCTCCTGCTTCATGAACGGCAGGAACCGTGGCGGGAACTCCTCCGGCTGGTCGCCGCGCTGCTCGTTGGCGTACATCTTCAGCTCGGTGCCGTGGGCGAAACAGAGCAGCGACATCCGGGGCTTCCCGGCCGCCACCCGGCGCCGGTTCACGTCCCGCAGCACGACGGTGTTCATGAACGCGTGGTGTGCGATCGCCAGCCCGAACGTCTCGCCGGTGGTCGCCTCGATCTCGTCGATCCAGGCGGCGACCTCGTCGGTCAGCCGCGTCCGGTATGCCGCGACCTCGGCCTCGCTCATGCTGTGCCAGCGGTAGCTGCTCACCGGCGAGACCGACTCGCAGATCGGGATGTCGTGCTCGAGCTCGAAGACCCGCACGTCCTCGGACCGGAACCGCTGCCGGCGGGACGGGTACATCGAGTAGGCCCTGACCCCGGGCAGCGCGTTGTACGCGTGGTGGTGCGCCTCGTGCAGGATCCCCGACCCGGGCGCGAACTCCCCGTCGCGCTGCCAGTTGTTGGTCCCGAGCTGAAAGATCAGCCGGTCAGCCATGCCGTGCCCTCCGGTCGCCGCCTCGTCGTCCTCGCGCCGCCGCGATCATGACAGCACGCCCGCCCGGGTCCGGCGGTGGGGCGGCCCGGCCCGCTCGCCGGTGGCAGCAACGTCGCCGGTGCCCTCCCGGCCCGCGTGTTCCGGACGACGCGCTGGTCAGGGGACCGGGGCCGACTGTCGCAGGGGCAGAGCCGCGGCGGCGGAGCGGGGTCGGCGGACGGCCGCGACTGCCGTTCTCCACGACTCGGAGTCCTGATGTCGATAACGGCCGGCGCCGATCGACGTACTAGTGACACCGATCAAGGAGACTCAGAGATGACACCCACCGACCTGCGCGCCCGCCGCCGGGCCCTGTACGCCCTCTGCACCGGGATGTTGATGATCGTGCTCGACGCCACGATCGTGAACGTCGCGCTGCCGTCGATCCGCGCAGACCTCGGCTTCTCGGCGGCCGGGCTGGCCTGGGTGATCAACGCGTACCTCATCGCCTTCGGCGGCCTGCTGCTGCTCGCCGGCCGGCTCGGCGACCTCGCCGGCCAGCGCCGGATCTTCCTGGCCGGTCTCGCCGTGTTCACCGCCGCGTCGGTGGCCTGCGGCGCCGCGGTCAACCCGGCCATGCTCATCGCCGCCCGGTTCGTGCAGGGTGCCGGCGGCGCGCTGACCTCGGCCGTCATCCTCGGCCTCATCGTGACGCTGTTCCCGGAGCCGCGGGAGCAGGCGCGCGCGGTCGGCGTGTACGCGTTCGTCGCGTCCGCCGGTGGTGCGGTCGGCCTGCTCGCCGGCGGCGCGCTGACCCAGTGGGTCACCTGGCACTGGATCTTCTTCGTGAACGTGCCGATCGGCCTGGCGACCATGGCCGCCGCCGCCCGGCTGCTGCCGGCCGGCGCCCGGCTGGGCGTGCGGGCCGGCGCGGACGTGCTCGGCGCGGCACTGATCACCTCGGCGCTGATGCTCGGCGTCTACACGCTCGTCGTCCCCGCCGCCAAGGACGGCTGGACCGGCGCTACCACGCTGGTCTGCGGTGCGGTCTCGCTCGCGCTGGTCGCCGCGTTCCTGGTCCGGCAGGCCACCGCGGCCGCGCCGCTGATGCCGCTGCGCATCCTCCGGTCGTCCACGGTTGCCGGCGCGAACGTCGTGCAGGCTCTGGGTGCGAGCGGCATGTTCGGTTCGTTCTTCCTCGGCGCGCTCTACCTGCAGCAGGTGCTCGGCTACGGGCCGCTGGAGATCGGGCTCGCGTTCCTGCCGGTGACCGTTCTTATGGGCGGCCTGTCGGTGCGCTACAGCGAGCGGCTGATCACCCGGTTCGGCGCCCAGCCGGTGATGGTGACCGGGCTGCTGTTCGTCGCCGCCGGCATGGTGCTGTTCGCCGTCGCCCCGGTCGACGCCCGGTACGTGGTGAACGTGCTGCCCGCGGCCGTGGTCATCGGCATCGGCGCCGGGCTGTGCTTCCCGCCGACGATGACGCTGGCGATGACCGGGGTGCGGCCGAGCGACGCCGGCCTGGCGTCCGGGCTGGTCAACACCACCGGCCAGGTCGGCGGCGCGATCGGGCTGTCGATCCTGACCACGGTGTCGACCGAGCGCTCGACCTCGCTGCGGGAGTCCGGCAGCGGCCTGCTGGACGCGCTGACCGGCGGCTACCACGCGGCGTTCTGGATCGCGGCGGTGCTGATCGTGGCGGCGCTGGCCACCGCGCTGACCGTGCTCCGGCCGGCCCGGACCGCCCCGGTGCAGCCGGGCGAGCCGATCGAGCAGGATCCGGTTCCGGTCGCCGCCTGATCCCGCGACCGGCCCGCCGCCGGCTCCTCCTGCCGGCGGCGGGCGCTGCTCGCCTCGCCCGCCGCCGGCCTTCCCCGGCGGCGGGCGGGCACGCGTCCTCGGGGCGGGCGGGCGCGCGTCCTCGGGGCGGCGCGCGTCCCGGATCCCGGAGGGTGGAGCGGGATCATGGCCGGGTGTATCCGGTGCCGGTGGGTGGGGGGAGTGCGGGCGGTCCTGGCGGCTACACGTACGCGGCCGTCGTGGTCCGGGCCGGCGCGGGGGAGGTGCAGACCGCGCTGCGCGAGGTGCGGTTCTCCGGTTGGCTGGCCCCGCCGGAGGCCGGCTGGGTGGTCGCGGTCGCCGCGTCCGGCGCCGGCACCGTCGCGTCCGGCCGCCGCGGCGTAGTCGGGGCAGCGGAGTGGCTGGCGTCCCGGCTGGCCGGACCGGTCCTCGCCCTCCGCGTCCTCGCCGACCAGCAGCTACTGCTCGTGGTCTGGGCCGGCGGCGTGGTGGTCGGCCGCTACGTCAGCGACCCGTCGTACGGGCTGGACGACGACACCCTGCCCGATCCGCTCGGCGCCGAGCACGCCGCGGCCTTCGCCGCCGCCTTCGGGCACCCGCACATCGCGGGCGACCTCGGCGAACTGCTGGCCGAGGAGCTCGACCCGGACAGCGTCATCGAGTCAGAGCGTCTCGGTGCGGTGTTGCGCCTGCTCGGGCTGCCGAGCTGGCTGGTGGCGGTATCGTCGCTGCCCAGGGACATTCCGACCGGCCCGCGGGCGGCCGAGCTGACCCGGCTTCGCGCCGGCGCCACCGGTCTGGGCGGGCGGGTGCGCGGCCGGCTCGCCGAGGTGGTCCGGCGTCGCCGTCCGCCCCCACCGGCATTCACCGACCCCCCGCGCGGCGGCGGCGACCCCTGGCTGCTCTGACCCCTACCC
>Ga0308175_100003248_pt1 | contig 11249 bp, 13 predicted proteins | sample PhyCR1_3_FD_203893 | JGI IMG/M metagenome (GOLD analysis project Ga0308175, IMG submission 203893) | Soil microbial communities from UC Gill Tract Community Farm, Albany, California, United States - DLSLS.C.R1 | ecosystem: Environmental > Terrestrial > Soil > Agricultural land | place: USA... | reverse complement strand
CCTGAACACCATCGCTAGGGCACTGCGTACTCCTACGCAGCGGTGTGTCACAGCACGTCGACGTCAGCCGTTGTCGGGTCGGAGTTGATATCGGGACGGAGGACGGTAACCGGAGGCTGGTCCGGCCAGGCGAACGCGTACTGGGGATCGCCTCCGCGGCTCAGGCGTACGAATCGCAGGAGTTCACGGACGATGCCCGCATTGCCCATCGCCCAGCCGCTGCACGGTTCGAGGTTGCTCGGGGTGGCCCGGTGCTCGAAGTTGGACCAGCGGGCGCCGTCGGTGTCCCGGATCGCACGGGCGACGAGGTCCGCGACGAGGACGTGAGCGAAGTCGTACGGGTCCTGCTGTTCTGCTATCCGGTCGCAGGCCAGGGCGAGAACGCCCGCTGTGCCGCAGCAGCGGCCGTTGTTGTCCCAGAAGCCGGGGCGCAGCCTCTGGGGCAGGCCGGAGTGGAGGACCGTGTGCCAGCAGCGGTCGGCCAGGGCGGACCAGACGGGGTCGGCCGTGACGTCCCGCAGCAACCGGAAGACCTGGGCGTCGCCGGCTGGGCCGTGGCACCAGCCGTAGCTGACGGGATCGATCACATCGGGGCGGTACAGAGGAGTGGAATGCAGCACCAGAAAGCCCTCGGGCCCCGCTTCGTCACGCGCCACCACGTCTGCGGCTCCGGCCAGCGCCAGCTCGACCAGGTCCGCACGGCCGGTGGCCTGGCCGACCCGGGCAAGTGCCAGGGCGATGCCGAGCGTGCCGTGCGAAACGTGATGCAGACGGGAGTCGACACCCGTACGCCAGGCCCAGTGGACACCTGCCGGGGTCTGCTCAGCCGTCCGCAGATACGGCTCCACGGCGAGGACGGCGAGTTCGGCGTCGCCGGCCACGAGCGCGCCGAGGCCGATCCCCGCGTTGCCGCCCATCAGCTCGAACAGTTCGCCCCAGCGCAGCCCGTCGAAGCGTGACCGCACAAGTCCCAGCGCGCGGTCCGCGGCTGCGCCGGCGTCCGCGTCACCGAGTTCGTCGTTGACGGACCGCAGAACGAGCGCCATTCCGGTGCGACCGAAGTAGAGGGAGTCGTCGTCCATGCCGTCGACGGAGTCCGCGATGCTGCGGGCCGCGCGCAACGCGGTTTCGGCGTAGGAGTCGTCGCCGAAGTGCCGCCACGCCTCCAGGAGCACGGGAACGATCCCGGCCGTACCGCTGTAGAGAGTCGGAGTGAGCTCGTCGTCCGAGAGCCGGTCCGTCCAGGCGAGACCCCCGTCATCGGTCTCCCGCGCCGCCTCGGTCAGCCATCGCAGGCCCTCCACGGCGAGGCCCTCAACCTCGTCCACCGCCACGACCGTGGCTTCCGGTGCCGTCATGGACCCACTCTCGCATGATTTCCCGGACCCACCCAGGGGGAGGTGATCCTCCGCAGGGCGACACGAAACAGCGGCAGGCGGCGGGAGCTGAGGCCCCGTAGGGGGTTCGGCAGGACCCCGGGCACACCACTGACACGGCATGCTGTTCGGAGCCGGATCACAGCACCGAAGCCGCCTGCATGTGCCGTGCCACCTGGCCCGAGTTCGAAAGCCGGAACGCTCATGAAAGGGCCGTAGTGCGCCGAATCCCCACCTGCGTCCTGAGCAACGCCGCTCCACCCGCAGTCAGCAATGGCCATGCCGTGGACCGCTTTGTCGAAATCGGCTCGCTCACCAAAGTCATCACCGGCACCGCCCTGACCTCCATGGCGGAGGCCGGGATGCTCGCGCTCGAGGACCCCCTCGAGCGGTGGCTTCCGGCGACTCCCGGAACCGGGATCACGCTCCTCCATCTTGCCCAGCACACGTCCGGTCTTCCGCGTCTGCCACCTCGCCTCTCGCGTCGGGACCCGTACGCGAGGTTCGACCGGCGTACTGTGCACCAGTTGCTGAACCGGCTCGACACCATCGTCACCCGCCCACCCGGCCGGCATGAGGAGTACTCCAACCTTGGTTACGCCATCCTCGGCGAAGCCCTGACCGCTGCGGCCGGCACCACCTATGAGGAGTTGGTGACCGAGTACGTCCTGCGTCCGCTGGCCATCACAGAAGTGACCGCAACTCCGGACCCGGGCAGCCGCCTACTGGCCCGAGGCCGCTTGGGAAAGGTCCGAAAACCCTGGACGATGCACGACGCGATCCTGCCCGCAGGGGGCCTGTGGGCCACCCCTCGTGCGGCCGCCGAACTCGTCGTACGACTATTGGTGGAACGCAGGTTGGGGGATCCCGCGCCATCCTGGCAAACGGCGGGCTCCCTGCGCTGGCACAATGGCGCGACGCGCGACGCCTCGCTGTTCGCCGGAGCAACACACGACGGTCACTGGGTCATGATCCACCGCCTCGGCGGAATACCCGAGGAAACGGACCAGGCCGGCATCGAGGTGCTGAGGCGAAGCCATGAAACTCTCGGCTAGGACTTGTCCGGCCGATCATGTCGGGCTGCTCGGCGGTTACGGCCCGTGGGTCTACCAGTCGAAAGTGTGCGGCTGAGCTGCTCGTCGTTCGAGCATGGGCCGGGTGATCTCACGCAGGGCAGGGCAGGGCAGGGCAGAGCAGGGCATGGCAGAGCAGGGCATGGCAGAGGCGTGAGGGCGGCCCGATAGCGGGACCGCCCTCACGCGCCGGAAACGGGACTATGCAGCCACGCAGCGGTCAGCCGGTTGGCGGACGGGCCGTCCGGGCCGGCCGGATCCGGGGTGACGGTGACCTGTGGAACCGCTGCCCGGTCACCGCACCGGTGGCGACACCCGAACCTCGAACCGAACAGCCCCGTCGGGATGAGAGGCGTTCTCGGCAAAGAAGGTGTCGCTGGACCGGCGAGAAGGGATCAGTGGCGGATCCGCAGGCGATCTCGCCACGAGGTGCGGCCGGTTTCGGCGTCGACCAGTTCGGGGGCCTGCTGAGCAGGGGTCGGCTCCGGGAAGTATGCGCTGTCCTTGGGACGGTTTCGGTCCGTGGTCGAGCGGGGACGTGGGGCCGGCTCAAGGTGGGGAATGTGCTTGGAGCAGTGGACGTAGGCCTCCTCGACGGTGAGGTGCACCCACAGGTGAGGTTGCCGACCGGGCGCGGTGTCGGTCGGCAGATGCGGGTACCACGCGCGAAGCTCGTGGTCTGTGTACAGCCGGACCGTGCCGTTCACGTGCAGCCCTATGTGGTCATGGGTGAAGTCCATGAACAGCATGCCGAGGTGGGGATTTTCGGTCATGTTGCCCGCACTGGCCAGGACACCGTTGCCCCGGTATTCGGGGTAGGTCAGAGAGCGGTCGTCGGGGGAGACGCAGAAGCCCGGCGGTCCGGAGCGGAAGCTGGCGTCGCAGGCTCCCCGGATGTCGGCGGTCGACAGGAACACCATGCTCTGCCGGGCTATGAACTCCCTCATGGCGGGGGTCAGGTAGGGGTGTACCTGACGGTCGTAGAAGACGGCCGCCCGGTCGGTGGTGCCGAGCTGCTGCTGCAGCAGCCGTTCTCCGGAGGAGCCGGTCGTCTCGGGGCCGTTCACAGCTGGTCGGTCTCCTCGTCAGGCGGGGGCGGCCCCAACGGGGCGGTCAGGACGGGGGTATCCCAGGGGTCGTAGTGGATGTGACGAGGCGGGACGCCGTGGCGCCGCAGGGCCTGCACGGCTTCACCCAGCATTTGCGGTGGGCCGCACAGGTACGCCTCATGCCGGTACCAGGGGCCGAATTCCGCCAGTACCTCGGGCAGTGTGCCCTCCAGCCCCACGATGCGCTCGTGGGAGACCGCTGCCCGAACGCGGAGCCAGTGGTAGCGCTGGGACATGCGCAGCATGTCATCGAGCCCGTACAGTTCGTCCGCCGTTCTGGCGCCGATGAACAGAGTGACTTCCCGGGCGTTACCGATGCCGTCCCGGGCCGCTTCCTCGATCAGGGCGCGAATCGGAGCAAGGCCGGTGCCGCCGGCCACGAAGAGCAGGTCCCGTTGCCGGGTTGGACGCAGGACCATGTCGCCTTCCGGCGGGCCGAGCCTGACAGGGTCTCCCGGACGAGCGTGGTGGACCAGCGCGTTGCTGACCCTTCCTCCTGGTACGGCACGTACGTGGAAGGTCAGCTCGGAACTGGGTCGTGGGGCGTGTGCGGGGGAGTACTGACGCCACAGTCTCGGTGCCCACGGCGTTTCGATGCTCACGTACTGGCCCGCCACGAACGGGTACGGCAGCTGTGGCTGGACGGTGATCTCGGCGATTCCGTGTCCGCGGTGCACGTGCCCGACGATGTGCGCGTCCCACACGGCCGGGCGGTCACGGGCGTCCTCCTCCGCGGCCCGGACCATCACCTCCGCGGCAGCGGTGTAGGCACGATGCCATGCCGCCGCCAGCGCCGGGGTCCATGCCGGGCCTGCGAAGTGGGCGAGGGCCTGCAGCAGGCATTCGCCGACGGCCGGGTAGTGAGCGCTTTGTGTGCCGAACTTGCGGTGGCCGCGTCCCAGACGGGAGCAGAACGCTATGAGGTTACCGGTGTCGTCGACCAGTTCCACGATGCGCAGCAGGGCGCGCACCAGACGTTCCCGCTGGACATCGAGCTCCGCCGGAAACAAGTCCCTGACCTGTGGGTAACGCGCGAAGAGGATGCTGTAGAAGTGCGCGGCCAGCTCGGCGACGTGAGGAGAGACGACCGCGAGGCTGGCCCGCACGAGCGCGACGTCCTCAGCACTGACAGCGGGCGGGGCGGTTGCGATGTGACCGGGTGCCGCAGGGGGAGCCGGGGGGGCTGTGCCGGCCCTGCTCCATCCGTCTGCCGGCCCAGGCGGTCTGCCGGGGTGCGAGGTGAGTTGCATAGACTCGAACCTGCCCGTCACCGTCGACCCCAGACGTGTTCCGCTGCCGAAGCGGCACAGACTTGAAGACAGGGCACTCCTTCCGCGAGTCGAACTCCTCCCCCTACCTCGCTCGCTCGTTCCCGCGCGGTGAACGGGACACCCGGTTCGGGCGAGTTGCGGCACTCTCTTCGTGCACTTCCCGGCGCCGGGCGATGCCGACCCGACGCGGTCCGAGCCGGGGACGTCTGCATGAGGGCAGGGGCGGGGGCCGGGCACTCTGCCACGGGTACCGCGGGATGGCTTTCGGCATGGCCCTCACCACAATGCGGCAATGGTGCGACATGCGTGACGTCAGTGCGCTGGTGAGCGCTGTTTATGGAACTCACGTACCTTCTTCTCTCCACGCCGGCACCCTCAACACGAGCGGGACGACGTCGTCAGACGCTGGATCGAAACTGCCGAGAGCCCCCCGCACGCGTGAGCAGATGCCTACGCCGACAGCCCGGCTGCCTGGGACGGGCAACCGTCAGGCGCCCGTCACCCTAGCGTTCGAAGGCGTCGGCGAATGACCCAGGAGAGGGCGGCCACGGGATTTACGGGGTTACAGGGCGGTACGGGTTCCCAGGTCAGCGGTCCACTGTGCGATGTCGCGATCCAGTGCGGGCAGCCCCAGGTGTCGCAGATCAGCTGGGTCAGCTGCTCCTCATAGGTCTCGTTCTGATGGTCCAGTGCGGCTGCCGTGATGAGAGGGGCCATCTCGTTGGGCCAGTATTCCCCGACATAGTCGGGATCCTCGTAGTCGATGCAGGACGATATCTGGCCATCTTTGTAGTGGTACGCCTTGGGCCCATGGGCCTTGGCAACGCACGGGTTGGGAACGAACTCCATCAGCTCAGCACCCTGGGAGCACAGTTCGCGGTAGTCGATCTCGTCGTAGTCGTCGCGGTTGAACATGTGGTGCACGATCACGCCCTACTCGCCGGGTGCCGGGTCGGTACCGTAGGCGAACGGCGGCCGGTGCTGCGCGGACAGACCTTCTGCCATAGGTATTACGACGGCCAAAGACGAGTGGCGGGTGGGGTGCGGGCACTCACGGTTCAGCTGGCGCTGTTCCCGCCGGCTCATCGGTTCGTTTCCTGGGCAGGGGTCAGGGCATCCGAGTCCCATGAATCAAGGTGTCTTAGCGCAAATCGCCTCCGAGGGCGGCGGTGGCAACCCCGCCCTCGTTCCGGTGCTCTGCTTCCTTTTCGCCATGGGCCTGGTTCAGGTCGTACGTCCGCAACTGCTCTGGCGGTTGAACAGCCGCCTTCAGCGCGGCTGGGTGAAGAACCCTGCTGCCACCGAACCCACTGGCAAGGGCTATGCGATGCAGCGAGTGACCGGTGTGCTCTTCCTGGCCGTCGCCACCTGGATCCTCGTGCGGCAGATCTGACCCGGAACGGACGCCGGAGCCGGCCGCATCAGGTGCCCGTGGCCGTGGAGACGGGGCTTGCGAAGCATGTGACGCAGCCGATTGCGGCTGCTCACTGCGCTCCTCGCGTCACCGCCCGTGCGTCGTCTGGCTCAGCCGCTGACCCGGCCCCCGGTGAGTTGGCCGCTGGCCCCTGCTCCGGTCCCTGTTTCGGCCCCCACGCCCGCCCGGGCGCCGGCGGCCGTGCCGGAGCCCGCGTCACACGCTCTTCCGCAGCCCAAGCAGGCGCTTGGAGAAGACCTGCGTGTCACACCGTGAGGACCGTGACCGATGGCTCAAGCAGGGGCACTACGCCGTGGCAGCGGTGACGGTGGGGTCGCACGCACGGCTCGCACGCGTGCCCGGGGCGGGCCGCCGACGGCCGGCACGGGCGGACGCGGCGCCCGCTTGCGGATCGTGTCGGACGAACCTCTGCCCGAGCCCGCACCGTCCATGGTGACGAAGGAACCGCAGCGACACAGCGACGCGCCTCGAGGCATGGCCTTTCCGGGCTCGAGTCCGGCCCTTCCCGCTGTTCGAGATCGGTGGCATGGGGCTTCGCCGGCCCGGCGATACTGCCCCCATGAGCAGATACGCTGAGGTCATCGTGCTTGCCCTCTACGCGGACGAGGTCATGGAACCGCTGACGCGCGAGGACGAGGAGCGCAGGTGGCGCGGCCACTTCGTGCCGATCGAGAGCCAGTGGAGCGGCTCCTTCGGCTTCGGGTGGGCCATGGAGTTCGAGAGGGTGCGCGCACGGGGTGGGCTGCTGAAGGATCTGGAGTCGCTTGCGTGGCCCTACCCCGGAAGCGTGCAGGTGTTGATCCACGACCAGGACGACGACTGCTTCGGGCTGTGGATGCTTCACGACGGCAAGCTGGTCGAAGTCGACCTCCCGCACACGCGACGGTTCCACCAGCCTGCGCCGCCGGACCAGAGTTTCGATCCCGATCCCGGAATGCTGTTGCGAACCGACCTGGACGGGGCCTTGCCCGAGCAGACTCCGAGGGAACTACGCGATCCGCGCCCCGCTTGGTGAGGCACTGGGTGCGCGTGGCGGATGGGAGGTCCGGTGGACGCCAAGGACGTGGTGCAAAACGCCATCGCCTGCGTGCTCGCCCCGCGTCCATCGAGTAGATGCTGCGTCTACCGGCCTCTGGTCAGCCGGGATCCTTCGGGGGTGCGGCGGTAGAGCACCGATCGGCCGGCTCGGGTGCGGGTGACGAGGCCGGCCCGGTGCAGTACGCCGAGGTGGTAGGAGACCGTGGCCGGGCTGAGGAAGTGACGTGCGGCCAACTGCGCGGTGGAGACCGGTTGTGCCAGCGCTGCGAGCAATCCGGCGCGGGTGGGGCCGAGCAACTGGGCCGTCTCCGCGGAGGGAGACTGCGGGGCGGTGGCGGTGGCGCTGGCCATGGCCTTGTCACGGATGGGATAGACGAGCATGGGGGGCCGATTTTCGTCGCGTGTCGGGTCCACGGCCACGGCCGGGCGAGGCGCGACAAGCGACGGCACGACGACCACCAGGGGCACGCGCAGCGCGATCCGGAATCGGCTCTCGACGCGCAGCGTGCCGTCAGCCCACTCGATCTCGGGATGTAAGGAGTTGAAGAGCTTCGCTGCTCCGTGCCCGGCCAGCACGCCGGCGCATCGGCCGACTTCCGCGTCGAGAATGGCCTTGGCGGCCTCCCAATGCGGGGCGAAGGCCAGCTCCCAGTAGCGCTGCATCTCCTCGGCGGCTTGCCGGGCCACGTGCGTACCGCCCCGCGCTATGGCCTGCTGCAGCACCGCCGACAGCTCGGAACCGGCGAGGGCGTTGCGCGGCCGCCCGTCGCGCAATGCCTCCAGCTCACTCAGGATGCGCTCGGGCGGGGTGGAGCGGACTCGCTGCAACTCCTCCTCGACGGTGGGGGAGGGGCGGGACGGGTACGGGTTGAGGAAGTCGGGCACGTATCCGGGTCCGTCCAGGGCCAGTTCGGACAGCAGCGGCAGCCGGGCCCGGCGCAGCACGCGTCGCGCGCGAGCGACCCATGGATCCGCATGGGGGGCCGGTTGAAGCCCCCAGGACAGCAGTGTGGCGACGACCTCGTGCAACGGCGAGACCGCGAAGCGGGAGCGGGCAAGGCCGGCGGCATCGACGGTGAGCTCGATCATGATCCTCCCGCTGTCTGGCCCTGCCGGCCCGACGGCCGTCCCCTCAAACCTGCTCGAATCGTGGCACGAAACCTCGCGGTGGCGGACCCGACCGGAGCAGAGTGGCGGCAAGTAATCGCATATGCCAACCGCCACACCGTACAAGTCGCTGCGCCGTGAACTGCAGGACGATGTCGGTGCCTTTCTGAGTCATCCGATCAGACGGGGAACTCGTCAGCCGGCGCTGACCCGGGGGGAGGCGTGCGCATCACCCGGGGTCATGGCCGGGGGTGACAACGAAGGCAAGTGGCCGGCAGGGCCGTCGGCCCAGGGCGCACCGCACCTGCGGGTGGTGCGGCGGGTGGGTGTGTGAAGGACAGCGGCAAGGAGGTCCCCAGCTGGCATCCGACCCGAGTCGCGTGATCCACCGTGTAGGGTGGTGTCAACGACGCGGGGTGGAGCAGCTCGGTAGCTCGCTGGGCTCATAACCCAGAGGTCGCAGGTTCAAATCCTGTCCCCGCTACCAGGAAGAAGGGGCCCGCAACAGCGGGCCCCTTCTGCATTGGCTCTCACTGACCGCCCGTGGTCCCACGGACGCGGCAGCATGGGCCACAGAGTTGATGCGCCGTGTCGCACGGCCCGTGGCCGGGCACCGGATCAGCTGCGGGCCGTGCCCGTCGCCCCCCACCCGGTCAGTGCCGCCCGCTCCAGAGCACACGCAGCCTCAGGACGTCGCGGCCCCACTGTGCCCGCAAGTCGGCCTCCCCGGGCACCGGGCGGTCCAGATGGTCGAGAATCCGGGCGTAGAACGGATGCACCTGGAAGTCGTCGCCGACGAGGCGGCGCAGCGCGGCCAGGGGCAGGTTACCCGTGCCCCGTCGGGCAGGAGCCTGATCGCTGCGTGATCCCACGGAGGTGCCGCCCCTCATGCGGTGGGTGCTGTGGCGGGTTGCTGTGGCGACCGGGCCGCGAATGCCGGGTATCAGTGCTTGACACCGTCGGTGCGGGGCTGTCTTCGGGCGGCCGAGTGGTTGGGCTTCTCACGCCTTGCCGTATGGCGGGCCTGGGGAACCTGCAGTTGGTTCGTGGTGCGGCCAGTGCGGGGCCGGGTCCTGTGCGAGCAGTGGTCGCAGCGCGCCGAGGACCGCGCCGATGCACACGTCTCGCAACTGGGTGCGGGTGCAGGTCTCGTGGGTCAGCCAGTCGACGCAGAGGACCTGGACGAAGACCAGCCAGCTCTTCAGGACGCCGGACACGGCCTCGCGGGCAGTCTCGTCCGCGAGGGGCAGTACGGCCAGCAGTCGCGCACGGAGCGCGTCCAGCTCGTTCGTCATGATCGTCTGAATCACCGGGTCCCCCGCGAGGACCCGGTTCGCGGTGAGGACGGCGTTGCGATTCGCCACGAAGTAGTCGAGGTGGACGTCCATGCCCTGGGTCAGCTGATCTACCAGGGAGTCGGCGGGGTCGAACCGGGTCTCGGCGAGCAACTGGTCCGCCGCCTGCTGGTAAATGGCCGCGAAGAGGGCGTGCTTGCTGGGGAAGTGACGGTAGAGCAGGGCCCGGGAGACTCCGGCCTCTTCGGCGACCTGCTCCATCAGTACGTCGGCGTACGGGTGTGCGGCGAAGAGCCGTGCGCCGACGGCGAGGAGTTGGGTCCGGCGGGCAATGGGGGTGAGGCGTTGGCGAGAAGACACGCATGAAGCCTAGTTGACATGCGTCTACTAGTGCACTCACTGTAGTAGACGCATGTCAACTAGGCTTCCGACGGCGTGGGGGAATGATGGCCAAGGCTCTGCGTGTACTCACACAGCTGATGGGCTGGACTTGTGTGGCGATCGGTCTGTTCCATGTGGCACTGGGCAACGCGGCGATTCCGGGAGCCGGTTCCGCCGGCGCGACGGTCGACAGCTGGGGCCGGTTCATGGGGGCCAGCTTCGTCGGCTACGGGCTGGCCTGGCTCTGGGCCGCACGGCAGCGTCCGATCCCTGCTCGGGCGGTGCGGTGGCTGGCAGGTGTATTCCTGCTGGGCGGCGTGGGCCGGCTGCTCTCGCTCGCCCTGCACGGTTGGCCGCAGTGGTTCCAGACCGCGCTGGCGGTGATCGAGCTCGGCCTGCCGCCGGTCTTCTTCTGGCTGGCTGATGCGGAGGAGCGGGCGCCGCGTAGCGATGTGGAAGCCGTGCCCGCCGGCTGACGCGGCACCCTTCCTGAGTGAACGTGTGAGAACCGCTCCTTCGAGAAGCGCGGTCAGCGCCAACTGCTCCCCGCGGGATGGTCCCAGACGCCGGATGAGATCCATTGCGAGCTCGTTCCGCTCCCCGCACCCGTGGGAGGGGCCAGCCAGTCCGTAACGCCCCCCGGCCCCCACGCCCCCGGCCGCCGGCAGACACCGTCGCGCGTCAGGACAGCCCCCCTTGAGCGACGTGAGCAGAAAGTCGGATAACCCGGAGGTGCCTCGGGTAGAAAGGACGCCGGGTGCCCTTATGAGGGCGCCCCTACCCACCAGCCGGGTCTGCCCGGCGAGAACGAAGGACGACAGCATGGCCAGCGGCACCGTGAAGTGGTTCAACGCCGAGAAGGGCTTCGGCTTCATCGCCCAGGACGGCGGCGGACCGGACGTCTTCGCGCACTACTCCAACATCGCCGGGAACGGTTACCGCGAGCTGGTGGAGGGGGAAAAGGTCACCTTCGAGGTGACACAGGGACAGAAGGGGCCTCAGGCGGAGAACATCGTCCGGGCCTGACGTCGGCACCCTGCCCCGTCCCGCGTGTGTAGAGTGGCGGTACCGACGACGCGGGGTGGAGCAGCTCGGTAGCTCGCTGGGCTCATAACCCAGAGGTCGCAGGTTCAAATCCTGTCCCCGCTACGAGATGGAAAAGGC
>Ga0308175_100003246_pt1 | contig 11249 bp, 11 predicted proteins | sample PhyCR1_3_FD_203893 | JGI IMG/M metagenome (GOLD analysis project Ga0308175, IMG submission 203893) | Soil microbial communities from UC Gill Tract Community Farm, Albany, California, United States - DLSLS.C.R1 | ecosystem: Environmental > Terrestrial > Soil > Agricultural land | place: USA... | reverse complement strand
ACAGCTCGGTGAGGGCCGAGGCCTCCGGCTCCGGCTCGGGGAACGGCGGCAGCGCCAGGCCCTCCGTGTCCCGCTCGTCCGGAATCCGGTCCGTGCGGCGCAGCCGCAGCACCACAGGCCCGGTCGGGCGCTCGTCACCCACCGGCAGCGGGTCGCGCAGATAGACCAGGATCGCGTCGGAGAACGTCGGCACGGTGGCCCGGCACAGCCCCATCACGATCTCGTCCAGATCGAGGCCGCGCGCGATCCGCCGGGTCGCCGCGCCCACGAACCTGAGCCGGTCCCCGTCGCGCCGCATCGGCATCGGCCGCCCCGGCGGCAGCCCCCGCCCGGTACGGCGGTCCTGGCCGCCGGGCCCCCGCTCCTGCTCGGCGCCCGGCTGCGGCGGAATGGCCTCCGGCGCGGGACGCGGGCGCCCCGTGTCCGTCGGCGCGGTGGCGGGCTGGGAGTGCTCGGGGCCGTTGACTGGGGGCTCCTTCCCCTTGTTCCCCTTGCCGCGGGGCGTGGTCGCCCCCGGTGCGGAGGGCGGTCCGTCGGCCCGGGCCTGTGCCGGTAAGGCGGGGCTGCCGAGCTGCTCCGGGGTACGCAGGAGCGCCCCGCGGGACTCCGCGGGGTCGGCGCCCGACTGCGGGCGGTCGTAGGACCTGGGGTGCTCCGTCACGCGCGTCGAATCCATCCGTCCGGGGCTGCGCGCCGGGCGCGCACATGGTCCCGCCGAAAGTCCGATACCCGGAATGCGTGCCCCAGGAACGGAATTCCCGCGTGGTCAGAGGTCGTGCCTGTGCCGCCGGTGAACCCTGCCGGGCCCGCCGGGGTGTTGCCCTCGTACCCCTCGCTCACTCCTGCCGCCCCTCGGTGACGTCTGGTCAGGCCCGGTTCGCACCCCGGGAGTTGCCTTGCGGATTCTTGCGGAGGACGATCCTACGGTTGTGGGCCGGGGGCGCATCAAGGGTCTCATGAGGACACGTGCGCGGGCGTACGGTCCCAGTCCTCGGGGAGTGACGGTACCGCCCAGGACGGATCCGGGCGCCAGTGCTGCCAGCCGTCGGAGAACGGCGGCCCCCAGGCGCCGATCACCTCCACCGCGGCCCGGCCGGCCGCCCGCACCCGCTCGGCGGTCCCCTCGTCCATCAGCCCGTCCCGCTGAGCCTGCGTGAACTCGTCCTCGTCCCGCCAGTGCCAACTGCGGTCCGGGTGGACGGAGATGTCCAGGAAGTGGTCCTCGGAGTCGACTCCGCCCGCCCAACGGGTCAGCGGCTGCTCGAGATTGACGTACCAGTTCTTGAACCGCCAGCCCGGATCCCAGAACAGCCACACCGACCAGGGCTCGGCGGGCCGGGCCAGCTTCAGCACACCCGTGCCGAACCACCGGTCCCGCTGCACCGAACGCGGCCTGGTGTAGCGGGTCTCCAGCGGCTCCACGTGCACCGGCGTACCGTCGGCGAGCACCGGCTTCACACACTCGGTACCGGGCGCCATCCACACGGCGAGCAGTTCCGCGTCGTCCCGGACGACGGTGACGGGCCGTGCGATGTGGAAGCGCGCGCCGGCGTTCTCCCGGTACCGCCACAGGATCTGGCTCCCGGGGGTCCAGTAGGTCGCAGGCCCCGCCGACACTCGTCTCACCGCTCCGTCGTCCGCCATGAACAGATATTAGGTGCCGTGCACATACGACGCTGCGATACGCGTCACGGTCCTACCCGGCGGGGCCGGTTGTCACGGCCGTGTCATCCGCAGGACATCCAGCGCCTCGTCGAGCTGCTCCAGGGTGAGGTCGCCGCGCTCCACATAGCCGCCCTCCAGCACGACCTCGCGGATGGTCCTGCGCTCGGCCAGCGACCTCTTCGCGACCTTCGCGGCCTCCTCGTAGCCGATGTACTTGTTCAGCGGCGTCACCACCGAAGGCGAGGACTCGGCGTACTCGCGGGCGCGTTCGCGGTCGGCGGTGACGCCGTCCACGGTCCGGTCGGCCAGCAGCCGGGAGACGTTCGCGAGCAGCCGGACCGACTCCAGCACGTTTTTGGCCATGACCGGGAGCATCACGTTCAGCTCGAAGTTCCCGGCGGCGCCGGCGGTGGCGATGGTCGCGTCGTTGCCGATCACCTGGGCGGCGACCATGAGCACGGCCTCGGGGATGACCGGGTTGACCTTGCCCGGCATGATCGAGGAGCCCGGCTGCAGATCGGGCAGCCGGATCTCGGCCAGCCCGGTGCGCGGCCCGGACGCCATCCAGCGCAGATCGTTCGCGATCTTCGTCAGCCCCACCGCGATGGTCCGGAGCTGTCCGCTGGTCTCCACGACCGCGTCCCGGGCGCCCTGCGCCTCGAAGTGGTCGCGGGCCTCGGTGAGCGGCAGCCCGGTGGCCCGCGCGACCTCCTCGATCACCGCGGCGGAGAACCCGGGCGGCGTGTTGATCCCGGTGCCGACCGCCGTCCCGCCCAGCGGCAGTTCCGCCAGCCGGGGCAGCGAGGCCCGCAGTCGCTCCACGCCGTACCGGACCTGGGCCGCGTACCCGCCGAACTCCTGCCCCAGGGTCACCGGCGTCGCGTCCATCAGATGCGTTCGCCCGGCCTTGACGACGTCCGCGAACTCCTCGGACTTGCGCCCGAGAACGGCGGCGAGGTGTTCCAGGGCCGGGATCAGGTCGTGGGTGACGGCGGCGGTGGCGGCGATGTGCAGGGACGAGGGGAAGACGTCGTTCGAGGACTGCGAGGCGTTGACGTGGTCGTTGGGGTGCACGTCCCGGCCGAGCCGCTCACCGGCCAGGGTGGCGATGACCTCGTTGGTGTTCATGTTGGACGAGGTCCCGGACCCGGTCTGGAACACGTCCACCGGGAAGTGCTCGTCCCACTTCCCCTCGGCGACCTCCCCGGCCGCGTCCTGGATCGCCGCCGCGACATCCTTGTCCAGCACGCCCAGCTCGGCGTTCACCTTCGCCGCGGCGCCCTTGATCCGCGCCAGCGCCTCGATGTGCGCCCGCTCGATCCGCTGCCCGGACACCGGGAAGTTCTCGACGGCACGCTGCGTCTGCGCCCGCCACTTGGCATGGGCGGGCACCCGGACCTCGCCCATGGAGTCGTGCTCGATGCGGTAGTTGCTCATGCCCTTGTCAGCGATCGGGGCGCGGTGGTTGTTCCGGACCGTGGGCCCATTGGCACCACCGGCGTCACCGGGTCGGGGGACCGGGCTCCCGGCCACCGGGCGGGACATCAAGGATAAATGTAACTATCAGCCCAGGGTGGTGGGCGATTCCCGCCGTCACCACGGCTGGCAGGAGGACCGATCGATGCATTTCACTCCCAAGGGTCTGCTCGGCGCCATCGCGGCGGTGTCCATAGGCACGGCGACCCTGCTGGGCGCGGGAGCCGGCACCGCCGGCGCCGCGGGCAGAGTTCACTGCGACCGCGCCGAACGGCCCGTCTGGAGCGGCGATCCCAGCCGCAATCTGACGGCCCACGGATGCAGCCTGCCGTCCGGCGAACGCCGCTGGTACCGCGTCGAGGTCGACGACCTGGTGGAGGCCCACCACACGACGGAGTACCTGAACGGCCCGGTCGACCGGACCGAGAAGCTGCACGACAGGACCATCAGGTGCATGGGCTTCACCGCCGACGGCGCCACGGTGAACTGGTTCGGCTGCGTGCCGCACTGACACGCGGCCCGGTCACGGCGCCGGGGGCGGCGCTGCTCCACGGCGAGTCCGGTCCGCCGACCTTCCTGACGCGGTGATCCCGGGTCTCGACGCGGTCATCCCGTGCCGGGAGAGTGGCGGAGCCCCCGGCGTCGTGCCAGGGGCTCCCCACGGGTGTTGCCGCCGGATCAGCCCAGGCCCGGACCCCGCACCGGGATGCTGGTGAACGTCGGCTGCGGAGCCGGGTCCTGGAAGAAGTCGTTGCCCTTGTCGTCTACGACGATGAACGCCGGGAAGTCCTCGACCTCGATCTTCCAGACGGCCTCCATCCCCAGCTCCTCGTACTCCAGCACCTCGACCTTCTTGATGCAGTCCTGGGCGAGGCGGGCGGCCGGGCCGCCGATGGAGCCGAGGTAGAAGCCGCCGTGCGCGTCACACGCGTCGGTGACCTGCTTGCTGCGGTTGCCCTTGGCGAGCATCACCTTGGAGCCGCCCGCCGCCTGGAACTGCTCCACGTAGGAGTCCATGCGGCCGGCCGTCGTCGGGCCGAACGAGCCGGACGCGTAGCCCTCGGGCGTCTTCGCCGGGCCCGCGTAGTACACCGGGTGGTCCTTCAGGTACTGCGGCATGTCCTCACCCGCGTCCAGCCGCTCCTTGATCTTGGCGTGCGCGATGTCGCGGGCGACGACCAGCGGGCCGGTGAGGGACAGCCGCGTCTTGACCGGGTACTTGGTGAGCTCGGCGAGGATCTCGTCCATCGGCTGGTTCAGGTCGATGTTGACGACATCCCCGTCCTGCTCCAGGTGCTCCTCCGTGGTCTCCGGCAGGAACCGCGCCGGGTCCGTCTCGAGCCGCTCCAGGAAGACGCCCTCGGCGGTGATCTTGGCGACCGCCTGGCGGTCCGCCGAGCAGGAGACGGCGATCGCGACCGGGCAGGACGCGCCGTGCCGCGGCAGCCGCACCACGCGCACGTCGTGGCAGAAGTACTTGCCGCCGAACTGCGCGCCGATGCCGATCCGCTGGGTCAGCTCGAAGACCTTGTCCTCCAGCTCCTTGTCCCGGAAGCCGTGGCCGAGCGGCGAGCCCTCGGCCGGCATGTTGTCCAGGTAGTGCGCGGAGGCGTACTTCGCGGTCTTCAGCGCGTACTCGGCGCTCGTGCCGCCGACGACGATCGCCAGGTGGTACGGCGGGCAGGCGGCCGTGCCGAGCGAGCGGATCTTCTCCTCCAGGAACTTCATCATGGAGGCCTCGTTCAGGACGGCCTTGGTCTCCTGGTAGAGGAAGGACTTGTTGGCGGAGCCGCCGCCCTTGGCCATGAAGAGGAACTTGTAGGCGCCGCCGTCGGTGGCGTACAGCTCGATCTGCGCGGGGAGGTTGGAGCCGGTGTTCTTCTCCTCCCACATGGTGAGCGGAGCCATCTGGGAGTAGCGCAGGTTGAGCTTGGTGTAGGCGTCGAAGATGCCGTGGGAGAGGGCCTTCTCGTCCTCGCCCTCGGTGAGGACGTTCTGGCCGCGCTTGCCCATGACGATCGCGGTGCCGGTGTCCTGGCACATCGGGAGCACGCCGGCCGCCGCGATGTTCGCGTTCTTCAGCAGGTCCAGGGCGACGAACTTGTCGTTGCTCGAGGCCTCGGGGTCGTCGATGATGCGGCGCAGCTGGGCGAGGTGGGCCGGGCGCAGGTAGTGCTGGATGTCGTGGATGGCCTCCTCGGCGAGCTTGCGCAGCGCCTCCGGCTCCACCTTGAGGAACGTCCGCCCGTCCGGCCCCTCGACGGTGGACACGCCTTCCGAGGTCACCAGCCGGTACGGGGTGGTGTCCTCGCCCTGGGGAAGCAGATCGGTGTACGCGAACTCAGGCATCTCAGCCCATTCCTCACTCTGACGGACGGGTGCCCGCCGACGTTGGCGGGCCCCACCAGCGTAGAACCTGCCCTGGGCGCGGAACCTGTGAGGTGGGGCTCAGTTCGACACGCCCGGGGTTGTCCACAACCCTAGTCGCGATCTATCGCGTTTCGGTACGCTGCTGCCGTGGACCTTCAGAAGCACGCCCAAGCCCAGGAAGGGGCGCCGGCCCCCGCCGATCTGCGCGCCTCGGACGCGGACCGTGACCGCGTCGCCGACATCCTCCGTGAGGCCCTGGCCGAGGGCAGGCTGACCGCGGACGAGCACGCCGAGCGCGTCGAGGGGGTGCTGCACGCCAAGACGGTCGGCGAGCTGGAGGTCTTCATCCGCGACCTGCCCGCGGCCCATCAGGGGCCCGCGGCGCCCGCCTACGCGTCCGTGCCGCCCCGTCCGGCTCCCGGCGCGATACCGGCCGAGGCGGACGCCAATGTGGTGGCCGTCTTCAGCAGTGCCATGCGGCGGGGCCGCTGGCGGGCCGGGCGCCGGCTGCACGCCTACGCGGTCTTCGGCAGCGTCGAGATCGATCTGAGCGAGGCGATCTTCGAGTACCAGCAGGTCGTCATCAAGGCCGTCTCGGTCTTCGGCGACGTGCAGATCCGCGTCCCGGAGAACGTCTCGCTGCGCGGCACGGGGGGCGGCGTGCTGGGCAACTTCGAGGTGGCCCCGCTCGATTCGGTCGAGTCGGAGGCGCCCGTGATCTACGTCGACGGCTGGGCCGTGCTCGGCAACGTGGAGGCGCGGCCCAAGCGCGGCAGGCTTGTGGCGGACATCCTCGACCGCGTCCAGGACAAGGTCGACCGGAAGCTGCGCAAACACCTGGACCGTTGACGGTCACGAATCCGCCGGTGACCGGAAGGGTGCCGTCCGGTCGACGGCGGGCGCGTGGGGGCGTGAACAGGACGACGTGCGCCCGCGGTTGGAAACGCTGTGCATAGGCGCGCGCACAGCGGGTAGGCCTTGCTGCATCGTCGCTCGCTCGCGAAGCCGTCGTCAGGAGTAGACCGTGCTGCAACCGCCGCATTCGTCCCTGCAGGTAGCTGCCGTTCCGGCCCAGCGGGTGCCAGTGCCAGACAGGGACCAAGACGCCCCCTGGCACACCGAGGCGGTGTGCCGGCGTGACGAGGCCGGCCTGTTCTTCGCCCCGTCCAAGGAGCCGACGGCCGCCCGGCTGTCCCGCGAGGAGGCGGCCAAGCGCGTCTGCGCGCGCTGCCCCGTCATGGTGGAGTGCCGCGAGCACGCCCTGCTCCAGCCCGAGCCGTACGGCGTCTGGGGCGGCCTCACGGCGGCCGAACGCCGCGTGGTGCTGGCGCGTCGCCGCCGACGGGAGCTGGAGCTGAAGAACTCGGCACGGACGACGACGGACCGCATAGCCGGCTAGGGCCCGTCCGGCGGATCAGGCCGGACAGGTCCTGGATGCGCGAATGGGCGCCCTCTCCGCACAGAGGGCGCCCATTGGCTTTCGGGGGAGCGGGGCTCACCCCGGTCGGGTCACTTCGCCCGGTCGAAGTCGATCGCGCTGTAGGCCCGCAGCTTGCTCAGCCGGTGCTCGGAGTCGATCCGCCGCACGGTGCCGGACTTCGACCGCATCACGATCGAGTCGGTGGTGGCGGTCTCCGACCGGTACCGCACCCCGCGCATCAGTTCGCCGTCGGTGATGCCGGTGGCGACGAAGAACACGTTCTCTCCGGTGACCAGGTCCTCCGTGGTCAGGACGCGGTCCAGGTCGTGCCCGGCGTCGACGGCCCGCGCCCGCTCCTCGTCGTCCTTGGGCCACAGCTTGCCCTGGATGGTCCCGCCCAGGCACTTCACGGCGCAGGCCGAGATGATGCCCTCCGGGGTGCCGCCGATGCCGAGCAGCAGATCGATGCCGGTGCCCTCGCGCAGGGCCAGGATCGAGCCGGCCACGTCACCGTCGGAGATCAGCTTGATGCGCGCACCGGTGTCGCGGATCTCCTTGATGATGCCTTCGTGCCGGGGCCGGTCCAGGATGACGACCGTGACGTCCTCGGGCGTGCGGTGCTTGGCCTTGGCGACCCGGCGGATGTTGACCGACACGGGTGCGTTGATGTCGACGAAGTCGGCGGCCTCGGGGCCGGTGACCAGCTTGTCCATGTAGAACACGGCGGACGGGTCGAACATGGCCCCGCGCTCGGCGGCGGCGAGGACCGCGATCGCGTTGGGCATGCCCTTGGCGGTCAGGGTGGTGCCGTCGATCGGGTCGACGGCGATGTCCACCTCGGGACCGGTGCCGTCGCCCACGTGCTCCCCGTTGAAGAGCATCGGGGCCTCGTCCTTCTCGCCCTCACCGATGACGACGACGCCGTTCATCGAGACGGTCGAGACGAGGGTGCGCATGGCGCGCACAGCGGCGCCGTCGGCGCCGTTCTTGTCACCGCGCCCGACCCAGCGGCCGGCGGCCATGGCGGCGGCTTCGGTCACCCGGACGAGCTCCAGGGCGAGGTTGCGGTCGGGTGCCTCGGAGGGCACATCGAGCTCGGACGGCAGATGATGATTCTCGGTCATCGGAGCGCACCTTTCTGATACGACGACGGCCGGATGAGGGTGTTGGTCCCGACTCTATCGTTGGGCAGACAAAATGAGCAGGGGACCCCACGGATGAGCGCTCCCGGCACCTGCGACGATAGAGGGCGTGGCAGGTTCCAACGGCAAGCAGAAGACGGTCCGGGACATGATTCTCTCCCTGGGCCTCATCGGGATCGCGGCGGCGGTCATCTACGTCTTCGTCCCGCACGACGATCACGCTCCCGACATCAAGCGGGTCGACTACCGGGTCGAGCTGGACACGGCGCGGCGTGCCGCGAGCTACCCGGTGGCCGCCCCCGAGGGCCTGCCCGGCGCCTGGAAGGCGACCTCGGTGCGCTTCCAGGGCGAGAACTCCGACCGCTGGCACCTCGGCTTCCAGGATCCCGAGGGTCAGTACGTGCAGGTCGAGCAGTCGGCTCAGAAGCGGTCCGACTTCATCCAGCAGGCCAGCCAGGGCTCGAAGGCGACGAAGCGGACCGAGCGGATCGGCGACCGCACCTGGACGCGCTACACCGGCGGCCGCTACGACGCCCTGGTCCTGGAGGACACCCCCGGCTCCACCACGGTGGTGGCAGGCACGGCCCCCTTCGACCGGCTGACGAAGATGGCGGCGGCCCTGAAGACGTCCTGAGCGCCCCGCCCGTACGCGCGAAGAGGCCCCCGGCGATGCCGGGGGCCTCTTCGCGCGTACGGAGGTCAGACGGTCGTGACGACGTCCTCGTACGCCAGGCGCGGCGAGCGCGGGTACCAGGCGTCCGGGCCCGGCCGGCCGATGTTGACGACCATCAGCGGGGTGTGGTCGTCGTCCAGGAACTCCTTGCGGACGCCCTCGAAGTCGAAGCCGGTCATCGGGCCGGCGGCGAGCCCCGCGGCGCGGACGCCGACGATGAAGTAGCCGGCCTGGAGGGCGGCGTTCATCGCGGCGGAGCCCTCACGGACCGGGCGCTCGGCGAAGAAGAGGTCCTTGGCCTGCGGGAAGGCCGGGAACAGGGCCGGCAGCTCCTCGTGGAACTCGTTGTCCGCGGAGAGGATCGCGACCAGCGGGGCGGCGGCGGTCTTGGCCTGGTTGCCCTCGGACATGTGCTTCACCAGGCGCTCGCGGGCCTCGGGGGAGCGGACCAGGGTGATGCGCAGCGGGGTCTGGTTGAAGGCGGTGGGGCCGTACTTGACCAGGTCGTAGATCGCCTGGAGCTGCTCCTCGGTCACCGGCTCGTCGGTGAAGGTGTTCGCGGTGCGGGCCTCACGGAACAGCAGGTCCTGGGCGGCGGGGTCAAGAACGAGAGACATGCGTGACTTCCTCGGGTGCGCGTCCGGTCCGGGGCGCCGGACCGGCTGACGCGTACGACCCTACGGCAAAGTTCAACCTTCAACCAAACCGGGTGTGCGGTGAGCCCGGCACAGTCTCGCGTGCCGTCCCGCCGCCCTACTCGGCGTCCTCCTCCGCCTCCTCGGCCAGCGCCGCGTCCAGCCGGGCCCGCGCCCCCTCCAGCCAGCGCCGGCACACCTTGGCCAGCTCCTCGCCCCGCTCCCACAGCGCCAGGGACTCCTCGAGCGTCGTACCGCCCGCCTCCAGCCGCCGTACGACCTCGATCAACTCGTCCCGGGCCTGCTCGTACGAGAGCGCCTCGTCCACCTTGCTGGTCATCCACCCACCCTAGACATCGACTCGGACACCGAACTCGCCCTCGGCGACCCGCGCCCGCAGCGCCTCGCCCCCGGCCACCTCCTCCGGGTCGCGCACCACGTGCCCGTCCGCCCGCTGCAGCACCGCGTAGCCGCGCTTGAGGGTGGCGGCCGGCGAGAGGGCCACCACGCGCGCGTGCGTGTGAGTCAGCTCGGAGTCGGCACGGTCCAGGAGGTGGCCGAGGGTGCGCCGGCCGCGGTCCAGCAGCGACGTCACATGGTCGGCGCGCTCGTCCACCATCCGGTGCGGATCCTCCATCGAGGGCCGCCCCAGCGCGTGCGCCAGCCCCCGCTCCTCGCGCTCCACGGACGCCGACACGCACCGCCGGGCACGGTCCCGCAGCATCCGCACCCGCTCGAACTCCTCGCCCACGTCCGGCACGACCTTCTTGGCGGCGTCGGTCGGGGTGGAGGCGCGCAGGTCGGCCACATGGTCCAGCAGCGGATTGTCCGGCTCGTGCCCGATGGCCGACACCACGGGCGTACGGCACTGGGCCACCGCGCGCACGAGCTGCTCGTCGGAGAAGGGCAGCAGGTCCTCCACGCTGCCGCCGCCACGCGCCACGACGATGACGTCCACGTCGGCCAGCCCGTCCAGCTCCTTGACCGCCTGCACGACCTGCGGAACGGCGTGCACACCCTGCACGGCCACGTTGCGCACCTCGAAGCGGACGGCGGGCCAGCGGTGGCGGGCGTTCTCCAGCACGTCCCGCTCCGCGGCGGAGGCCCGCCCGCAGACCAGCCCGATGAGCTGCGGCAGGAACGGCAGCGGCTTCTTCCGCTCCGGCGCGAACAGCCCCTCGGCCGTGAGCGCCTTCTTGAGCTGCTCCAGCCGGGCCAGCAGCTCACCGACGCCCACGGGCCGTATCTCGGCGGCCCGCAGCGAGAGCTGCCCACGGGGCGCGTACCACTCCGGCTTCGCCAGGACGACGACCCGGGCGCCCTCACCGACCACGTCGGCCACGGCGTCGAACACCTGCCGGTAGCACGTCACGCTGACCGAGATGTCGTGCGAGGGGTCCCGCAGGGTCAGGAACACCACCCCGGCGCCCGGCCGCCGCGAGAGCTGCGTGATCTGCCCCTCGACCCACACCGCGCCCAGCCGGTCGATCCACCTCCCGATGAGCCGCGAGACCTCACCGACGGGCAGGGGCGTCTCGGGCGACGTGTTCACAGCCATGCCGCGAGCGTAACGGCGGGCACCGACAAAAGGCCCCGCCCGCACGCGCGCCCGCGGCGGACCCGTATGACGGGCCGCGCGGGCACGCGATCCCTGGGCCCGTGAACACACCCTTACGATGGGTCCCATGACCGCTTCGTCTGGCCGCCGTGTCCTGCTCGCCGCCCCCCGGGGCTACTGCGCCGGTGTGGACCGCGCCGTGATCGCCGTCGAGAAGGCCCTCGAACAGTACGGGGCCCCGATCTACGTCCGGCACGAGATCGTCCACAACAAGTACGTCGTGCAGACCCTGGAGAAGAAGCGACCACCG
>Ga0308175_100003244_pt1 | contig 11250 bp, 12 predicted proteins | sample PhyCR1_3_FD_203893 | JGI IMG/M metagenome (GOLD analysis project Ga0308175, IMG submission 203893) | Soil microbial communities from UC Gill Tract Community Farm, Albany, California, United States - DLSLS.C.R1 | ecosystem: Environmental > Terrestrial > Soil > Agricultural land | place: USA... | reverse complement strand
GTACACCACCCACCCGCTCAGCAACGCTTGGAACACTCCCACCCACCGCCCCGCATCCGCCTCCCCCCCCAGCCGCCACCCGAACCACTGCAGAACCAGCACCGGTAGTCCGAAGACGATCGCCTGCCCAAATCGGTATCTGTTCTCCCTCAGCCGCTCGGCCGTCGGGCGGTCGAGCAGATCTGTCGGTCGAGCCGATGCAGAGGACTCAAGGTGTGCCGGCGGGATCGGCATGGCCCAGCGTAAATCCAACAGCCTTGTACCCCGCCTCCCTCACCGCTTCCATGAGCTGTCCGATCGACACCGCCGAGCGGTCGTACAGCACCGACGCCTGGTGGCTGTTGAAGTCCACTTCCACCTCGTGCACCCCGTCCTCCCGCTGCAACGCCTTGCGGATGGCCGCTTCGCACCGGTGACAGTGCATCCCCTCGATCCGAATGACGGCGAACTGATCCTGTCCAACATCCTGCGACATACACAGCTCCTACAACTTCCATTCCGACCGTTCGCGGGCGCCGCCCCGTGCTCCACCCTTCTGCGAGCCCGTGCGGCCCTGCTCATACGTTAAAGACCGCCCGCCGTGTTCGCAAATCCTGACCAAAGTCACTCATTTACCGCAGTTGATTTGCAACCATTAATTATCGGACCCGCCGCATTGTACGCTCCCGGCACGGTCGTGAGGTAGGCTTCTAATTTCTCATCACATGCGGTGCCAAGGCACGTTGGTAAGCTCCGCCACAACCAGCTTCAGCCACTTTGACACGCCTGTCGCAGCAAAAATCGCGTTTTTTGTCGCACCGCCGCATTTTTGATTCGATCTTCGCAGACTCAACTGCCGCGTCATGGAGAAACCGTCGCGCTGCCAGCCACCGCGGCGAGTGGCACAGGCTTTGTTTTCCGTTACAGCGTCTGACCAGTCGAGAGCAGCCGGGAAACTGGCGTTTTTGGAAGGTCAGGCAGGTTTCGAGGTGATGCGATTTGCGTCGAGCAATCGACGCGAATGGCACTGATTCGAAACTGGGACGACCGGCGACGGCCAATGACCTTTTGGCCAGTGACTGCTGACGGTTGTCCCTGACTTTGCCCGCGCATACCGACCCCATCCGGGTTCCCCCGGATCCCGGGTCGGACCCCATAGCCCGCGGCCGACGTTGAATAAACGTCGGCCGTTTTTTTGCGCTTTCTTGCGCCGCTCCGACTCATTCCCCTCCCTCACGCGGCCGATATCGATGACTGGGGTAGTTACCGACCCGATGAAGCGGTCCCATAACGCCCGAATGTACTCCCGGGCGTAAAGCGAGGCGGCAGAAATGCTCCCATACCGCATCCATAAGCTGTACCGAGTCCCCGCCCCTGGCATCGGGGGGCACCGGGCCGGCTTTCAGCACCCGCGCGGCATGGCCTTCGTGCTCGTCATGATCGTGGTCGCTCTGGCGACCATCCTGGGCTACGCCATGCTATCCCAGGCATCGTTACAGGCGCAGATCTCCGAAAACCTGCTGGCCGCCTCCTGCGCCGAATCGCTGGCGGAATCCGGCGTCAGCCTGGCGATGATCTACCTCCAAAACCCCACGTCCGCACCCTCGCTGAACATCTACGGGTATTGGGACGGCGCCGACGCAATCAGCCTCGGCACCGCCGCAGGAACCAGCGGCAAGGGTTCGGGGTCCGGCGTGCCGGTCCGCGGCACCGTGGACGTGAAGGTGTACAACACCGACGCCGCCAACAAGCCCCTCCCCACCAACACCTACCGCATCCACGCCACCGGAAATTCCGGCGCCGCCGGGTCCACCGGCGGCGTCTCCCGAGTCATCGAAGCTACCGTCCTGGTGAACCCCGGCACTACCAACCTGGCGGCGCGATTCTCCTCCGGTGTCACCCTGCTCTCCGGCTGGAAAGTCACCGGCGACATCGAGACCAGCGGCACCCTGAAGGTACAGTCCGGCGGGCAAGTCCTCGGCTGGGCCCGCGCACGCAACATCATCAACAACGGCTACATCCAGAACTCCGCCATCATTCCATCCACCCAGACCGTCTGGGTCCCCACGGCTACCACCGTCCATGCCTTCATGCCGGCCACCTACACGTACACCTACAACGGCCTCTCCTACGCTGCCACGAAGCTGAACGCACCCTCCCTCCCGTACACGATCGCAAATAATACGACGCTGGGCCCTACGGCCTTGAACCCACTGGGGATTTACTGGGCCGATACGGACGTCACCGCCCTGAACAACGTAACCATAAATGGCGTGTTGATCGTCCGCGGCGCCGGGTTCCTGCTGCGCGGGAACAATACCACCTTCAACGCACCCCAGGGTTGGCCGGCCCTGCTGGTGGACAACGACCTGACGGTCGAAAAGAACAATTTTCAGATCGTGATCAACGGCCTGGCATGGATCGGCGGGAACGTCACGACGATCAAGACGTCCACCTCCAGCAGCTACTTGACGATCAACGGCAGTCTCCTGGTAAACGGGTCAACGGGAATCGACCCCAACTTCGACAGCACCGTTACTCTGAACTGGGACCCCAAGGCGGCGGTCGCGTGGTTCGGGATCACCGCCACGCCGCCGTGGGTGAAGGTGCTGTCCTGGAAGTCGTAACGCCCCCGAAGATGGGCTCAGCTGGCGATGGGTAGCGGCAGCCCGCGGCCGGCTCGCTGCATCGGTACAACCGTCAACCCGTGCGGCGCCGCGGCATCGCCCGTCCCGCGCACCGGAATCGCAGTGGCCGGCGGGGCGTTCAACCGCTCGATTCGCCCGAACCTCAGCCGTACGGCCCAGCCGAAGGTGCGCCGAATCGTCCGAGCCAGCCCCAGCATCCCCACCACCTGCATCCCCGCCGGCTTGTACCCCACCCTGCTCTTGTGCCGGAATACCGCCCTAAGCAGCCACACCGGATTGTAGAAGGACGCGTACCCGAGCATGAGATTAAGCTGCTTCCGCCACGGCTGCGGGTGCTTTGACGCGACGACGTAATTCCCGTCGTACATGTGCGGCATTACCTTCCGCCCGGCGACGCTGTCGAACACCTGCCCGCCCTCGAACGTCTGCTCGAACAACTTCGTCCCCGCCGACGGCGTAATCATCAGCACCTGGAGCGAAACCGCGCCCGCCTTGCGCAGCAGATTGATCTGATTGAGCAAGCCGTAGTTCGTGCCCCGCGAGTACAGTGGCTGCGAGTCGTGGTGCATCATCATCGGCATCGGGCAGATGCCGACTTCCCGAAGGCTCTTGAACGCCTCGGTGGTCTTGTCCACGCTCTGCCCCTTGTTCACCAGCGTCGCCGTCATGTCCTCCACCCCCAGCCAAAGCGCACGGCACCCCGACTCGCGCACCAGCGGCAGGTGCTCCTTCATCTGCAGCGTATCGTGGACCGTCACCTCCGTGTACCACCGCGCCCGCCGCGCCAGCCGAACCCCCTCGAATTCCGCCGACGCCAGCGTCTGCACGATGTCCAGCGTCCGCGATTTGTTGTTGAAGAAGTTGTCGTCCGCCCCGAAGAAATAGCGCAGCCCGTACTCCTTGTTCAACCGCCACATGTCCTGCGCGATCCGCCCGGCACTCTTGAGGCGGTGCTGCCGCTGGTTGTACGCCGGGATGGGGCAATACTGACACGCGAACTTGCAGCCGAAGGTCAACACCAGTGAGCTGATGGGCGAGAGCCGCCGCACCTTCGCGGCGGGCACGGCGCGCCCCGACAGCGTCTGCTTCCGGCCGGGCGGCTCGAGCAGCCGATACCCCAGCACCGGGTCCGGCAGCTCGTCGAGATCACCCACCAGCCGCTGAACGCCCGTGTCCACCAGTTCCTCGGCCAGGCCGTCCCGCCCGCCCTGCGCGTACACCAGCCCGGGAATCTCGTCGAGCGCCCCGCTGTCCCGCGCCCTAAAGAACGCCGACCGCATCGGCTCCCCCGGCGCCCGCAGCGAAAGCAGCACCTCCAGTAAACTCAGCAGAACGTATTCTTCCCCCGTGACCGCCACGTCCGCACTGTTCGGGTCGGCGCGGTCCCCGCTGAACAGGTCGTACGGCTGGTACACCGCGTGCGGCCCGCCGGCGATGATCAGCGGCCGGTGCTCCGGCTCAATCCGCCGCGCGTCCCGGATCAGCTCCATGCACTGGCCCGAGTGCAGCCCCATGCTCGAGACCATGAACAGGTCCGGAATTCGCCCGTCCAGCCGCATCCGCGACGGCCGGAAGCGCCGGTTCCACTGCTGCAGCACGATCCGCGTCTTCTCGAACCCGCAGTCCAGCATCGCCGACCCGATCGCCCGCACCCCCGCCGGCGCCATCCGCGTGTCGGCATAGACGAACGGCAGCATCCGCGTGCGGTGGTCGAACGCGCAAGCGATCACGCTCACGAGATCGTGCGCGGGGGCGACCCGCCGCAGCCGCTGCCGGATTGCATTCAGCTCGCCGGGCCGCAGCAGTTCATCCCCGCGCGTGCGTCGTGGGAGTTCCATGTCAAACCGCTCCAGAAATGAATACCACCGGCCCGCCCCGCACCGGGCTGCCCGCCGCGGCGGTCAGCGAGCACCTCCGCAAAATGCCTCATCCCCTTCTCGCCTGGCGTCCCGCGCCGCGCTTCACCGCTTCACCCGAAGGTTTTGCCAGCAGCCGCGCCGCGAGCTGCCGCCCGCTCACCAGCATCCGCGCGTTCCCGTCGTTCAGCAGGATAAGCAGCTTTCGTTCGTCCAGCGAGCGCACCGCGCGGTGGGATTCTTCCTCGGAATAACCCAGCGTCGTCCCGACCGTGCGCCACCGGAAGTATTCGCCGGTACCCGTCGAGCGGTTCGCTTCGACGAGAAACTTTTGTGCGGTGCTTAGCCCCATTTGGTCGGCCCTCTCCCCGCGTGGTGTACGTCCCGCACGTCCCGGTCAGTCGCGGGCAACGGGCGCCGCCGACTCCTGAATCACCAGCCGTCCCGAATCGACGCTCGCGTTGAGAAATGTGCTCTTGCGTACGCGGTGCGTGGTGGCCGTCGCCCAGTCGAACCCGCCGCCCCGTGAAGCCGGTCCGGCGGCCGGCGCCCACCAGTTGCAGCGGTAAAAGGTGCCGAACAGGTGAATGCACCGCACCCGGTCCAGCGGCTCCTTGACCATTGCCGACTCGATTTGCCGCGAAAGGTCGCTCGCGGGAGGTTGTGGCTGCACCGCCACGTGCGCCTCGCCGTCCTTGAGTTGGTCCTTCATAGGCCTCCGGGTTACACCGAAACAGCGGGAAGAGAAAAGGGGGCCGCATCGGGTGCGGCCCCCTTTCGACTCTCGTTGGTGGGTTTAGTACCTGCCGCGGCCGCCTCCCCCGCCGCCGCCGTACCCGCCACGGCCACCGCCGCCGCCCCCACCGCCGCCGTAGCCGCCGCGGCCACCGCCGCCGCCACCGCCACGCGGCCGCTCCTCGCGCGGCTTGGCCTCGTTGACCGTCAGCGCCCGGCCGTCGTGCTGCTGCCCGTTCAGGGCGGCGATGGCGGCCTGCGCCTCGGCGTCGCTGCCCATCTGCACGAACGCGAAGCCCTTGCTCCGCCCGGTGTCGCGGTCCTGAATGACCTCGGCCGACTGCACCGTGCCGTGCGCGCTGAACAATTGTTCCAGGTCCGAGCTGTTGGTGTTGTAGCTCAGATTCCCGACGTAAAGCTTGCTGCCCATGGACTAGCTCCTTGTGTGGGCGTCGTTGCACCCTCGTTTGACTTTCCGGTGCGAATGAGAAAGGGGCCGACGGGGCCCGGCTGGTAGGATTGGCGAGGGAGCTGTGCGACGGGAACTGAGAACTGATCAGGACTCGTGCCGGAGGACTCGGTCGTCGAACTTACCTCCCATAGCCTACCAATTGCCGGCGGGCACGTCTATGCCGGCGTGGGGCTAAAATCGGGCGGGACTCCCAGGAACGGTTGCAATCGCGAGTACAACTCGCCCCACCCCGTTCCTTTGAGCACGCAATCCCGCGCCCCCAGCCGCCGCACCCGGTGGTCCACCGCCGGGTCCGCCGCCGCGGTCAGCACCACGACGGGCACCGCCGCCGTCGTGGGGTGGCCCGCCATGGCGCGCAGCACGTCCGCCCCGTCCATCCCTGGCATCATGTAATCCAGAACCACCAGGTCGAACCGCGATTCCGACATTGCGCCCAGCGCCTCCCGCCCGCTCGCCACGTGCCTGGCCTCGTGGCCGCGGCGCCTCAGTAATCGCGCCAGCAATTCGCCGCCGGCGTCGTAATCATCCACCACCAGCACTGCCGCCATCTCGCCTCCCTGCTCCCCCTAGCCCAAAGTGGCAGAAAGGTAACAAACCAATGCAAGGAAAGGTAGGGCACCCACCTTTTGTTGACGGCACCGCCGCCCTTGCCACGAAACCCGCGATGACGCACCATCCGTATTACGGTTTAGACATGCGCATTATCGCGAAACACATCGCGGGGATAGCGGCGGCCGGAATCCTCCTGAGCTTCGCAGCATCCGCACAGAAGCAAAACATTCGCCTGGAACTTACCGAGGCGCCCGTCGGGCGCCTCTCCCCGGCCGACGCCGTCAAAGCCGTGGCCGCCAGCCCCGACAGCCGACACGTCGCAACGGTGGTCGAGCGCGGCGGCAAGCGCCGCGTCGTGCTCGACGAGACCGACCAGCCCGAATTCGAATGGGTCCTGGCCAACAGCCTCGTCTTCTCGCCGGACGGGGCGAAATTGGCGTACGTCGTACAGCAGGCCGCCGGCATGGCGGTCGTTGTGGACGGGAAAAAATCGGCGGACTTTTTCGAGGTGTCGCCGGCCAGCTTTTCCTTCACCCGCGACGGCTCGCGAACCGCTTACGCCGCCGCAAAAGAACGGGGCAAATGGTCCGCGGTGATCGACGGCGCCGCCGGCGAGGCGTGGGACGAGGTGGGCGCAATCGCCTTGGCCGGCAAGCGGTCGGCGTACGCGGCGCGGCGCGGGCCCAAACAATTCGCCGTGATCGACGGCGCCGCCGGCCCGGCGTACGACGCGGTGCGCGGCCTCGCGGTGAGCCCCAACGCGAATCGCGTGGCGATGATCGCCCGCAACGGCGAAAAGGAATTCGTCGTCGTGGACGGCAAGGAAGGCAAGGCGTACGACGAGCTGGGCCCGGGCCTCGTCCTCAGCGATGACGGCTCCGCGTGGGCCGTCGCGGCGCGCCGCGGCGGCAAGTGGCTCGTCGTCGCCAACGGTGAGGAAACCCCCGAATACGACGCCGTCGCTTGCATCCGCCTCAGCGCCGATGGAAGCCGCGGCGCCTTCCTCGCCCGGCGCGGCACCGCCGTCTTCGTGGTGCGCAACGGCGAGGAAGGCCGCGCCTACGACGGCGTCCCGCCCGAGGCGCTGGTCCTCACGCCGGAGGGGCGTCACCTGGGCTACTGGGCCAAGCGCCAGGCGAACTGGTACTGCGTCGTCGACGGCAAGGAAACCCCCGCGTACGAGGACGGCCGCGGGACCGTCGTCTTCAGCCCCGACGGCGGGCACTTCGCCTGCCAGGCCCGCCGGGGTGAGAAGGAGCACGTCGTTCGTGACGGCGTAGAGACAAAGGGCTACGAGGCGACCGGCCGCCCGGTTTTCTCCCCGGACGGAAAGCACCTGGCGCATACGGCCAAGCTCGCAGACAAGAGCGTGTTGGTTGTAGATGGAATCGAAGGCGGCGGCTGGGACGGCGCGCTCGCCGGCCGCGGCCTGATATGGGACGCCCCAGACCGCCTGCACGGCCTGATGCGGAAAGGGGACGTGTGCGTCAGGGTTGAAGCGAGAGTGGTACCCCCGTAGTCGTCCGGGCCGGTTGCGGGCACGCAATCCTAATGATCGTTGCGCGGGTGGTCCTTGCGGGCTGCGAGGGCTGCGGTCAGGGTGAACTCGAGCCGGTTGCTGAGCAGCGGGACTCGGGACGCCCGGTCCCCGGCGACGGGGCGATTCATTTGCCTCGCCGGGCCCTCGACGATGAAGTCGTAGCCCGCGGGCGCGTAGAGGACCTGCACAGCCAGGCGGTCGCCGGGCTTAACGGGGCCGAGGTCGTCCGGCAGGCCGAAGGCGACGGTCATCCGCTTTCCCCAACGAACCAGGCGCCCGAGCTGCCGCCAAATGAAGTGGTCGAGTTTGGGCGGCGTCACGGGATTGCCGTTGTCCCACCACCGCGCGACCAGGTGCCAGTCGGGCCAGAGGACCATCTCCGGTCCGTCCGACTCGATGACGAACCGGTCGCCGTCGAGCGTGAGGCTCAGCGAGTGCTTGGCGTCCGGTTCGCCGGCCGGGAGCGGGCGGGCGGCCCAAGACTGATCCGCAACGACGCAGGTGCCTTTGGGGGCGTCGTCAAGGCGCGCGAAAGTTTGCCATTCGGGGTCCGCAGGCCGCCTACCGAGTTCGGCCGACACGAGGACGAGGAGCGATGCGACGAGCACGCGTTTCATCAAGCCCTCTCCCTGCGCGTTCCCGAAGGCCTACTTCCTCGCGTACGGCCCCACGTTCGCCCTCGTATAAATCAGGTTCAGCACCCGCACGACGCGCAGCAAATCCTCCCCGCTCACCAGCGGCGGCCGCCCGTCACGCAGCGCCTCGCAGAAGTCCCTCATGTTCGCCAAGTGTCCCGCCGTCGGCATCGCCAGCGGGTCTGACGCCGACTTGTTGTTCTTCTGCGTCTGGTCGCCCGCAAACGTCGGCGAAGCCGGCGCCGCCGAATCCGTGAAAGCGTTCCGCGTCTTGAAGTACGTCAGGTCATCCCCCGTGAGCACCGCCGAGCCGTCCGTCCCGCAGACCATCACCCGCTGCGGCATCCCCTCGTACGCCAGCGTCGTCCCGATAATCGTGCCCAGCGCCCCGTTCTTGAAGCGCAGGTTCGCGTTGGCCAGCGTCTCCGCCTCGATGTTCCGCAGGAACCCCGGCGTTGCCGAAGCGCACAGCACGTCGTCCACGTCCCCGGCCAGCCACAGCAGTCGGTCGATCATGTGCGGCGCCTGGTTCGACATCACTCCGCCGTCGAATTCCCACGTGCCGCGCCACTTCCCCGAGTCGTAGTACGCCTGGTCGCGGTACCACGGGCACTCGCCGTGACACAGGATGATCTGCCCGAAATACCCCTGGTCGATTGCGCGCTTCACCTTCTGCGTCGCCTCCGAGAATCGCTGCTGGAAAATCCCGCCTAGCACCACGCCGCTCTTCTGCGCAGTCTCGACCGCCTCCTTCGCCTTGTCGTACTTCAAATCCAGCGGCTTCTCGGTGAGGACGTGCCGCCCCGATTTGGCGATGTCGATGCAGTTCTGCCCGTGCATCCCCGATGGCGAGCACACCGAGACCGCGTCGATGTCGCCGCGGGCGAGCAGCTTTTCGAGCGACTCCTCGACCGGCACCCCCCACTTCTCGGTAAACGCCTGCCGCTGTTTCGGCGAAGGGTCCGCCCCCGCGACCAGCCGCGCCAGCCCCTCCCCCTCCAGGTCCTTCAGCACCGACGCATGAAACCCGGCAATCCCGCCGGTGCCTGTTATGCCAAAGCGGATGGGGGGTTGGGTCGCCATGGCGGCGGATGATAGCGGAAGGATTTGCGGGGGGGGAGGGGGTGGGGAGTTGCCGGTGGGTTGGTTCTTGCGGATTGCAGAGGCGAGGAGGAACCCCGATGGCGCGAAGCACGCGAACGACGTGACGAAGAGGGCGGGCGTCGGTGGGTTCGTTTTTTCTGGCGCGCGTGGGCCGGACAAAACCGGACAATTTCGGACGGGGGTGGTCGGGCTCAATTTTTTGCGGCGGGGTGGGTGCTGGCGGCGACGGCGGCGCTCAGCTCGGCGAGGCGGTCTTGCTCCGCCGCGTAGTTTGTCAGGGCGTCGTCCACCTCCTGGACGGCGGTGATGACCGCCTTCTGGTAGGCGCCAGCTCCGCGGCGGCAACACCGTGGCGACAGCCGTCGTGAGGAGCGTCTCGGGTTCCTCAAGGAGTTCTCTTGTGCCAGCGTAAGGTCCGCGTGTTGATCGCCGTTACCGCTGTTTTGACGTTGCGGGGCGTCCGCTACGCCGCCGAACCGTCAAATCAGGATCTGTTGGATCAGATCAGGGCGCTGCGCGAGCGGGTCAGTGAACTCGAAGCGAAGCAGGCGCAGATGCAGGCAGCGACGCGGCCCACCACGTCAGCCCCCGCCACCCGGATTCCCGACCGATCATTCGACGCGGGCTGCAACTCCAGTTCCGCAACAACACCAATTACCGCGAGAACGTCAAGATCGGCGGCGGCGATGACGTGCAGAACGGCTCCGAGCTCCGCCGGGCCAAGTTCGGCTTCGACGGCAATCTCTTCAGCGGGCGATCCGCGGCGGCCAGATCAAGGACGCCTCCGCCCACGAGCAGATCGTCAGTTCCAAGGTCCGCATGGGCGTCGAGCGGACGTACATCAACGAGCTGTTCGGAGGCGGGGACAACTTCGTACAAGGCGTTGGCCTGGCCTACGGCAACAACGACACGCCGCTGCAGACTGAGGTGCAGCTCACCGACGGATTCCACTCGGCCAATGCGAATTTCCAGGATGACCCCAACCCGCCTAACACACCGCAGAATCGCCCGGATTGGGGTTCGGCGGCGCGGGTCCAGTACAAATTCTTCGGCGACTGGAAGGATTACTAGGACTTCACCGCCCTGGGCACGACCAGGAACCTGCTAGTCGTCGGCGGCGGGCTGGATTACACGGAGATCAGCCGCACTCACGTGCTATCTCGGACGCTGGACGCGCAGTTGGAGAACCCGTCGGGATTGGGGCTGTACGGCGCCTTCTTCGGGCGTTTCATCGAGTCGCGGCCAGGGGCGAGCCGGTACGAGTGGGGCGTGATGGCGCAGGCCTCCCAGATGCTGGACCCCAAGCACCTGGAGTTGTTCGGGCAGGGGCAGTACATCCGTTTTCGCCGGGAGTCGCTGCCGGGAGGTGCTGAGTTAGACGTATGGGCGGTGACCGGCGGGATGAATTACTACTTCCAGGGTCACTCGGCGAAGCTCACGCTCGATTTCAGCTGGTTCCCCGGGGGCGCGCCGCTGGGGGCCGATTCACTGGGCATCTTGGCGGACCCCAGCAACAACGAGTTCCTCCTGCGGCTTCAGTTCGAGCTGTTAATTTAATCAGCAAGCAGTGTGCTAGCACATCCGGCCGTCGGTCGCGCCGTAGCGCAGGATCTGCGGGGATGACGTTGCGCGGCATGTATTTCATCACGTAGGTGGAGCTCGCGGCGAGCTGCGACACCGCCTTGCCGACGTCGGCGCCTTCGTGCAGGAACACCTTGATGACGCCGAC
>Ga0308175_100003243_pt1 | contig 11251 bp, 10 predicted proteins | sample PhyCR1_3_FD_203893 | JGI IMG/M metagenome (GOLD analysis project Ga0308175, IMG submission 203893) | Soil microbial communities from UC Gill Tract Community Farm, Albany, California, United States - DLSLS.C.R1 | ecosystem: Environmental > Terrestrial > Soil > Agricultural land | place: USA... | reverse complement strand
CACGACCGGCCCCGAGCCGGGTCCTCCCCCGCCGTGCGGCGTCGAGAAGGTCTTGTGCAGGTTGATGTGCATCGCATCGATGCCGAGGTCGCCCGGCCGCACCTTGCCGACAATCGCATTGAAGTTTGCGCCGTCGCAATAGACGAAGGCGCCCGCCGCATGGACGGCATCGCTGATCGCCTTCATATCGGGTTCGAACAGGCCGCAGGTGTTGGGGTTGGTGATCATCACCGCGGCGACGTCAGGGCCGAGCCGCGCCTTTAGCGCTTCGAGGTCGACCCGGCCGGCAGCGTTGGCCGGGATGTTCTCGACGCGATAGCCCGCGAAGGCGGCGGTCGCCGGGTTCGTCCCGTGGGCGCTCTCCGGCACCAGCACGACCTCGCGCTTGTCGCCACGCGCTTCGAGCGCCGCGCGGATGCAGAGCAGGCCGCACAGCTCCCCATGCGCGCCGGCCTTCGGGCTCATCGCCACGCCGTACATGCCGGTGAGGTCGAGCAGCCAGAAGGCGAGCTCGTTGATAACCTGAAGCGCGCCCTGCACGGTTTCCTGCGGCTGCAGCGGGTGGACGTCGGCGAAGCCCGGCAGACGCGCGACCTTCTCGTTCAAGCGCGGATTGTGCTTCATCGTGCACGAGCCGAGCGGGAAGAGCCCAAGGTCGATCGCGTAATTCTGCCGCGACAGGCGCGTGTAGTGGCGGACCGCTTCCGGCTCGCTGAGGCCCGGGAGGTCGACGGGCCTGGACCTCTCGAGCCCCGCCAACCTGTGTCCCTGCGAAGGCAGGGACCCAGACTGGGCTCCTGCTTTCGCAGGAGCACATTCAAAATCCACACCCGTCTGCTGCGTGCTGCCGATCTCGAACAGCAACGGCTCTTCGAGCATCAGCGCCCTGTTACCCGTGACCGTCTGCGCCTCGCCCTGCTCGTTCGCGGGTGCGGAGGGGCGCCAGCCCGAAGGATTCACGGTCATCGGACGACCTCCTTCAAAGCCGTCTCCAAGGCGCTGATATCCTGGTCGCTCACTGTCTCGGTCACCGCGATCACCAACCCGTTCTGCAGCGTTTCCGCACCAGGATAGAGACGGCCGAGCGAAACGCCGCCGAGCACGCCCTTTTCGACCATCGCGTGGACGGCAGGCCGCGCTTCCACCGGCAGCTTCAGCGTGAATTCGTTGAAGAAGCTGTCGTTGACCAACTCGACGCCGGGGATAGCCGCCAACCTGTCCGCGGCCGCGCACGCGCGCGCGTGATTCAACGAAGCGAGCTGCCGCAGCCCCTTTTCTCCGAGCAGCGTCATGTGCACCGAAAAGGCCAGCGCGCAGAGGCCCGAGTTGGTGCAGATGTTCGACGTCGCCTTCTCGCGCCGAATATGCTGCTCGCGGGTCGAGAGGGTCAGGACGAAGCCGCGCTTGCCTTCGGCGTCGACGGTTTCACCCGCGAGACGGCCCGGCATCTGGCGCACGAACTTCTCACGCGTTGCGAACAGTCCGACATAAGGGCCGCCGAACTGCAGCCCCACACCGATGCTCTGCCCTTCGCCGACGACGATATCCGCGCCCATCTCGCCCGGCGACTTGATGAGGCCCAGCGCGACCGGCTCTGTCACGACCGCGATCAGCAATGCGCCTGCCGCATGGGCCGCCTCGGCGATCGGGGCGAGATCGGTGATGCGGCCGAGGATGTCGGGGTATTGCACGACGACCGCGCTGGTCTCCGCGTCGATGCCTGCGATCAGCTTCTCCGCATCGGTTTCCGCGGTCAGCTCGGGCAGCGAGGTCTGAAGCTCGTCCTCGGTGAACTTCGCCATCGTCTTCGCGACGCTGACGTAATGCGGGTGCACGCCCGACGAGATGATGGTCTTGTCCCGCCGCGTGATGCGATGGGCCATGACAATGGCTTCCCACATCGCGGTCGAGCCGTCGTACATCGACGCGTTCGCGACCTCGCACCCCAGCAAACGCGCGACCTGCGTCTGGAACTCGAACAGCATCTGCAGCGTGCCCTGCGCGATCTCGGGCTGGTAGGGCGTGTAGCTGGTCAGATACTCGCCGCGCTGGATGATGTGATCCACGCTGGCCGGAATGTGGTGCTTGTAGGCGCCGCAGCCGAGAAAGAAGGGCACGTCGCCCGCGACCATGTTCTTGCGCGAGAGCGCCGTCATGTGCCGCTCGACCGCCATTTCGGAGGCGTGCATCGGCAGGCCCTCGATCGGACCCTTGAGCCGCGCCTCCTCGGGCACGTCGCGGAACAGTTCGTCGATCGATCCGGCGCCGATCACCCGCAGCATGTCGCTGCGGTCGGCGTCGCTCAGCGGCAGATAACGCATCAGTTGGGCTTCCTCATGATGAAGCGAAGGCGGACGTAATCGGCGATGTTGGAGCCCACCCGCTCAGCGACGGCCGCGCCGATCTCGGCGCGGTCCCCTTCCGGCACGCCTGCCCGGTCCAGCCAGCCCCGGCGGAACGTGGTCACCCATTCGGCGATGCCATGTTCGACTGGCGTGGGACGCTCTATGAGCCGGGCATCGATCTCCCTGAACCCCGCGGCCTCATAGACGGCGGCAAAAGCCTCAGGCGACGCGTACCAGTTCGCGGCCTCGACTGGCGGCGCATAGCCCCGGATGATCAGCTCTTCGTCGAGGGCATCGCGCAGCTTCTGAAGATTGCCCTCGCCGCCCATCTCGCCCGCGAAGCGGCCTCCCGCCTTCAGCGCCCGGAAGACGGCGCGCGCGGCCTGCTCTTTCTCGAGCACCCAGTGCAAGGTCGCGTTCGAGAAAGCGCCATCGAACTCCGACGAGAACGGCATGTCCGCGGCATCCATCAGCACCGCATCGATGCCGTTCGCGCGCGCGGCCGCGATCATCTCGGGCGAATTGTCGATGCCGAGCACGATCGCGCCGCGCTCGGCGATCTTCTTCGTCAGCGTCCCCTCGCCGCATCCGACGTCGAGGATGCGCTCGCCCGGCTGCGGATCGAGCAGGTCGAACGCTGCGCCGCCCAGCTCGGCGACAAAGCCGCCGACGCGCGCATAGTCCGCGGCGTTCCACTTGCTGGTCGAGACGGCGGCCTGGCTCAAAGCGTCTTGATCCAGTCGCGATAAGATGCCTCGTCCATCAGGCCGTCCAGCTCGCCCGGATTGTCGAGCTTGAGCTTGAAGAACCAGCCCTGCCCCTCGGGATCGGTGTTCACCAGCGCCGGATCGTCCGCGACCGCCTGGTTGCCCTCGATCACCTCGCCCGAGACCGGGGCATAGACGTCCGACGCAGCCTTCACCGATTCCACAACGGCGGCTTCTTGCCCCTTGCTGAGCCGCCGCCCCGCATCGGGGACTTCGGCGAAGACGATGTCACCGAGCTGTTCCTGCGCGTGGTTGGAGATGCCGATGGTTGCCGTGTCGCCTTCGACCCGGATCCATTCGTGCTCCTTGGTGAAATAGAGGCTCATCAGGCGGCTCCCTTGCGATGGTAACGATGGGGGACGAACGGCATGGCGGCGACACGCGCGTCGAACAGCTTGCCGCGTTGCTCGAGCTTGAGCGCGGTGCCGGGCTCGGCGAGGCCGGTCGCGACATGGCCCATGGCGATCGGCCGCTGCAGCGAGGGCGAGAAGCCGCCGCTGGTGATCTTGCCGACGTCATTGCCTTCGCCGTCGAGCACCAGCGCGCCCTCGCGCACCGGCTGGCGCCCTTCAACTTCGAAGCCGACGCGCAGCTGCGGGGCGCCGTTCTGAAGCTCGGCCATGATGCGCATCGCGCCCGCGAAGCCGCCCTCGGCGCGGCGGCGCTTGTTGATCGCGAAGGTGAGGCCCGCCATCACCGGCGTCGTCCGGTCGTCGAGGTCGTGGCCGTAGAGCGGAAGCCCGGCCTCCAGGCGCAGGGAATCGCGCGCGCCGAGCCCGATCGGCTTCACCCGCTCGTCGGCCACCAGCCAGTCGGCGAGGTCCTGTGCGGCCATCGCGGGGATCGAAATCTCGAACCCGTCCTCGCCCGTATAGCCCGAGCGGCTGATCCACAGCGGATGGCCGAAGGCGCGGAACGGTCCGGCCTCCATGAAGCCAAGCTGCGCGACGCCGGGGATCGCGGCGTCCAGTACCTCGGCCGCTTTCGGCCCCTGCAGCGCGAGCAGCGCCTGTGAGCGCATATGGTCGATCACGACCTCGCCCGGCAGGCGACGTTCCATATAAGCGATGTCGCCATGCTTGGTCGCGCCATTGACCACGACATAGAAATCCTCACCGCGGCGGGTGGCCATGAGGTCGTCGATGATCCCGCCCTCCTCGTTGAGGAGCAGCGAATATTTGGGCTTCATGTCTTTGGCCGCCTGGAAGTCGCCGGGCATGAACCGCTCGAGCGCGGCGGCAACGGCGCGCCCGTGGATGAACAGCTGCCCCATGTGGCTGACGTCGAACAGCCCGGCATTCTCCCGAGTCCATAGATGCTCGGCGATGATGCCTTCGTACTGGACCGGCATCTCGTAGCCGGCGAACGGCACCATCCGGCCGCCCTTTGAACGATGCCATGAATCAAGCGGCAGCTTGTCCAGCTGCTCAGGCGGTAGGCCGGCGCCGCCTTCGGGGTCGCCGCTATAGGGTGTTCCGCGGGCCTGGGTCTCGTCGGTCGGACCTGAGTGGACTTCTCGGCTCATCATGCGCTCCTCAAGACGATAAGCGACAGCCTCCACCCTGCCGGCTTCGACCTGCCGCCCCCGTCTGTCCCTAGCGCCTGAGAGCTTTGCCCCTTCGGCGGCCCGCCATCTGATGACGGCGTGCACTTTCCAGACTGTCAGGCGCGCGCGGTCCTTGGGCCTGAGAGATTCCGGGGGCGGTTGCTCCTTCGGCGCCGCCTAACTCCTTGAAGAAGCAAGGCGAACTCTCCCGCGCGGCCTTCCCAGCACCGGAGTGCTGGTGACGCGGCGTGCCTTGGCCGCGCGCGTGGCCCGAGTCAACGCGCGTTTCGGCGAAGCCTAGCGCGTCGCGTTATAGCGCAACTGGTCCTGGGTGAGCTGGAAGCCGATCAGATGCTCGAAGGTCGCGTTGTTCACGGCGGTGCGGATCGCCGGATCGGACAGCGGATCGACTGCCGCTTCGGCCTGTCCGGCCTTGCGTGGCCGGGTGAGTGCCTGGCGGACGTTTTGCGGCAGCGTCGCGACACCGCGATTGACCCGCACGGTCGCCTGCACCTGGGTTTGCGCATGCGCGTTGCCGGCGGGAAAATCGAGCACGATCTGGCCGATCTGCTTGGCCGCGATGTTGCTTCCGCCCTGCAGGGCGATGTCGAAATATGGCAGCACCACCTGCCGGGCCGCGCCCGCATCGCGCCTCAAGGCGGTCACAGTGAAAGTCGCCGTCGACACGACGTCGTTCCCTGCGTCCTGGCAGTTCGCGCGCAGGTTGGTGATCTCGGCCGAAACGTCGATCGCGCTTGCATCGGTGCTTGCCGGCGGGTTGAACAAGGTGATGTCGCCGGTACCCGCGGGAATGCCGGGAATCGGGCAAGCGCTGCGCACCGCATACACGCCTCCCCCGTTCTCGGCCGTCAGTTCGCCGGTGTGGCGGCAGGCGGCAAGCAGGGTCACGGCGACGAGTGCGGCGAGGCGAAGCTTCACTAGGGAGGTTCCTTGGAAATCTGGTGCGGGCGTTCATAGGAAGGCCCTTCTAAGGCTGCAAGCGATGGCTTACATGCGCTGCACCGTGGCTGAACTTCCTCCTCTTCGCCTGCTGATCGCGGCTCCGCGCGGCTTTTGCGCGGGCGTCGACCGCGCGATCCAGATCGTCGAGCTGGCGCTCGAGCGCTTCGGCGCGCCCGTCTATGTCCGCCACGAAATCGTCCACAATCGCTTCGTCGTCGACCGCTTGCGGGAATTGGGCGCCGTGTTCGTCGACGAGCTGGACGAAGTCCCCGACGATCGGCCGGTGGTCTTTTCGGCACACGGCGTACCCAAGTCCGTGCCCGCTGCGGCGCAGGACCGAGGCCTGGCGTACGTCGATGCGACCTGTCCGCTGGTCTCGAAGGTCCATCGCCAGGCGCAGCGCTTGATCGAGGAAGGCCGCCACATCCTGTTTATCGGCCACGCGGGTCACCCGGAGGTGATAGGAACCTTTGGTCAAGTGCCCGCCGGATCCATGAGCCTGATCGAAAGCGTCGACGACGTTGCCGACCTCAACCTTTCAGAGACGGCAAATCTTGCATTCCTCACGCAGACCACGCTGTCGGTGGACGACACGACCGCCATCGTGACTGCGCTGAAGACGCGGTTCCCGAACATCCGGGCACCGCGCAGCGAGGACATCTGCTATGCCACATCCAATCGTCAGGCGGCCGTCAAGGCGATCGTGCCCGAGTGCGACCGGATGCTGGTGATCGGGGCTCCCAACAGCAGCAATTCGCTGCGGCTTGCAGAAGTGGCGGAGCGCATGGGCGTTCCGTCGCGGCTGATCGAGCGGGCTGCGGACATTGATTGGGAGTGGCTTGGTCAGCCGGCGACGCTCGGGGTCACCGCCGGCGCGTCGGCTCCAGAAGTCCTCGTCCGCGAAGTGGTCGATGCGCTGCGCACGCGCTTCGATGTCACCGAAGAGTTGGCGGACCATTCGCCGGAGCGCATGACCTTCAAGCTTCCGCGCGAGCTGGTCGCCTGAACGAGATCGTCGAGATATTCACGGACGGCGCCTGCCGCGGGAACCCCGGTCCGGGCGGGTGGGCGGCCCTGCTGCGCATAGGCGCGAACGAGCGCGAGCTTTCCGGCGGGGAGCCGCTCACCACCAACAACCGCATGGAGCTGCTCGCGGCGATCCGCGGTCTCGAAGCGCTGAAGCGCCCGTGCCGGGTGCAGCTTCACACCGACAGCATCTATGTCCGGGACGGGATCACGCGCTGGATCCACAACTGGCAGCGCAACGGCTGGCGGACGTCTGACAAGAAGCCCGTCAAGAACGCCGAGCTGTGGCAAGAGCTGATTGCCGCCGCTGCCCCGCACCGCATCGAATGGCGCTGGGTGAAGGGCCACAGCGGCCATCCCGAGAACGACCGCGTCGACGCGCTCGCCTGCGCCGAGGCTGACCATCAGCGCGCATTACATCGCCTGTGATGACAGAAATTTCACTTGTCCCGCACCCCGGGCAGCGGTTTTAGAACCTTCAACACCGACTCTCTCGTTCCCCCTGTTCGTGGAAAGCCGGTGGAGGGGAGGCTCGACCAGCCTCCCCTTTCCATTTCAGCCAAATCGCCGGGGTGAGAATGGCGCCGGATCGATGTGCCCGACGCTCTCGTGTTGCGGCTCGCCCAACAGGAGCGCTGCAGCGAGCTTCGCAGCAGCCGGCGCCGTCTGGATCCCGAACCCGCCCTGTCCCGCGCACCAGAAGAAACCCGGCGCATCCGCATCATAGCCATAGAGTGGTACCCGGTCGGGCGCGAAACTCCTGAGGCCGGCCCAGCTGCGCTCGATTTTCTCGACGGGCCAGTCGACCACGTTTTCGAAGCGGCCGATGGCGGTTGCGACGTCGATCTCCTCGGGGGCAGCATCGCACGGAGCGGTGTCGATCTCATCATGCGGGCTGAGCCAGATCGAGCGGTCGCCTTCACCCTTGAAATAGAAATTGCCTTCTGAATCGTTGACCAGCGGCAGGTCCTTCAGACCCGGTTGGCCGACGCGCAACTGGACCATCGTCCGCCGTTTCGGCGAGATGCCGAGCGATCGGACCCCGCAGCTCTCGGCCACACCATCCGCCCAGGCGCCCGCCGCGTTCACCAGGATGGACGCCCTCACCTCGTCTCCGCCCGTGAGGCTCGCGATCCATGCGTCACCCTCTCGACGCGCGCGTATCAGCCGCGCGCCGGTACGCACTTCCCCGCGCGCCTTCCGGAATTTGCGCAGGAACGCAGCGTGCAACGCGGCAACGTCGATGTCGGCGCAACCGGGCTCGAACAAACCCCTGATCCAGTGCGATCTTATCCCCGGAATTCTTTGCTCCAGCTCCTCCCGATCGACCCTCCTGGCATTGACCCCGGGTGGGAGTTCCGGCCACTCTCCCCGCGACAGATGGAGCGCGCCGCGGGGGCGCAGGAAGCCGCGTTGGGCGAACTCATCGGGGGGATCAGCCAGGAAATCGTGCGACGCCGCGGAGAGCTTTGCGACGATCGGACCGCCGTAGCTTTCGAGGAAGAATGCCGCCGACCTGCCCGTCGAATGATAGCCGCAATGGTCTTCCGCTTCGACAATCAACGTCCGGCGCTCTGCGGCCGCTTCGGCGCCGAGGCTCGCCCCGGCAATGCCTCCCCCGACGATCAAAATATCCAGAATAATCATTCGCGTAACAGGCCTTTGACCGCACGGTTACGAATTGGAAAGCCCCTCCGTCTAGAGCCTTAGCCATGTTCAACGGCGCATTTACCGGACTGCTGCTGGCCAGCCTCGCCGCGTTGCTCGTGGTGGCGGCGGTCGTCGACGTGCGCACGTTCACGATCTCCAACCGGCTGAACCTCACCGTGGCGCTGCTGGCGCCGCTCTATTGGCTGTCGGTTGAACTCTCGATCTGGCCGGGCGTGGCAGTCCAGCTCGCCGCAGGTGCGGCAGTGTTCCTCGTGCTCGCCGCGGCCTTCTATGCAGGGATGATGGGCGGCGGCGACGTCAAGCTCGCCGCGGCGCTCGCGCTCTGGTTTCCGCCGGCGTCGACGCTCAAGTTTCTCGTCTTCATGTCGCTTGCCGGCGGCCTGCTGACTTTGCTGCTTTTGGTCTGGCATCGCGCCAAGCGGCGCGATGGACGGCCCGCAATTCCGTATGGTGTCGCGATCGCCTTAGGCGGCCTCGCGATTCTAGCCCAACCATATCTTAACCATTTTGCCTGATGTCTGAGGCAGTTCAGAGGGCCCTGTTAGGGGAGGCGATAGCGCCATGGATGTGAAGAAGGTAGCTCTGCTCGTTGGAGCGCTGGTCATTGCGGTAGTCACCGCCATCATGGCCAAGAATATGTTCGCCGGCGCGGGAGCGCAAAAGGCAATGGCTGCTCCTGCGGCCGTTGCCGTCGGACCGAAGGTGCTCGTCGCCAAGAAGGCGCTGCCGGTCGGCACGATCATCGACGCCGACGCGTTCACCTATCAGCCCTGGCCGAAGGAGCTCATGCAGGGCGCTTATTATATCGAGGGCTCGCCCGACGCGAACCCGCAGAGCCTGATGGGCCAGGTCGTCCGCTATCCGATCACGGCAGGCCAGCCGGTCACCCGCGGCACGCTCGTCGGCCCGCAGGACCGCGGCTTCCTCGCCGCTGCCCTCGGCGCCGGAATGCGCGCGGTCACCGTGCCGGTGAACGCCTCGACCGGTGTCGCCGGCTTCGTCTTCCCGGGCGACCATGTCGATCTCGTGCTGACCCAGCAGGTCGACGGCGGCGGCGACGGTCCTCCGCTCAAGGTTTCCGAGACGGTCGTCCGCAACATCCGTGTCCTCGCCACCGACCAGCGCGTCGACGACAAGGACAAGGACGGCAAGATCCAGGTCAAGACCTTCAACAACGTCACGCTGGAAGTCACTCCGCGCATCGCCGAGAAGATCTCGGTTGCGCAGAGCGTCGGCACGCTGTCGCTGTCGCTCCGCTCGCTCGCCGACAACGGCGCCGATCTGGAGCGCGCGATTGCCAGCGGAGACGTCAAGGTCCCGGCGGGCACCAGTCCCGACCAGGAGAAGCAGATGCTGACCGCGGCTGCAAACCGCCCGGTCGACGGCAACACGACCTTCTCGACCGGCGGCGACGTGTCGCGCTTCCAGCGCCGCACGGTGCCGGCCAAGCCGCAGGTGGCGATGGCTTCGATGCCTGCCGGTGGTCCGGCCGGATCGTCGGCCGCGCCCGCCAACGACGGTGTGCGCGTCGTGCGCGGCAATAGTGTCAATTAATACGGTCCCGGTGGGAGCTCGCTAAGATGAAGACTCGCAATCTCAACAGCCGGGCACGTCTCGGCACCGCGCTTACCGCGCTGGCCATCGGCCTGACCGCGGTTGCGGCGCCGGCCCAGGCAGCTCAGCCGAAGGCCTACGCGTCAGGCGCCTACCGACCCTCGACCCAGGTGCTGCTGAACGTCGGCGAAGGCCAGATGGTCAACCTGCCGCGCGCTGTGGCCAGCGTCTGGACGTCGAACCCGAAGGTCGCGGACGTCTACGTCAACAGCAAGCGCCAGATTAATCTGTTCGGCAAGGACCAGGGCGAAGCGACCATCATCGCTACCGCGGCGGACGGCTCCGTCGTCTATGGCGCCAAGGTTCGGGTCAACCAGAACATCAGCGACATCAATGACATCCTGCACCAGGCGATGCCGGACGCGAACCTCAACGTTCGCACCGTCGGCCAGGTGGCGGTGATCAACGGAACGGTCGCTTCGCCGGAAGACGCTGCGCAGGCCGAAATGCTGGTCAAGGCGGCACTCAATCCTGGCGTCGACGTTTCCAAATCCGATGCGACCCTGAACATCGTTCCGGTCAGCCGGGTGAAGGTCGCCACGCCGCTTCAGGTCACCCTCAAGGTCAAGGTAGCCGAAGTCAGCCGCGATCTGCTCAAGCAGGTCGGCGTCAACCTCCTCTCGCGCGACCCAACGAGCGGGTTCCAGTTCGGAATCGGCCAGGGCAGCGCGGGCACGTTCGGCTCGGCGGCAACCGGCAACACGGCTGCCATTCCGAAGAGCTTCAATATCGCAGCTGCGGGCACGACGCTGGGCGCTGCAGGCCACCTGCTCGGCCTCGACCTGCTCTCGACGCTGAATCTTGCCGAGACCGATGGTCTGGTGACCATCCTCGCGGAGCCGACGCTGACAGCGCTGTCGGGCGAGACCGCCAGCTTCCTCGCCGGCGGCGAATTCCCGATCCCGGTCTCGCAGTCGCTCGGCGCGGTCACGATCGAGTACAAGCAATATGGCGTCGGCCTCGCCTTCACGCCGATCGTGCTCGAGGACGGCCGCATTTCGATGCGCGTCCGCCCGGAAGTCAGCGAGCTCTCGGACGCAGGCAGCGTCACGCTCAACAACTATGTCGTCCCGGCACTCACCACGCGGCGTGCGGAAACGACGGTCGAACTCGGCTCAGGCCAGAGCTTCATGATCGCCGGCCTGCTGCGTAACACCAACAGCAACACGCTGAACAAGGCTCCGGTGCTGGGTGACCTGCCGATCCTTGGTGCGCTGTTCCGGTCGACCAAGTTCCGCCGCCAGGAGACGGAGCTGGTGATCATCGTCACGCCGTACCTGGTTCGCCCGGTCTCGGGCCGTCTTGCTTTGCCGACTGAC
>Ga0308175_100003242_pt1 | contig 11253 bp, 7 predicted proteins | sample PhyCR1_3_FD_203893 | JGI IMG/M metagenome (GOLD analysis project Ga0308175, IMG submission 203893) | Soil microbial communities from UC Gill Tract Community Farm, Albany, California, United States - DLSLS.C.R1 | ecosystem: Environmental > Terrestrial > Soil > Agricultural land | place: USA... | reverse complement strand
GCCCGTCCCGCTCCACCGCGACGAGCACCCGCCGGCCTTGTGCCGCCGGTGCGGCAGCAGCCAGAGCAGCGATCACGAGGATCGCGCCGGCCGCCGGCAGCTTGTTCATTGGGCTCTAGCCCTTCCCGCTGAGGTCGATCGCCGCCTTGAGCTTGGTGCTGACCAGGATGGGCAGCGGGATCTGGAAGCCGTTGCACGGCTGCGTGGGCTGGCCGGGCGAAAGGCACGCCACCACGTCAAGCGTGTCCGGCGCCGACGTCAATGTCAGCGACGTCAGGCCGCCGTCGCCGACCTTCCCCTTGAGGAAGAACGTCTGGCTGAACTCGCTGTAGCCCGTCGTGATGTACGGCTTGTTGCAGCCGTCGTCGTCGTTGCGCAGCTCGAGCGGAAGGTGAATCACCGTGTACGCCGTGGACGTGACAGTTCCGCTGGCGAACAGCGTCGCGACGCTCGTGCGCGTGGGGTCGAGCCCGACGTTCGTCGGATTGCCTGTGCGGATCGACGAGGTGACCTGGCCGTTGCACACGTCGTCGATGAACACGGCCGTCGGATCGAGTGTCAGGTTGCCGCCGGTCAGCGTCACCTGCGTATCCGAGTTGAGCTGGATCTTGCCCGGGATGAATCCCTTGAAGACGCCCGAAACCGGAGCCTGGCGCTGGAACGCGCCGAAGTCCAGATTCGCGTAGGAGCCGGGCAGGATGCTGATCTTCACCGGGACGCCGAGGCTGTTGCTCCCGTGTGCCGGGCAGCGCCCGTACTTGTAGACGCGCTTCTTGCGCTTGACGGTGAGGATCCGGTTGCCGCGCTTGATCTTGACCTTGATCCGCTTGACCACATAGACGGGGCGCAGCTTCTTCTTCTTCTTCTTCATCACGACGCACTGCTTGGCGCAGGACACCTTCACCTTGCGGCGGACCTGCTTGACGACGCGCTTGAACTTCGAGGTGCCCTTCACCTTCACGTACTTGTAGACGTAGAGCTTCTGGTAGACGGGGACCAGCTTGTTGCCCTTGCGGATCTGTGCGACGCACTTGGCGGCGGCGGCGCTCGCGCTGGGCGAGGAGGTGGGGGAGGCGCTCACCGCGGAGCTGGGTAGCGCTGCGAGGAAGGCGACCAGGATGGTCGCCGTGAGAAGTCTGATGGCGTGGGTCATGTGGAGCGTGCCTGGAGGTAGTGGAGCGATTGCGTGGAGCGGGGAGGCCCCGGGCCGCATCGCGGCCCGGGGCGTTCCCGTTGCGTCTTGCTTCAGTGCTGCTGTGTCCTAGCCGACGTCGCCGATGAGAACGTCCGCGGAGACGTTGTTCACCGTCAGGTCGGCGGCAACGGACACCGTGGAACCGCTGTTGTTCACGGTGTAGCCGTTGAACGCTGACGCGTTCACGCCCCCGAGGGCGTTCACCGTGCTCGGCGGCAGAGCCGTCGAGGCGACGAACGCCGTCGGGGCGCTGTTGCAGGCAGCCGCGGGAGCGCCGCGGGTGGCCGTCGAATCCACCGGCAACGAGGCCAGGCTGACCGTTTCATCAGGCGCTGCGAGGGTGCTCGGCACACTCGGGGTGACCGTGTCCGAGCTGATCTGCTCCTTGTTGTATGCGGCGTAGGGCACCAGGCAGGCAGCGACGGCGAAGCGCGACGCGTCGCCCAGCTGGTTGAGGGTCGCCTTGGCGATCCGCAGCTTGCCGTCAGCCGTGATCCCTGGGGAGATCCTCAGGTTGCCCTTGAGGTGGACGGCCGGGATGTGGTTCTCCACAGCTCCGGTCCAGATCTGGCCACAGCTGAACACCGCTGCGGGCCAGTTGCCCCCTGCGATGAGCGGCTCGAACGCGTCCTGGTCGACGACCCGGAGGATCGAGTTGATCTGCGTGCCGAGGTTGACCGTAACGTCGATGCCGTAGCCCTTGCCCGGGATGTTCCCGAACAGGTTCGCCTGGCCGCCGGACTTGCCGGTCACGATGTTCTGCGAGCCGGACACGCCGTCGGTGGTCGCGGTGATCGGAACCTCGGTCCCCGCAGGATCGACAGAGAGCTTCAGCGCGTTGGTGCGCAGAACCGTGTCGGCCGTGGTCGGGGCGTTGGTCGTGCCGATGCCGTTTGTAGGCGCCGTGCCAGGATCGGACTGTGTCGAGTACGGGAACGGATCCGGGTTACCGCCGACGTAGTCGTTGTTGCCCGGGATCTTGGACGCCGTCACGGCGTTGATGTCATCGACCGCTGCAATGTGCGCGGGCGCGAACGCGGCAGGCGTACCGCCCGGGTAGTCGTTCGTCGTCGAGCCGCCCGGACCAACCTGGCTGTAGATCGGCACGCCCGGCAGACCGCCGGCGCCGACCGCACCAAAATGACCGACGGGCTGCGGCCCGGCGCCGTAGCCGAACTGCAGGTTGCCGGAGGAGTTGACGCTCGGATCGCTGGTGTGGACGTTGCCACAGCCGGCGGGGAACAGGGCCGAATATGACGGAGCCGAGCCGGCCAGCAGGTTCGAGTCCCAGCTCGTGCCCGTCCGACTGATCTGGTTGTTCCAGAGCAGCGGGATCGACGTCGAGGTCAGGACCCGCGTCGACGAGGGCAGGATGTTCAGGTCGACGTTGCCCAGGGCGCCGCCGTCGTAGGAGTCGTGGAACACGATCTCGGCGGCAAGCGTGCCACCGAGGTCGACCTCACGCTGTCCGAGCGACTGGCCCAGATCGATGGTCGCGTTGTTCGGGTTCGTCGCGGCGTTGGCGCCACGAAGACGGATCGTGACCGGCAGCTTGAAGTTCACGAGCGAAGCCTTCTTGATGAAGTGCTTGCTGCGAATCAGCTTCGGGTTCTTCTTGATCTGCTTGCGCAGCTGGTGCCTGATGTGCGCCTTCTGCGACTTGCTGAGCTTCGCCGACGCCGGCGCAACGATGACCGCGCTGAGCGCGAACACCACTGCGAGCATGACGCCGAAGAGACTCCGGGTGTGCCTTGAGGACACAGCTCCTCCTTGATGGTTTTACCGATTCCCCTGCCGTGTCCGCCGCGGTCCGTGCACCAGGGTTGGAGCTGGAGTCCGGGGCATGGCGCAACGTATCCGCGCCACGTTCGCCCGGCATCCGTCTAAGGGCTGAACTTCCTCCGCCCTTCGGATGAATCGAGGCGGAAAACCCCGCTCCGGAGCCGAAAGGACGGGGTTGCGCCCTATGCATGGGCTTTTCCCGCGGCTATGGTCGGCGCTGCGCGCAGCGAAGGATCCGGGCCGCAAGGACGCGATCGGTGATCGATCAACGACATCTCTTTTCCCTGCTGGGGGCGGTACTTGCCGCCCTCGCGCTTTGTCTTGCCCCCGTTGGCGCGGTGGCCGCGACGCATGCCCACAAGGCCAAGCCCCACAAGCTCACGAAACGCCAGAAGGCTGCGATCCGCCGGCAGCTGAGGGTCAAGCTGAAGCGCAACCCGACAGCGGCCCTGCGCGGGGACTTCCTCAAGCGGGCCCAGGCCGCTGACCTCAACCTCCCGTTGACGTTGAGGCTGAAACGTTCGGGGCAGGGGCCGGTCGACGATCAGATCGGCGTGTCGTGGACCTCGGAGACCTTCGCCTGGCCGCTCGGTTACGCGGAGCTGCCGGCCGCTGCCGACGGAACTCCTCCGGGCGGGATCATCCCGATCGACGGAACCTCGTCGCTCGAGGCGGAGTTCGGCAACGACACATCGGGCTACGTGAGCCCGGGCGTCGTCGAGGCGCTCACCGGCGGCAAGGTTGCGTTCGACAGCGGGACCATCGCACCCGCGATCCCCGTCTCGGCATATGCCACCGCGCTGGACAACAACATCCCGCTCTGCAACACGGCGCAGATCCAGCTCAGCAACGTCACGTTCACGACCGGCCGCGCCACGCAGAGCCTCCTGCACCTCTTCGGAGGCACGGCACGCGTGACGCTTCATGTCGTCGCGGGCACGACGACCCAGATCGTCCCGAAGGATGCCGATCCCCCGACCACCGCCACCTGCACAACCGCGTTCGACGCAACGCCGAACGCCTATGTCCCCGGCCCCGGCTCGCCGATCGTGCCGATCACCTTCGACGCGACCTTCAAGATCAGCCCGTCGGTGACGGCCGACGGCAAGCTGCGCCTGGGGATCCTCAGCGTGCCTGCAGGCAGCGTGCAGCCGACGACCTTCGCGCGCATGACGATGTGCGTGAACGAGGCTTCTCCGTGTGGGACAGCGGCGTTCCCGGCGCGCCTGAAGGTGTTGCAGATGCAGGCCGAGGTCCTCGTGGGGGACATCGGCGCGTGAGTGGCATCGCCGGTCCGTCGCCGCGCACCTGATGCGCCCGCAGGCCAACTTCACGCGCCAGCTCGCGGTCATCGCGGTCTTCGCGGTCTCCTGCGTAGGGATCCTGATCTATCTGTGGACGGCGTTCGGCGGAAGCATCCCGCTGCAGCCCAAGCGCTACCAGGTCGTCGCAGATTTTCCGAACGCAACCAACCTGGGGATCAACGCGGATGTGCGCATCAGCGGGGTGAACGTCGGTCACGTCGTCGCCAAGAGCTCGCACGGGGACGACACGCGGGTGACGTTCGACGTCCAGCCGCAGTACGCGCCGCTGCCGGTGGACGTCCACGCGATGCTGCGCCAGAAGACGCTGCTGGGGGAGACCTACGTGGACCTCACCCCGGGCGACGCACGCAAGGCGAAGCTCCCGGAGGGCGGCCACATCGCGCGCGCGCAGGTGTCGGCGGGAGTGACGCTCGACGAGATCTTCCGCGCGTTCGACGCCAGGACGCGCACGGCGCTCGAGACGTGGTTCCAGCAGCAGGCGGCGGGACTCAAGGGGCGTGGGCGCGACCTCAACGACGCGCTCGGCAACACGCCCGCCTTCGCACAGGACACCGATGAGCTGCTGACGATCCTGAACTCGCAGGAGGGCGCGGTTCAGCGACTGGTGAGCAACACCGGCGTGGTGTTCGGCGCGCTGTCGCAGCGGCGCGGGCAACTCAGCGGCTCGATCAAGAACTGGAACGCTGTGATGGCCACCCTCGCGCGCCGCAACACCGAGATCGAGGGGACGTTCAAGGCGCTGCCGACGTTCGAGAAGGAGGGCTCGGACGCGATGGAGCACCTCGCCGCGTTCGGGCGTGAGGCGAACCCGATCATCACGAAGCTGCGCCCGTTCGCGCGTTCGCTTGGGCCGACGGCGCGGCAGCTCGATGGGCTTGCCCCCGATTTCGATGCTCTGATGCGCAACGTTGCGCCGCTCGTGAAGGCATCTAAGACGGGGCTTCCGGCCGGCCGGCGCTTCCTGGCCGACCTGCAGCCCACGCTCGGCGCGTTCCCGCCGGTCCTGACGAACCTCAATCCGCTGCTCGGCTACCTCGCCGCGCACCGCGATGACTTCATGGCCTTCATCGTCAACGTGACCGCGGCCACCGAGGCCTCCTCCGTGCCATCCGGTTTGGATCACGCAGTGCACTACCTGCGCGCGATGACGCCGCTCGGACCGGGCGCGCTCGCCACCTACAACCACCGCCAGAGCTGGTCGCGCGCGAACCCGTACGCGCTGAGCGAGCTCTCGTCGAAGACCGGCTTCAAGGTCTACGACAGCCGCGGCTGCGGCGAGAGCGGCTGGCCCACGATCGTCAAAACCCCGGTCGAGGGCATCAGCCTCGACTTCCTCGACCGCATCGAGCGCTACGCCCTCAACAGCGGCGAGCGCGCTGCGCCTCCCTGCGTCCAGGAGCCCCGCGGCAAGACCACCTTCGACCACGTCCTTTCTTCCCACCCCTAGTCCCACCACCCCCAAGAGGAGAGCAATGAGACGTCCCATCATGGGAGCGGCCGCGGCGGCGGTCGCGGCCCTCGCGGCAGTCGCCCCGGCACAGGCCGCACACACGCAGAACCTGGTCTTCGGCGCAACGCTGTTGGATCAGCCGAAGGGCCAGCCGTGGGCAGTGAACCTGAACGTCGACGCGACGCTCGGCACCGACGACGGCTCGCTCGCCGCGCCGCTGCACCATGTCCGGCTGCAGTTCCCCGCGGGCGCGAAGGTGAACGCCGACAAGTTCCCCACCTGCGAGCCGAAGACGGTCGCGGGCTCGCTCTCCTGTCCGAAGGGCTCCGTCCTCGGGACGGGGCTCGCGCAGGTCGACGCGCGCCCGCTCGTGTCGAACCTGCTGCCCGCCAAGCTCAAGCTCTTCAACGGGAAGGGCAACTCCAAGAAGCGCGCGCTGTTCCTCACGGCCAGCACGGAGGACTCCGGCATCGAGGTCAACCTCGTGCTGAAGGGGACGCTCGCCCGGATCGGCGGCCGCTACTCGTATCAGTTCGATCTCGACATCCCGGATGTCATCGCCGTCAGCGGTGCGCCGCCGGTTGCGGTCAACGGCTTCGCGATCAACGTCGGCGGCCGTGTCAAGAAGCACGGCAAGAAGCTGTCCTTCATCGACGCGCCGACGAAGTGCCCTTCGGGCGGCTGGCCGTTCACCGGGCAGTTCACGTTCGGCGATGGCACGCTGCCGACGCTGTCGTCGCACCTCGACTGCACGCTGAAGACCGTCAGTGGCTAGCAGCTAGAGCAGACTGTCAGTGCGGCCCGGCGAGATCAGCCGGGCCGCCGTGACGGTCGGCGCGCCCGCACTGTTCACCCAGTCGAGGTCCATCGATATTTCGTGGGCGCCGGCCGGAACTGCGACCTGGATCGTCGTCGTACGCGCCGCCGCGATGAGCCAACGACGGTTGCCAAGCGCGGCGCTGTGGTCGTCAGCGCCACCACGGAACGTGATCGCCAGCCGGGCCGCACGGTCCAGCCAGAAGCTTCCCTCGAGGGCGCCGCGGCAGGGCGTGTGCCGCTGCAGTGCGACCGTGCCGCCGGACTGGTCCGTGATCACGTATGGCGTCGGGCACGGCAGCAGCACGACCGAGCGCAGTCGCGGCGCCCCGCGCACCCGCACGAGGGTCCCAAGACGTGCGTCGCGGGCGAGCACGTGCTGGTCGTAGAAGGTGACGCGAGCGATCGGGTCATCGATCAGGAACCGGTCGGGGGGCGAACCGCAGCCGGAGGTGAACAGCGCGGTGCCATGCGGGGCGTTCCAGTTGCACGTCTGTCCGATCGGGTGGTTGCCGAGATAGCCGGCAGGCGGCGCCGGGACGTAGACCTGCTGGAGGTCGTGGTTGAAGAAGCCAAGTGTCTCGGCAAGCGGGGAATTGGCGGAGACGACCAGCCGCGCGACCGGACCGCGTGCATGGTCGTCGACCCAGGCGCGGTCCGCGGGGAATTGGCGCATCCAGTGATTCGCAAGCCGCGTCTGCCACTGCCATCCGGCCTCGGATTGCACGACTACGACGACGGCCGTCAGAAGCGCCAATGGCAGGAGCGCTCGCCGACCAGCGCGGTGGCCGATCGCCAGCGCAATCAAGACGATAGCCGTGCTCAGGATTCCGATCGACGTGGCGGTCCCGGTTCCCAAGAGGAGGTGCACGCGCGAGGACAATCCGTACAGGCTGCGCTGCTCGGTTGCGCTCCATAGCCGTGGTGCGAACCACAGCCCGATGCCCATGGCGCCAGCCACTCCAAGCACGCGGCGCCGGGGGAGCGGGCCCCGGGCGCAGGCGGCAATGAAGAGCACGAACACGATCGGGGCGGCGTACTCGACGTAACGGTCGATTGTCCAGCGCAGTCCGTAGCCCGCCGTGAAGTACGAGCTCTCGACGAGCAGGAGCGCAGCAAGAGGGACGAAGGTGGCGAGCAGCGGTCCCAGCGCCCCGTCGACCCACGCGGCGCGGCGCGACGCTGTTGCCAGCACGACGATCGCCGGAACGATTCCGACCATGAGCACCAGGGCGAGACCGTGCTCCCAGATGTCGCTCACCACTGCGCCGATCGACGGGTCGTACTTGCCGATGCCGACGTAGCTTCCCCCGATCAGCGCTGGATCGGCCACGAACATCACCGCCCAGGCGCCGCCGGCGACCGTGGCGATCGCGAGCGGGAGCCGGTGGGCGCGCAGCGTGGCTCGCCGTGTGCTGCCCGAGCGCACCACGTCAAGCGCCAGCGCACACACGATCGCGGGAGCGAGGACGATCAACTGGTATCGGGCCCACGTCGCCAGGAGTGCGGCCGCGAGCGCGATCCAGATCCAGCGCCCGCCGGGGCTGCGTAGAGCCTGGACTGTCGCATAGACCGTGAACGTCGCCAGCGGCAACGCGAGGTTCTCGGTGAGGATGCCACCGGCGGCGATCATCCACGTGCCGATCGCGACGAGGCAGCATGGGATCAGCGCAAGGCGCCGGTCGAGGCTCGTCCTGGCTAAGAGGTAGGTCGGCACCACGACTGTGCAAATGGTGATCGCGCCGATGAGCTTGGCGATCGTGTAGGCGCCGTAACCCGAGCTCAGCCACCAGCTCGGTGTGATGAGGTACACGTACAGGGCCGCGCGCAGATGAAACGGGCCGCCGCCCCAGCTGAAGCCGTCGCCGTGCGCGAGTGACGACGCGAGATGGGCATAGTTGAACTCATCCGGCACGACCGATGGACCGTGCCGCAGCAGCCCCAGCAGGAAATAGCCGACGACAGCGGCGACGTAGATCGCGGCGAGCTCCGGCGGAATTCGGCGTGAGAGCGCCGTCGTCGCGGGACGCTCTCGCGTCGGCGCCACGGGGGACGGCGTGACAGCGGTCGCAGACACGGTGCGACTCTAGATCGGCGGACTGGGCATGTGGAGCGGGAGCCGGGAAGCGTCGTCACGCGGCCGGGCTACAGGCTGAATGACGTTAGTCAGGCGGGGCTGCGCCGAGCATCCCCCCGTTGGCGGATGTTTCTCATCCTTTCGGTTGATCTTCGGCGCTGCGAGGGAGGTGTCAGTGGCCGAAGGGCGAGCCGGTGTCGGAGATTGGCGGCGTGGTCGTCGTCGTGGGTGGCGTAGTAGTGCCGTCCCCGCCGCTTCCGGTCCCAGTGTCCGAGGGCGTCTTGACGACCTTGAAGGTCATAGCATTGCGGCCGGATTCAAGGACGTCGGCGTTGCCGGCACCGTCGACGGCAATCACCTTGACGGTGTAGGACCCGACACCAAGTGCGACCGGCAGGTCGTAGCGGAACGTCGAACCGCCGGGGATCGTGATCCAGGGGACCCTGCTGCAGAGATACTTCACAAGGTAGTTGTGGGTGCCGGAGACCGTCAGGCACGCCGGCAGCTTCTTCTTGGTCTTGACCACCACCTTGCGACGCGCGCAGATCCTGCGCTTCTTGCCGTGCACCCGGCGCGTCCGGCAGACCTTCTTGCGGACGGTCTTCTTCTGGCGGACGGTTCCCGCCGCTTTCGAGAACTGAAGCTTGACCTGCTTGATGCCGGAGGGATCGGGGGTGATCGATCCGACCAGCTCGGTCGGGGCGTCGACATCGTTGATGATCGCGCCGTTGTTGAACCCCAGGACGGTGACCTGAGGAGCCTTGTGGTCCGGTGTTCCGCAGAAGCCGTCGTCGCCGTCATGGCCGCAGGTCTGGTCGGGCACGGTGTTGTCGGGGGCGGAGGGGACGCCGACTACCTGCGACCAGGTGGAGAAACCGCTCGGATTGCACATGAGCTGCTGCCCGGTGTAGATCGGCGTGCCCGAACAGCCCTCGTTGTCGGTCACGGTCAGCTGCACCGTGTATTCGCCGGCGGCGGCGTAGGCGTGCGTCACGGTATCGCCGCTGGCGGTGGTCCCGTCGCCGAAATCCCAGGTCCAGGTCGCGATGCCGCCGTCGGGGTCGTTCGACGGCCCACCCTGAAAGCGCGAGTCCGTCGTCGCGGGCGCAGGCACGGGGTTGACGCGCGCCGTCGGTCCCTGATCCGGGGTGATCGCCAGAGCTTCATGGGTCTTGTTCGTAACGAACTGCCCGTGGGCCGTGAGCTTTGCGGCCGCGTCCACGTCGAATGCCGTCACGCCGTTTGAGCCGGATACGTAGGCATGGCTGCTGTCGGGGGAGAACGCGACCGACCGGGCGCCGGATACCGCGGGAGGCTGGTCAACGAGGCGAGGGGCCAGCAGGCCCGACGTCACCCTGTAGCGCCCGATGGTCCCGTCCGCCGAGTTCGCCGCAAGCAGCCGCGTTCCGTCGGGAGCGATGGCGATCCCGGTCGGCGCCGATGTCGGCGCACCATCGGGAAACGGGGAACCCGCGATCGCGCTAAGCACCCCCGTCGCGCCGTCGATCTTGAAGCCGGCGATCGCGCCGTCGTCTTTGAGAGCCGCGTAGAGATAGGTGCCCGATGGTGCCATTGTCAGGGCGGACGGGGCCGAGGTCGCGCTCCCCGCGGTGTAGGGATTGCCCGCGTCTGTGACAAGCGTCAGGTCGCCCGTCACCGCATCCACCGAGTACGCCACGATCTTCCCGTTCGCAGCGTCGGCGACGTAGAGGAAGCGGCCATCGGGCGTCAGCGCGATTGCGCTGGGATTCGTTCCCGAGCCGGTATCCGTAGTGGCCGAGGCTGCCGGCGGAAGCGATCCATCGGCACCAAGCCCGAACCGGAGGATCGCGGGCGTAGTGCCGGCGCTGGCGACGTAGAGCTGGCCGCCGGACGGCGAGATCGCGATCGCCGAGGGGCTGCCTCCCGCGGGAACCGGGGTCGCGCCCTGCGCAAGCGCGAGAGCACCGTCGCTGTTCAGCGTGTACGCGATGACGCCGTTGGACACGGCGGCATACAGCGTGCCCCCCGCCGGTCCGACGGTCAGTGCTGTCGCGCTCAGCACGTTGTTGAAGAAGAACGGATTGCCGAACAGCCAGGAGATGCCGCCATCCGCAGCCACGTTGAAGCCGTAGATCGCGCGGTCCGCGGCGTCGGTCGCGTACAGGACCCGGGCGGCCGTCGCCGAGGGCGCCCACGCGAGCAGCGCGAGAAGGACGATCAGCGTGGAGCGGCGGGTGTGGCGGGACAGCGGGGGGTTCCTTCCCGAAGGACGCCTCCCAGCGGCCGCGGTGAGGGTAGCACCGAGGCCTCGGACCGGCCAGCGGCTCAGAAGATGCGCTCCGTGTGGCCGCCGTTCTCGAGCTCCGCGTGCAGGAGTCTCGGCGTTCCGTTTGGCATGGTCCAATCCTCTGGGAGGTCAAACGGCGCGAGCGTGAAGCCGTTCGTGCCGGCGGCGATCGGCAGCGCGACGGTGGTCTGTCGTCCAGCCGCGATGCGAGCCGGCTTCCCGGCGATCGACACATAGTGGTCTTGCGTGCCCCCTGCGAACACGAAACGCAGGATCGCGGGACCGTCAGGCGCGACGAAGCCCGACAGGTGTCCGGTGCAGGTGCCCGTCGCAAGGTGG
>Ga0308175_100003240_pt1 | contig 11256 bp, 8 predicted proteins | sample PhyCR1_3_FD_203893 | JGI IMG/M metagenome (GOLD analysis project Ga0308175, IMG submission 203893) | Soil microbial communities from UC Gill Tract Community Farm, Albany, California, United States - DLSLS.C.R1 | ecosystem: Environmental > Terrestrial > Soil > Agricultural land | place: USA... | reverse complement strand
CGCTGCACGATCTCGTCCTCCTGCCCGACGTCGGCGATCACGGTCGGCTTGACGAAGAATCCCCGACCTCCGTCTTGGTCACCGCCGCCGCCGGTGAGCACCCTCGCGCCCTTGGCGCGGTCGAGGAAGCCGAGCACGCGCTCCTGCTGCGACTTCGAGATCACCGGGCCCATCTCGATCTCGTCGCCCTCGGCCGGGTCGCCGACATGCAGGCCCTCGACGAGTGGCACGAGCTCGTCGAGCAGCTTGTCGTAGATCTTCGGCCCGGCGACGACGCGCGAGGCGGCGGTGCAGTCCTGCCCGGAGTTCCAGTAGCCGGCGATCTTGATCCCCTCGGCGACAGCGGCCGGGTCGGCGTCGTCGAAGACGAGCACCGGCGCCTTGCCGCCGAGCTCGAGGTGGACGCGCTTGAGCGTGTCCGCGGCCGTGCGGGCGATTTCCTTGCCGGTCGCAACGTCGCCGGTGAGCGAGACCATGCGCACGTCCGGATGGCGCACGATCCCGGCGCCGACGGGCTCGCCGTCACCGGTGATCACGTTCAGCACGCCCGGCGGGAGGATCTCCCCGGCAAGCTCGGCGAAGCGCAGTGTCGAGAGCGGCGTCTGCTCCGACGGCTTGACGATCTGCACATTCCCGGCCGCGAGCGCAGGGCCGATCTTCCAGACGGCCATCATCAAGGGGTAGTTCCAGGGCGCGATCCCGCCGACGATCCCGACCGGCTCGCGGCGGATCATCGAGGTGTAGCCGCGCATGTACTCGCCGGCCGACTTGCCCTCGAGCACGCGCGCGGCGCCCGCGAAGAAGCGCAGGTTGTCCGCCGAGACGGGCATCTCGTCGCGGGCATACGAGAGCGGCTTGCCAACGTTCTGAGACTCCAGCTCGGCCAGCTCCTCGGCGTTGTCGTCGATCGCGGCCGCGAGCTTGAGCAGCGCCTCGGCGCGCTCGCCCGGGGTCGTCTCGAGCCATTCGGGCAGTGCTGTCTTGGCCGCCTCGACGGCGCGGTCGACGTCGGCCTGCGTCCCGCTCGGGACCTCGGCGATCGTCTCGCCCGTGGCGGGGTTCAGCACCTCCATCGTGCCGCCCTCGACCGCGTCCACCCACTTGCCGCCGACGAAGTTCTTGTGCTGGGAAACGGCCACGCTCATCGCAATCCCTCCCGGTCGGATCTGGGTTCAGCCTAACGCCTAGTGGCTGCGCCTCGCACGGCGCCCGGCCGCTCGGCCGTCACCTTCTGCGCGATCCAGACCGGGATCAGCGACAGCACGATCACGAACAGCGCGACCACGTTCACGACGGGCTGCTCGATCGGCCGGAAGAGGTTCGCGAAGATCCAGATCGGCAGTGTCTGCTGCGCGCCGGCAGTGAAGATCGTCACCACGACCTCGTCCCAGGAGAGCGCGAAGGCGAGCAGCCCGCCTGCCAGGAGCGCCGTCCGCATCTGCGGAAAGGTGACGTAGCGGAACGTCTGCCAGGCGTCAGCGCCGAGATCGTACGAGGCCTGCTCGAGCGACCCAGACACGCGGCGCAGGCGCGCGAGCGAGTTGTTGTAGACGACGACGATGCAGAACGTCGCGTGCCCGATGATGATTGTCAACAGGCCGAAGTCGATCCCAACCGTCGTGTAGGTCGTGCGGAGCGCCAGGCCGCTGATGATCCCCGGCAGCGCGAGCGGCAGGATCACGACCAGCGAGATCGCGTCACGCCCGAAGAAGTCGAAGCGGGAGACCGCGAGCGAGGCCAGCGTTCCCAGCACGAGGGCGACCGCGGTCGCGCCGAGCGCCGCGCGCACCGAGAGCCAGAGCGCCTGCCGCACGCCCTCGTCGTGATACGCGGTCGAGAACCACTTCGTCGTGTACTCGTCGATCGGCCAGCTCTGCGTGACGCTCGCGTTGAACGCGTAGAGCGCAATCACGACCAACGGCAGGTAGATGAAGACGAGTGTCGCGGCGGCACCGAGCCGTAGCAGGGTGCGCGTGAGACGGGACTCGACCATCAGAGGGCCTCGAACGCGTGCAGCCGCCGGGCCACGAGCAGGTAGACGACCATCACCACGATCGGCACGAGCGTGAACGCGGCCGCGACCGGCAGGTTCGTGCCGTGGTTGTCGTAGATCACGGTGCCGATGAACTGCTGGCTCGTGATCAGCTTCGGGGCGATGTAGTCGCCGAGGGTGAGCGAGAAGGTGAAGATCGAGCCGGCCACGACAGCCGGGAAGGCAAGCGGCAGAGTGACGCGCCAGAACGTCCGCAGCGATTTGCCACCCAGGTCGGCGGACGCCTCCAGCAGCGACGACGGGATCCGCTCCAGGCCCGCGTAGATCGGCAGAATCATGAACGGGAGCCAGAGATACGTGAACACGAGCCAGAGCCCCGTCGTCGAGTAGCCGTCGAACGAGACCCCGAACGGGTCGAGCGCCCAGTTCAGCACGCCCGCGCCCGAGAGGATCGTCCGCCAAGCGTAGGCCTTCACCAGGTAGCTCGCCCATAGGGGCATCAGCACGGCGACGACCAGGATGTTCCGCGCACGCGGCGTCGCGACCCGGGCCATGTAGTAGGCGATCGGGAAGGCGAGCACCGCGTCCGCGATCGTGACGAGCCCGGCCATGCGAATCGTCCGCCAGGCCACGTCGCGGTAGACGGGCTCGTCGAAGATCCGCCGGAAGTTGTCGAACGTGTAAGTGTGGACGACCTCCGACGTGAACGGGTCGGTGGTCCACACCGACGCCAGCAGCAGCACGAAGAGCGAGCCGAGGTAGGCGACCACGAGCCACCCGAGCGGCACCGCGAGCAGCAGCGCCAGGCTCAGGCGAGGGTGGCGGTAGAAGTAGCGCGAGAGCCGCCGCCCCAGGCCTTCCCGAGGCGGCGGCTGCTCGTACGGAACCGAGGTCAACGAAGAGCCGCTAGCCGCGGATCTCCGTCCAGGCGTTCACCCAGTCCTGCTGGGTCTTGCAGGTCCCGCCCTTCCCGCCGCAGTCCGCGGTCGGGGTCGTCCAGTAGTAGATGTTCTTCCAGTACGCGTCGTCGTTGGTGTGCATGGTCGTGCAGAAGTTCTTGTCGGTGGTGAAGGAGCACGCCTTCGGGTTCGAAGGCGCCTCGCCGAACCACTCCGCGACCTTCGCGTTCGCCTGCGGCGAGATGATGTAGTTCATCCACAGGTACATGCAGTTCGGGTGGGCGGCCTTGGAGTAGATCATCCAGGTGTCCGACCAGCCGGTGGTGCCTTCCTTCGGCTTGATCGCCACGACTGGCTTCTTGTCGGCCTTGAGGATGTTCTCCTGGTAGGGCCAGGTCGTCCCGATCACGACGTCCTTGTTCGCGTACGACTGGATCTGCTTCGCGTAGTCGGCCCACCACTCGCCGACGTTCGGCTTCAGGCTCTTGAGCAAGTTGACCGCCGCGGTGAACTGCTCGTCCGTCAGCTGATACGGGTTGTCGATGCCGAGGTCGGGCTTCGTAGCCTTCAAGTAGATGGCGGCGTCCGCGATGAAGATCGAGTCGTCGTAGATCGAGATCTTCTTCTTGACGGTCGAGCTCGGCTTCCAGATCGCCGACCAGCTCGTCGGTGCGGGCGTGACCACGTCGCTGCGCCACATCAGCAGGTTCGGGCCGCGGCCGTGCGGCACGCCGTACGCCTGGCCGTCCAGCGAGTTGTAGTCCTGGTTCTTCAACCCCTCCGAGACGTCGGCGTAGTTGGGGATCAGGTCGGTGTTCACCGGCGCCACGTCGCCGCGCTTCATCAGCCGGACGCTCGCGTTGCCGGAGGCCGATACGCCGTCGTACTGCCCCGTAGAGAGCAGGTCGATCATGTCGTCGGAGGTGGCCCCGTCCTTGGTCACGACCTTGCAGCCCGTCTGCTGCGTGAACGTCTTCGCCCAGGACTTGTCCGCGTAGCCCGCCCAGATGACGAGATCGACCTCGCCCTCGTCCTTGGCCATGGACTTGATCTCGTCGAGCGACGAGCCGAGGCCTTCGATCTCGGTGCTGGCCTTCGACTCTCCGCCGCTGCTGCCGCCGCTGCTGCCGCAGCCTGCCGCGACCATCGCCAGCGCCGCCACGAGAAGCATTGCCGCGGCCCAGCCGGTGATCCGCCTGTGCTGCCTTGTCATCTGTCTCCTTCCATTGCCCCCTGGTTGTCGATCTCGAGCTGGTGCTCTGGGCGCCACTCGAGGATGACCGCGCGGCCCTTGGCGTCGAGCGCCTGGGCCGACGAGGTCTCGAGGTTCTGCCGGACGACCTGCAGCTCGCCGCCGCGGTCGAGCTCAACCACGAAGCGGGTCACCATGCCGGCGTAGACGACCTCGCGGATCCGGCCCGTCTCGGCGTGCATCCCGCTCGCGGGGGTCGAGCCCGCGTCGCTCAGGTGGATCTTCTCCGGGCGGACCGAGTAGAGCTTGCCGTCGCGCTCGAGCTCGTTCGAGACGCCGACGAAGCCGGCTACGAACGCCGTCTGCGGCCGCTCGTAGACCTCGGCCGGGGCGCCGAGCTGCTCGATCCGCCCGTCGTTGAAGACGGCCATGCGGTCGCTCATCGTCAGCGCCTCGTCCTGGTCGTGGGTCACGTAGACGAACGTGATCCCGAGGTCCTGCTGCAGGCTCTTGAGGAAGAGCTGCATCTCCTGGCGGAGCTTCAGGTCGAGCGCCCCGAGCGGCTCGTCGAGCAGCAGTACCTCGGGCCGGTTGACCAGCGCGCGGGCGAGCGCGACCCGCTGGCGCTGGCCGCCCGAGAGCTGGGCCGGCTTGCGCTTCCCCACGCCGGGCAGGCGCATCCGGCGCAGCACCTCCTCCACCCGCGCCTCGCGGTCCCGGCGCGGAACGCCTTTCACGCGCAGGCCGTAGGCGACGTTCTCGGCGACGGTCATGTGCGGGAAGAGCGCGTAGTCCTGGAAGACGGTGTTCACGTCGCGGGCGTACGGCGGCACATTCGAGACGTCGCGCCCGGCGAGCTCGACCGTGCCCTCGTCGGGCCGCTCGAAGCCGGCGATCAGTCGCAAAGTCGTCGTCTTGCCCGAGCCGGAGGGCCCGAGCAGCGTGAAGAACTCGCCCTCGGCGATCTCGAGGTCGACGCCGTCGACCGCGACCACGTCGCCGTAGGCCTTACGCAACCCGCGTAGCCGCACCGCGGAAGCCCCACTGGACTCGAGCGGCCGCGCCTCGGTTCGTTCCTGCACTGACACCGGAGCCGGCGATTATCTCCCGTTTGCCGGGGCGGAGCAGGATTGGGGCTCGCCCTCGCAACAGCCGAGCTTGAACGCGCAGCGTGGGCACTGCCAGGTCTGGTGTCGCCAGTCCATCGCCGCGCCGCAGCGCAGGCAGCGTTCGGCGGTCTGCTCTTGCTGCTCCACGCGCGCGACGCTAGCCGCCGCGCCGGACGCTAGGAACCGTCGCGGGCTTGGCCGGCGAGCTCGTCCGCGAGCTCCGGGCGACGGCCCGCGCGCAGCTCGGCAAGCCGCTTGATCGCCCCCTTGCGCCGCTTGGTGCCGTTGTCGGGGTCGAAGAAGTACGCGAGCGCGGCGCCGATCAGGGCGTAGCGCAGGCGACGCACCTCAGTCGCCCCAGTCGAAGTCGCGCGACTGGCTCCAGAGGCCTTCCTTCTCGGCCTCCGACTCGTCGGTCGGCCAGGCGAGCGCGGCGCGCTCCTGGGTGATGGCCGACTCCTCGCCATCCATCGTTTCCTCGATGCGAGCCTGCTCCTCGGTCTTGAAGAGCGGATGGTTTTCGAAGGGATCTTCGGACTTGTAACGATCGATCGGCAGCTCGCCTTCGAGCTCCGAGTTCTTCTGCTTCAGTTCGAGATGGTCTTGGATGACTTGCGCAAACAGCGAAGATGTCTCCACCGGCAGAACTCCTCCCGTGGTTCGTGGGGCAAGCGCCGGATTCTAACGACTCACACAGATTGCAGCAGCTTCTAAGCCTGGCGAGCGCGGGGCCGCGCCCGCACGACGCGGTTCTTGCCGGCGCGCTTGGCTTCGTAGAGCGCGCCGTCGGCGGCCGCCACCAGGCCCTCGCCGACGGCCGCTTCGGGGAAGGCGGCGACGCCGAGGCTGACGGTGACATGGATGCGCGTGCCGCCCGGCGAGAGGATCGTGCGGTCCTCGAACGCCCGGCGTGCGCGCTCGGCCAGGCGCGTGGCGCCTTCGAGGTCGGTCCCGGGCAGGACGATCGCGAACTCCTCGCCGCCCCAGCGGGCGGGAACGTCGATCTCGCGCACGCATTCGCGCAGCGTCTCGGCGAACTCGACGAGCACACCGTCGCCGACCGGATGGCCGAAGCGGTCGTTGATCGACTTGAAGCTGTCCAGGTCGGCGAGCACGAAGGCGACCGAGCCGCCGAAGCGCTCGGCGCGCATCAGCTCGCCGGCGAGCGCCTCCTCGCAGTGGCGGCGGTTGGCGAGGCCCGTGAGCATGTCGACGAGAGCCTGGCGGGCCACGATCCGGTGCAGCCGCGCGTTCTCGAGCGCGACCGCCGCGTGGGCCACGAGCGACGCGGCCGTGCGCCGCTGCTCGACGCTGAAGCCGCGGCCGGAGATGGTGAGCGTGCCGAAGCTCTGACGACCGGCGCTGAGCGGCAGCTCGAAGGTCTCGCCTCGCTCGGAGAGCGTTCCCGTCTGGACGATCTCGCCACCGAGCCCCACGACGATGCCTCCCGTCGCGCCGGTCGCCTCGACCACCGTCTCGACGATCACGCGCAGCAACTGGTCGACGTCATGCGTCGCGGCGAGGGCATCGCCGAGGCGGGCGGTCGAGTCGCGCATGCGGGCGCGTTCGGCGTCCAGCTCCTCGAGCCGCGCCTCGAGCTGGTCGGCCATCTCGTTGAAGGCAGTGCCCAGGCGCGCGAACTCGTCGCTGCCCTCGACCTCGACGCGGCGGTCGAGCCGGCCTCGGGCAATCGCGTTCGCGGCAGTGGCCAGGCGGTCGAGCGAGGCCACGATCGAGCGGCCGACCGCGTAGGCGACGAGCGCGATCAGGAGCAGCGAAACGAGCAGCCCGATCAGCAGCCGCCTGTCCGCCCGAGTGACCGCGTCGTCGATCCTTTTCTGCGGCGTCAGCAGCGCGAGCGCCGGGCTGTCGCTTCCTTCGCGTGCGGTGGTGGCAAGCGTGCGGTAGCGGGTGCCGCTCACGGGGAGCGTCTCCGCGCTACCCGGCGTCGCGAGCGGTGCGCCGGTCAGCGCACGCGGGCCTCCCACGATCCGGCCCTGGTGGAGCACGACCAGCCTGTCGCTCGAGTCGAGCCCTGAGCGGCTGCGCAGGCGCGCGAGCGAACTCCTCGTGAGCGGGACGCCCGAGACGAGCGTGCCGGCGACGCTGCCGTTGTTGACGATCGCGAACCGCGTCCCGGGCGCGATCATCCGCGGCGGGCCGAGCTTCACGTTGGGCGTCTCGAGGCGGACGCCGCGATTGGCGGCCACGAGCCTGCGGAGCTGCCGGCGGTCTCGGCGCAGAAGTGCCAGCTGCAGGTCACGGTTGACGGCGAGCGCCTTGGCGCGGCCGTCGGCGGCGGAGAGCTGGCCCTTGTAGGTTGCGATCACGGCGCGCAGCCCGGCTTCCAGGCGAATATCCACCTTTCGCGTCTCGCTGCTCCGTTCGATCGAGTGCAGCGCCCAGCCCGCCGCTCCCAGCGGGAGCAGGGAGACAAGCAGGAAGTAGAAAACTAGTTTGAGCTTGAAGCTCATGACTCACAATTTAGGTTGAGGGCTGAAACCGCCGATACCATGGGTCAGTGAATCGGCAGATTCGGGGGAGCATTTGAGCAGGGGCCTTACAATCATCGCAACAGCCGCAGTGACCGGGACCGCAATGGCCGCGGCGATCACGCTGCCGGCGGTCGTGACGCTGGGGCCCGACACGACTCCCCAGTCGCCTCCGCTTGCCGCGGGCGCCGCCTCGCGCACCACGGTTCACGCCGCGCCGCTGCCTCCGCCGCGGGCCAAGCACGCCGCGAAGCCGCATCGCTCCGCGCCGAGTGTCTCGGCGCCGAGCGTGTTCGTCGCTGCGCCCGCTGTCGTGGCGACACGGGGTGCGCCGGTCGCGCGGGTGTCGGTCGTGGCCGCGAAGCCCAAGCACGAGCGCCCCTCGCCCACGCCGAAGACTCCGCCGCCTCCGGCCCCACCGGCTCCACCGGCCCCACCGGCTCCACCGGCTCCCCCGGCACCTCCGGCTCCACCGGCACCTCCCCCGCCGCCTCCGCCGCCCCCGGGGAACGGGCTCTCTGTTGCCCCGCCTCCCCAGCCCACGGAGGTCAAGCACGAGCACGGGCACAGGCACGGGAATGGGCACGGGCACAAGGCGCCGAAAGCTCCCAAGGCACCGAAGGAGCCGAAGGCTCCCGAGGTTCCCAAGCAGGACGAGTCGGCTGGGCACGACCACGGCCATGGCGATCACGGGCGCGACAAGGGTCACGACGAGCACGGGGAGCACGGCGACCACAGCCACGGTGACGACGGTCACCACGGCCCCAAGCGCTAGTCTCCTCCGGCAATGGCAGGCTTCAGCGCATTCCGCCGCACGGGCACGATCGGCCTGGCCCTGACCGCCTGGGACATCTGGCGGCGGATTCCCAAGCAGCACCGGCGGGTGATCCTCCGCCAGGCGCGCATTCACGGACCGAAGCTCGCGTCGAAGCTGATGGAACAGCAGCAGCGGCGCCGCCGCCCTAGCTAGACCGTCAGCGCCTCCCGCACGATCCGGTCCTGCTCCTTCAGGTGCGCAGTCGGGTAGCCCTCCGACGGGCTCGCCCGCCAGGGGCGGCCGACGTAGCGCAGCCGCACGCCTTCGGGCAGCGACTCCTCGAGCCGGTGGCGGATCGCGCGCCAGGCGCCCATGTTCTGCGGCTCCTCCTGCGCCCAGACGACCTCTTCGAGCCGCGGGAACGAGCGCACGAGCTGGCCGTAGGCGTCGACCGGGAACGGGTAGAGCTGCTCGAGCCGACCGACGGCGACGGCCTTCGCCGGCTCCCGCAACTCGTGGCCGGCCAGGTCGTAATAGAGCTTCCCGGAGCAGACGACGAGCCGCCGCACGTCGGCGGCGCCGACGCTCGGGTCACCGAGCACCGGCCTGAAGGCTCCCTTGGAGAGATCGGCAAGCGTCGAGGCAGCCTGCTTCAGCCGGAGCAGGCCCTTCGGCGTCATCACGACCAGTGGGCGCGCGCTCGGGTCGAGCGCCTGACGGCGCAGCAGGTGGAAGTACTGCGCGGCCGTCGTGCAGTTCGCGATCCGGATGTTCTCCTGCGCTGCGAGCTGAAGGAACCGCTCCAGCCGTGCGCTCGAGTGCTCGGGGCCGTTGCCCTCGTAGCCGTGCGGAAGCAGCAGCGTCAGCCGTGAGGTCTGGCCCCACTTCGAAAGACCCGAGACGATGAACTGGTCGACCGCCACCTGCGCGCTGTTGACGAAGTCGCCGAACTGCGCCTCCCACGCGACGAGCGCCTCCGGCGCGGCGACCGAGTAGCCGTACTCGAAGCCGAGGCAGGCCTCCTCGGAGAGCGGCGAGTTGTGGATCTCGAAGGACGCGGTCGCCTCGCCGAGGCTCTGGATCGGCGCGTAAGCCTGCCCGTTCTCGGCGTCGTGCAGGACGAGATGGCGGTGTGAAAACGTGCCGCGCTCGGTGTCCTGGCCGGTCAGGCGCACCGGGATCCCCTCGACGAGCAGGCTGGCGAAGGCGAGCTCTTCGGCATGGCCCCAGTCGATCCCGCCCTGGTCGAGTGCGCCGCGCCGCTTGTCGAGCTGCTTCGCGAGCTTCGGATTGACGGTGAAGCCCTCGGGCACCGTGAGCAGCTCCTCGTTCAGCGAGTGCAGGCGCTCGTCGGGAATCGCGGTCACGACCTCGGCGCCGGTCGACGCCGGGATGCGGCCCTCGTAGGCGACCGCGGGCACGCCCTGGCCGAAGGTCGTCTTCAGGCGCTCGTGCGCCTCCTTCAGCGTCGTGTCGACGCGGTCGGCCATCGCGTCCAGGTCCTCCTGCGTGACGACGCCTTCTTCTAGCAGCGCCCGCGCGTACTGCTCGCGCACGCTCGGCTGCTGCTCGATTCGCGCCGCCATCAGCGGCTGGGTGTAGGCGGCCTCGTCCTGCTCGTTGTGGCCGTGGCGGCGATAGCCGACGAGGTCGATCACCACGTCGCTGCCGAAGCGGCGGCGGAACGCCATCGCCAGCCGCACCGCCGAGAGCGCCGCCTCGGGGTCGTCGGCGTTGACGTGGATGATCGGCAGGTCGAAACCCTTGGCGAGGTCGCTCGAGTAGCGGGTCGAGCGTGCATCGGCCGGCTCGGTGGTGAAGCCGATCTGGTTGTTTGCGATCAGGTGCAGCGAGCCGCCGGTCGAGTAGCCGTGCAGGTCGGCGAGGTTGAGCGTCTCCGCGACGACACCCTGCGCAGGGAAGGCCGCATCGCCGTGGATCTGGACGGCCATCGCGACCGACGAGTCGACGTAGCCGACGCGGGTCGAGCGGTCGGTCTGCTCGGCGCGCGTGCGGCCCTCGACGACGGGGTCGACGGCCTCCAGGTGGCTCGGATTCGACGCGAGCGTGACCGTGATCTCGCCAGCCGGTGTCTTGCGCGTGCCCTCGGCGCCGAGGTGGTACTTGACGTCGCCGGTGCCGCCCTCGGGGTCAGCCGCGACGGCCTCGAGCGTGCGCTCGCCCTCGAACTCGCGCAGGATCGTCTCGTAGGGGCGGCCGAGCACATGCGCCAGCACGTTCAGCCGGCCGCGATGCGCCATTCCGAGCACGACCTCGTGGCCGCCCTCCTCGGCGGCGAGCCCGATCGTCTCGTCGAGCATCGGGATCATCACGTCGAGCCCCTCGACGGAGAACTGCTTCTGGCCGAGGAAGGCCCGGCGCAGGTAGTGCTCGAAGCCTTCGACCTCGGTCAGGCGCTCGAGCAGGCGGCGCTTGTCGTCCGCGCCGAGCGTCTGGTGATAGCGCCGCGACTCGATCACCGTCCGCAGCCACACGCGCTGCTCGTGGTCGGAGATGTGCTCGAGCTCGTAGGCGCTGGTGCCGCAGTAGACCTGGCCTAGTTGCGGGAGGACCTCGGCCAGCGTCTCGCCGGGGACGTGCACGCCGAGGATGTCCGCCGGGATCAGGCGTTGTAGCTCCGGCGTCAGCTTAGGCTCGCGGCGTGCCGGGTCGAGCGCCGGATCGCCGACCGGTTCGCCGCCGAGCGGGTCGAGCCGGGCGGCGAGGTGCCCGTGGGTGCGGTACGCGGTGACGAGCGCCATCGCAGCGGCGACGGCCTGGAAGAGGGTCTTGTCGGGGGCGGGCGGTGCCGCG
>Ga0308175_100003239_pt1 | contig 11256 bp, 7 predicted proteins | sample PhyCR1_3_FD_203893 | JGI IMG/M metagenome (GOLD analysis project Ga0308175, IMG submission 203893) | Soil microbial communities from UC Gill Tract Community Farm, Albany, California, United States - DLSLS.C.R1 | ecosystem: Environmental > Terrestrial > Soil > Agricultural land | place: USA... | reverse complement strand
GACGGACGGCGTCACGACCTCGACCGCGTCGTCTGGCGCCTCGCTGAAGAACATCAGCACGATGACCCGCGCGTAGACGAAGACGGTGATCGCGCTGCAGATCACACCGACGACGGCCAGGACCGTGCCCGTCGCGCCACCGGTGCCGACCGCTGCGGCGAAGACCGCGAACTTCGAGACGAACCCGGAGGTCAGCGGGATGCCGGCGAAGGCGAGCATGAGGAAGGCGAACGCGGAGGCCACCACCGGGTAGCGCCGGCCGAGCCCCGCCCACTGCGACAGGTGCGTCGCCTCGGCGCCGTTCTGCCGCACCAGCGACACGATGGCGAAGGCCGCGATCGTGGCGAAGCCGTAGGCGACGATGTAGAAGAGCACTGCACCGACGGCCTTGCGGTCGAAGGCCAGCACGCCGACGAGGATGAAGCCCGCGTGGGCGATCGAGGAGTAGGCGAGCAGACGCTTCATGTCGGTCTGCGTGACCGACAGCACCGAGCCGACGACCATCGTCAGGATGGCGACCAGCACGAGCGCGTTGGTCCATTCCCAGCGGGCCGTGTCGAGGCCGACGTAGGCCAGGCGCAGGATCGCACCGAACGCGGCGGCCTTGGTGCAGGCCGCCATGAAGCCGGTGACCGGCGTCGGAGCGCCCTGGTAGACGTCGGGCGTCCACGCGTGGAAGGGCACCGCACCGACCTTGAAGAGGAGGCCGACGAAGACGAGGAACGCGCCCGGCAGCAGCAGGCCGTTCATCGCCAGTGGGCCGCTCGAGATCGCCCGGGACAGGTCACCGAAGTACACCGAGCCGGCGTAGCCGTAGAGCAGTGCCGTGCCGAAGAGGAAGAAGGCCGAGCTGAAGGCACCGAGCAGGAAGTACTTGAGCGAGGCCTCCTGCGAGAGCAGGCGGCGGCGACGGGCCAGTCCGGAGAGGATGTAGAGCGGCAGCGAGAGCACCTCGAGCGCGACGAACATGCCGATGAGGTCGTTCGTCGTCGGAAAGAGCATCATGCCGAAGATCGCGAACATCGTCAGCGGGAAGACCTCGGAGGTCAGTGCCCCCGCGCGGGCGGCAGCCGTCTCGGTGGGCGAGCCGGGGGTCGAGGCGCCACTGGGGGTGAACGCGTCGGGACCCACGCCGCCGAAGCGCTCGGACATCGTCAGGACGCCGAGCACGCCGAGCAGCAGGATGGTGCCCTGCATGAAGAGGGCAGGCCCGTCGATCGCCAGTGCGAAGAGCTGGTGGCTCGTCGCCCCGTCGGTCAGGCCCATCGTCAGGCCCTGGTGCTTGGCCGCGACGAAGATCGACGCCGCCGCGGCGAGCAGGCCCACGACCGCGAGGGTCACCTGGATCGAGTGGCGTCGCTCGCGCGGCGCGAAGGCCTCGACGAGGACGCCGACCAGGGCGACGACGAAGACGATGAGCAGCGGCAGGACCGCGAGGTATTCGACGTTCGACTGCTGGAACGCTGCGGGAAGTGCGGGCAGCGCCAGCGGAGCGACGGCGGTCACTTCGAGCTCCCTTCGGCCACGGTGCCGGCCGGGTTGAGGTTCGGAATGGCGTGCTGGACGTACGACAGGGTTCTGTCGACGGCCGGGTTGATCACGTTGAGCGCGATGTTCGGGACGAAACCGAGGATCACGAACGCCGCGATGAGCGGGGCGGCGACGAGCTTCTCGCGCGTCGTCAGGTCGCGCACTGCGGTGAGGCCGCGGCGGCCCGGCTCGTCGAGACGGTCGTGCTCACGGGCGCTGACGAGCCCCTCGGGCCGCGCCCCGGTGGCGACCCGCTTGTACATCAGCAGGATGTAGAGCGCCGCCAGGATGATGCCGGCGGTCGCGATCACGGTGCCCACGGGCTGGGTCGAGAAGCTCCCGACGAGCACGAGGAACTCCGAGACGAAGCTCGACAGGCCGGGCAGCGCCAGGGCGGAGAGACCCGCCACGAGGAAGATGCCCGCGAGGGCCGGCGTGATCCGCTGCCACCCGCCGAAGTCGGGGATGCGCTTGCTCCCCCGGCGCCGGATCAGCATGGCCGCGAAGAGGAACAGCGCCGCCGTGGAGAAGCCGTGGTTGACCATGTAGAGCGTCGAGCCGCCCTGGCCCACGTTGGTGAAGGCGAAGATCCCCAGCACGATGAAGCCGAAGTGGCTCACGGACGTGTAGGAGACCAGGCGCATCATGTCGGTCTGGCCGATCGCGAGCAGCGCACCGTAGATGACGGAGAGCACCGCGAGGGCGACCACGACCGGCGTCGCCCAGTGGCTCGCCTCCGGGAAGAGCTGGAGGCAGAAGCGGATCATCCCGAAGGTGCCGACCTTGTCGAGCACGCCGACGAGCAGCGTGGCCGTCGCCGGCGAGGACTCGGTGGCAGCGTCCGGCAGCCAGGTGTGGAACGGCACCATCGGCGCCTTGACCGCGAAGGCGAAGAAGAAGCCGACGAAGAGCAGCCGCTCGGTGGTCGGGTCCATGGACAGGCCGGTGAGGCGCGAGATGAGGAAGCCCTCGCTGCCGCCGGGGCCCTGGAAGTACAGGGCGATGACGGCGACGAGCATGATCAGCCCGCCGGCCAGCGAGAACAGCAGGAACTTCATCGCGGCGTACTGCCTGCGCGAGCCGCCGAAGCGCCCGATGAGGAAGTAGACCGGGATGAGCATGGCCTCGAAGAAGACGTAGAAGAGGAACACGTCGGTGGCGGCGAACACCCCGACCATGAACGTCTCGAGCACGAGGATCAGCGCGAAGTACGTCTTGACGCGCTGGCCGCCGCGCGGGCCGACCTCCTCGGGCACGTCGTGCCACGCCGCCAGCAGGCAGATGGGCGTGAGCACGAGCGCCATGAGGATGAGCACGAGGGCGATGCCGTCGACGCCGAGGGCGTAGCTGACCCCGAACTGCGGGATCCACGCGTGCTGCTCACCGAGCTGGAACTGCGCACCGGAGGCGCGGTCGAACGTCGTGGCGGCGACGATGCCGAGGAGCAGCGTCACGACCGAGAACCCGAGCGCCATCCGCTTCGCGTTCAGGGCGCTTCCCGGGACGAAGGCCACGAGCAGCGCGCCGACGAGCGGCACGAGCATGAGGATCGTCAGCCACGGGGTGGCGGACATGGTGGTCGACACAGTCGTCATCAGGAGATCACCCAGAGTGCACCGAGGATGGCGACGACGCCCGCGAGCATCGTCAGGGCATAGGAGCGCGCGAAGCCGTTCTGCAGCCTGCGCAGGCGAGAGCTGGTCCCGCCGACGAGGGCGGCGAGGCCACCGGCCGCGCCGTCGATGCCCTTGCTGTCGGCGAAGACGAGCGATCGCGTGAGGTGGAGGCCGGGACGCATGAGGAGGGCCTCGTTGACCTGGTCCTGGTAGAGGTCCTGGCGGGCGGCCCGCGTGGCGAGGCGACCGGCCGGGGCGCGCACGGGCACGTCGTCGCGCCAGTAGCGCATCCAGGCGAGCGCGATGCCGGCGGCGACGAGCACCAGGGTGAGGGCGACGAGCAGCCAGGCCGGCAGCACCGGGTGGGCGTTCTCCGGCTCGGCACCCGTGACGGGCTCGAGCCACGTGACGATGCCGCCGCTGACGCCGAGGACCAGGCCCAGGAAGGCTGAGCCGACCGCGAGGATCATCATCGGGACCGTCATGAGCAGGCCCGACTCGTGCGGGTGCACGTCGTCGGTCCAGCGCTTCTTGCCGTGGAAGGTCATGAAGAACAGGCGCGACATGTAGAACGCGGTGATGCCGGCGCCGATGAGCGCGGCCAGGCCGAAGACCCAGGGCCGCCAGCCCTCGCCGATGAACGCGGCCTCGATGATCTTGTCCTTGGACCAGTAGCCCGAGAAGGGCGGCACGCCGAGGATCGCGAGCCAGCCGAGGCCGAAGGTGACCCAGGTGATCTTCATGGCACCGGACAGCCGGCCGAAGCGGCGCATGTCGACCTGGTCGTTCATGCCGTGCATGACCGAGCCGGCGCCGAGGAACATGCCGGCCTTGAAGAAGCCGTGCGTCAGCAGGTGGAAGATCGCGAACGCGTAGCCGACCGGGCCGAGGCCCGCGGCGAGCATCATGTAGCCGATCTGGCTCATCGTCGAGGCCGCGAGGGCCTTCTTGATGTCGTCCTTGGCGCAGCCGACGATCGCACCGAAGAGCAGCGTGATCGCGCCGACGATGACGACGACGAGCTGGGCGGTCGGGGCGGCCTCGAAGATCGGCGCGGAGCGCACGACGAGGTAGACGCCCGCGGTCACCATGGTCGCCGCGTGGATGAGCGCAGAGACGGGGGTCGGGCCGGCCATGGCGTCGCCGAGCCAGCTCTGCAGCGGGAACTGCGCCGACTTGCCGCAGGCACCGAGCAGCAGCATCAGCCCGATGGCGGTCATGAAGCCCTGGTTGGCGTTGTTGCCGGCCGCGCCGAGCACCGTCTGGAAGTCGACCGCACCGAAGTGGAAGAACATGACGATGATGGCGATCGACAGGCCGAAGTCACCGACGCGGTTGGCGATGAAGGCCTTGTTGGCCGCGGTCGCGTAGGCCGGGTTGTAGTTCCAGAAGCCGATGAGCAGGTAGCTCGCGAGGCCGACGCCCTCCCAGCCGACGTAGAGCAGCAGGTAGGAGTTGGCCAGGACGAGCAGGAGCATCGCCGCGACGAACAGGTTGAGGTAGGCGAAGAAGCGCCGCTTGTCGGGGTCGTGCTCCATGTAGCCGAGGGAGTAGACGTGGATGAGCGACCCGACGAAGGTGATGAGCAGGACGAACACCATCGACAGCTGGTCGACGAGCAGCCCGGCGCTCAGCTTGAACGCGCCGTCGTTGATCCAGTCGTAGAGGTTGACGGACATCGCGCGCGACCCCGAGTCGCGGCCGAGCATGGCCACGAACACGAGCGCGCCGACGACGAAGGCGCCCCACGAGAGGACGGTCGCGAGCAGGGGCCCGAACTTGTCGGTGCGGCGGCCGCCGAGGAGCAGGACCGCGGAGCCGAGCAGCGGCAGCGCGACGAGCAGCCACGCGTATGCCGTCACCCCGGTCGCGGCGTGCGCCTCACCTTCGTGCGCGGCGAGGCCCGCGGCATACGTGCTCAGCGTGCTCGGTGAGCTCGCGAGCGTCTGGACGAGAGTTCCCATTCTGGGCGGCGCTCCTTACAGCTTCAGCAGGTTGGCGTCGTCGACCGAGGCCGAGCGGCGGGCGCGGAAGATCGCCATGATGATGGCGAGGCCCACGACGACCTCCGCGGCGGCGACGACCATGACGAACAGGGCCATGACCTGCCCGTCGAGGGCGCCGTGCATCCGGGAGAAGGTGACGAGGGCGAGGTTCGTCGCGTTGAGCATGAGCTCCACGCCCATGAAGACGATGATCGCGTTGCGTCGCGTCAGCACGGCGGCCGCGCCGATCGCGAAGAGCAGCACCGCGAGGTAGACGTAGTGCATCGGGCTCACTTGGACCGACCCTCCTCGATCTCTCGCTCGATGTGGCGCTCGACGTCCTTGAAGCCGTCGGCGGTGGCCACCTGGTCGCGCGCGACGAGGACGCGCGAGACGGACAGGTCGCTGGGCGTGCCGTCGGGCAGCAGCGCCGGGGTGTCGACCGCGTTGTGGCGGGCGTAGACACCGGGGACGGGCAGGCCGGCGACGTTCTTGTTCTCGCGGACGCGGCGGGCGGCCCACTCGGCCTGGGTGATCCGCGGGGAGAGGCGCTCGCGGTGCGCGAGCACCATGGCGCCGAGGGCGGCCGTGATGAGCAGCGCGGAGGTGACCTCGAAGATCCAGACGTACTGGCCGAAGATCAGCTCGGCGAGGCCGGTGACGTTGCCCGTGTCGTTGTTGGACGCGACGAGCTTGTCCATGCCCGCCTGCACGCTCTGCTGGTCGACGACGACCTGGCCGATCGAGAAGACGAGCAGGCCCGCGAGGCCGATGACGAGCAGGAACGCGGCCCAGCGCTGGCCGCGGATCGTCTCGACGATCGAGTCGGCGGAGTCGACGCCGACGAGCATCAGGACGAAGAGGAAGAGCATCATCACGGCGCCGGTGTAGACGAACACCTGCACGATGCCGAGGAAGTCGGCCTTCTGCATGATGTAGAAGACCCCGAGGATGCACATGACGACGGCCATGCCCAGGGCCGCGTGGACGGCCTTCCTGGCGAAGAGCAGGCCCAGCGCGGCGAGGACCGCGATCGGGGCGAGCAGCCAGAAGCCGACGGCTTCGGCGGTGGAGGTCACGGGTTGGCCCCTTCCCTGGTCTGGGCTGCGGTCGGGTGCTCCGAGTGCGCCACGTCGTGCTCGTAGGGCACGGCCGCGGCGGCGTTGCCGGGGCGACCGGCGGCGCCGGTCACCGAGGGGGCGCCGCTGCCGTCGTCGTCGAGGGCGTCGAGGTCCTCGTCGTCGGTGCCCGCGTCGCGGGCGTCGACGTATGCCTTCTGCTCGTCGGTGGCCGCGGTGACCTTGCCCTGGTAGTAGTCGCGCTCCTCCATGCCGTCGGCCATCGGGAACGGCGGGGGCAGCATGCCGCCCTGGAGCGGCGCGAGGAGCTGGTCCTTGGTGAAGATGAGCTTGCCGCGGTCGTTGTCGGCCAGCTCGTAGAAGTTGGTCATCGTCAGGGCGCGCGTCGGGCACGCCTCGATGCACAGGCCGCAGAAGATGCAGCGCAGGTAGTTGATCTGGTAGACGCGGCCGTAGCGCTCCCCCGGGCTGAAGCGGCCCTTGCCGCCCTGGTCGAGGGGGGTGTCGTCGTTGTCGGCGCCCTCGACGAGGATCGCGTCGGCGGGACAGGCCCAGGCGCACAGCTCGCAGCCGACGCACTTCTCGAGGCCGTCGGGGTGACGGTTGAGCTGGTGGCGCCCGTGGAAGCGCGGCGCGGTGGGGCGCGGCTTCTCGGGGTACTCCTCGGTCGCGACCTTGCGGAACATCGTCCCGAACGACACCCCGAAGCCGGCGACGGGGGCGAACAGCTCGGACAGGAAGCCCTTGCCGCGCTCGTCGCTGCCGGATCGCTGCTCGCGCGGCGCGCCGACCTCGGAGCCCGGCCGGTCGGCAGGGCTCTGGGGCGACACGTCCTTGCCGACGGTGTCGTCAGCCATGGTCCTCCTCCTTGGCGGTGCTCGAGCTGGTCGAGCTGGTCGTGCTGCCGGTCAGCACCGGCTGGCGGGACGCGGCCAGTCGGTGACTCGACTGGGTGGGCTCGGCGAGGCGCTGGCCGGGCAGCGGCGGCACCGGGTAGCCACCGGCGAACGGGTCGATCTCCTCGGGCGTCTCGTCCTCGGTGGTGGCGCGGGCTGCGCGCCGGTCGTCCCAGATCCACGCCGCGGCGAGCGCGATGACGGCGACGATGCTGACGATGACCACGGTGGCCACCGAGAGCTCGCGACCGGCGAAGGTCAGCTTGCTGTCACCCAGGAAGCCGAGCTGGGCGCCGCGGATGAACGCGACGGCCACGACCCAGGCGAGGGTGATCGGGATGAGGAACTTCCAGCCGAAGCGCATGAACTGGTCGTAGCGCACGCGCGGCAGCGAACCGCGCAGCCAGACGAAGATGAACATGAAGAACCACAGCTTGGCGGTGAACCACAGCAGGCCCCACCAGGCGCCGCCGAACATGTTGTCGTTGATCGCCGAGATGATCGGCGGGGCCTGCCAGCCACCGAGGAACAGCGTGGTGGCCAGGGCCGAGACGGTGAACATGTTGACGTACTCGCCGAGGAAGAACATCGCGAACCGCATCGAGGAGTACTCGGTGTGGAAGCCACCGGTCAGCTCGCCCTCGCCCTCGGCGAGGTCGAACGGCAGTCGGTTGGTCTCCCCGACCATCGTGATGACGTAGACGGCGAAGCTGAAGAAGGCCGGGAGGATGTACCAGAGCGAGCTCTGCGCCGAGACGATCGCCGAGGTGGACATCGAGCCGCTGTAGAGGAAGATCGCGACGAGCGAGAGGCCCATGGCGATCTCGTAGCTGATGACCTGGGCGGTGGAGCGCAGGCCACCGAGCAGCGGGTAGGTCGAGCCGGAGCTCCAGCCGGCGAGGATGATGCCGTAGACGCCGACCGAGGCGACGGCGAGCACGAGCAGCACCGCGACGGGCACGTCGGTGACCTGCAGCGGCGTGTGGTGGCCGAACATCCAGACCGTGCCGCCGAGCGGGATGATCGCGAACGAGACGAACGCCATCGTCGCGGCGATGAGCGGCGCGGCGGTGTAGATGAGCTTCTCGGCGTTGGCCGGCGTGATGTCTTCCTTGAGCATCGACTTCATGCCGTCGGCCAGCGTCTGGAGCAAGCCGAACGGGCCGTTGCGGTTGGGGCCCGGGCGCTGCTGCATGCGGCCGATGACGCGGCGCTCGAACCAGATGACGAGCAGCGTCGAGACGAGCAGGTAGACGAAGATGCCGACGGCCTTGATCAGCGCGAGCCACCACGGGGTGTCGCTGAAGTCGGCCGCGGGGTTCTCGGTCGTGGGGAGCGCCGAGGGCAGCGCTGCCGCCACCCCGTATGCGGTCGCGGCGAGACTCATGCCGCACCACCCTTCGTGACGTGGACGCGGCCGCCGGCATCGCTGCCGAGGCCGGTGCGGACGGAGCAGAGTCGCGAGTTGGTCGGCAGCCAGACGACGCCGTCGACCATGCCCTCGGTGACGACCGCGGGCAGGGTGACGTGGCCGGCGGGGCCGGTGACCGTCACCTCGTCGCCCTCGGCGACGCCGAGCTCGGCGGCCGACGAGACGGAAAGGCGTGCCACCGGCAGCGGCGCGGTGCCGGCGAGGAACGGCTCGCCGTCCTGCATCCGGCCGGCGTCGAGCAGCGTGGGCCAGGTCGCGAGGACGAAGTGACCCTCACCGGCCGGGGCCGCGGCGACGCGCTGGCCGGCAGGAGCACCGGTGGCGCGAGCGCCGCCCCAGGGGCCGAGGGCCTCGAACTGGGCGTGGATCTCGCGCTGGGTGCGCGTCTCGAGGAAGAAGCCCAGCTCGCTCGCGAGCATGTCGAGGGCACGGTGGTCGCTGACCTTGTTGCTCTCGAGCGCCTCGTCGAAGGCGCGGACGCGGCCCTCCCAGTTGACGTAGGTGCCGGACTTCTCCGACTGGGACGCGACGGGGAGCACGACGTCGGCGAGTGCCGTGACCGGCGACTCGCGCAGCTCGAGGGAGACGACGAAGGCTTTCTCCAGGGCCGCGACGGCTGCCGGGTCGCCGAGGTCGGCCGGGTCGACGCCACCGACGAGCAGGGCGTCGATGTCACCCGAGGCGGCAGCCGCGACGATGCCGGCGGTGTCGCGGGCCGGCGTGGCCGGCACCTGGTCGACGTCCCACAGGCGGGCGACCTCGGCCCGGGCGGCCGCGTCGGAGACGGGACGACCGCCGGGCAGGAGCGCACCGAGCGCGCCGGTCTCGAGGGCGCCCCGCTCCCCCGCACGGCGCGGCACCCACGCGAGGCGGGCGCCGGTGGCGGCGGCGAGGTCGGCCGCGGCGGACAGGGCACCGGGCGAGGTGGCGAGGCGCTCACCGACGAGGATGACCCCGCCGACGCCGAGGGCCTCGCGCGCCGGCGAGCCCACGGGCGTGGCCGCCAGGTCGGCGAGGGCGGACGCCTCGTGACCGGGGACGGTGGGCAGCAGCGTCCCGCCGAGCTTGGTGAGGCCGCGCGTCATGTGGGAGGCGACGGCATACACCTTCGTCTTGTTCCTGCGGAACGCCTTGCGCAGGCGCAGGAAGACGATGGGGCTCTCGTCCTCGGGCTCGAAGCCGACGAGGAGGACGGCGGGCGCCTTCTCGAGGTCGGCGTAGGTGACGGCGCCGCCCTCGGGACCGGTCGCGGCGACGTGCTCGGCGAGGAAGGCGACCTCCTCGGCCGAGTGCGGGCGGGCGCGGAAGTCGACGTCGTTGGTGCCGAGCACGACGCGGGCGAACTTGCCGTACGCGTACGCGTCCTCCGCCGACACGCGGCCACCGACGAGCACGCCGGCCGCCCTGGCCCGGGAGAGCCCGTCAGCGGCGGCGGCCAGGGCCTCGGGCCAGCCGACGACCTTGAGCTCGCCGTCGGCGTCACGCACCATCGGGAAGTCGATGCGGTCGGGCTGCGTGGCGTAGGTGAACGCCCAGCGGCCCTTGTCGCAGTTCCACTCCTCGTTGACGGCCGCGTCCTCGTCGGCGAGGCGACGCAGCACGACACCGCGGCGGTGGTCGGTGCGCATGGCGCAGCCGCTCGCGCAGTGCTCACAGACGGAGGGCGTCGACACGAGGTCGAACGGGCGGCTGCGGAAGCGGTAGGCCGCACCGGTCAACGCGCCGACCGGGCAGATCTGGACGGTGTTGCCCGAGAAGTAGCTCTCGAAGGGCTTGTCCTCGTAGATGCCGATCTGCTGCAGCGCACCGCGCTCGACGAGCGCGATGAACGGGTCGCCGGCGACCTGGTCGGAGAAGCGGGTGCACCGGGCGCAGAGCACGCAGCGCTCGCGGTCGAGCAGCACCTGCGAGGAGATGTTGACCGGCTTGGGGTAGGTGCGCTTGACGTCCTCGAAGCGCGAGACCGGGCGGCCGGCGCTCATCGCCTGGTTCTGCAGCGGGCACTCGCCGCCCTTGTCGCAGACCGGGCAGTCGAGCGGGTGGTTGATGAGCAGCAGCTCCATCACGCCCTGCTGCGCCTTGTCGGCGACCTTGGACGTGTGCTGCGTGTTGACGACCATGCCCTCGGACACGGTCATCGTGCAGGAGGCCTGCGGCTTGGGCATCGGGCGGACGTTGCCCTCGCGGTCGGGCATCGCGACGTCGACGAGGCACTGGCGGCACGCGCCGACCGGGTCGAGGAGCGGGTGGTCGCAGAAGCGCGGGATCTCGATCCCGACCTCCTCGGCGGCCCGGATGACGAGCGTGCCCTTGGGCACGCTGACGGGCACGCCGTCGATCGTCAGGCTGACGTGGTCGGGGTTCGCCGGCACCTGGGCGTTGCCGCCCTTGTCGACGGCGTTGCCACCCGCGGACGGGGAGCTCGTGACGGTCATGCGGACACCATCCCGCTGGACTCCTTGGTCTGGGCCTGTGCCTGGACAGGGAAGAGGACCGACTTCTCCGGCGGGAACAGCTCGTGCGCCGGCGTGTGCATGCCGGCCTCGAACTCCTCGCGGAAGTACTGGACGGCCGAGGTGATCGGGCTGGTCGCCGCGTCACCGAGCGCGCAGAAGCTGCGGCCGAGGATGTTGTCGCAGATGTCGACGAGCTTGTCGATGTCGTCCTGCGTGCCCTGGCCGTTCTCGATGCGGTTCATGATCTGGCGCAGCCACCACG
>Ga0308175_100003238_pt1 | contig 11257 bp, 7 predicted proteins | sample PhyCR1_3_FD_203893 | JGI IMG/M metagenome (GOLD analysis project Ga0308175, IMG submission 203893) | Soil microbial communities from UC Gill Tract Community Farm, Albany, California, United States - DLSLS.C.R1 | ecosystem: Environmental > Terrestrial > Soil > Agricultural land | place: USA... | reverse complement strand
TCGCGAAGAAGACGGGCTCGACGGTCGCCGACATCAAGCGCCTGACCATCTGGGGCAACCACTCCGCCACCCAGTACCCGGACATCTTCCACGCCACGGTCGCCGGCAAGAACGCCGCCGAGGTCGTGAACGACGAGAAGTGGCTGGCCGAGGACTTCATCCCGACCGTCGCCAAGCGCGGCGCCGCGATCATCGAGGCCCGTGGCGCCTCGTCCGCCGCCTCCGCCGCCAACGCCGCCATCGACCACGTGTACACGTGGGTCAACGGCACCGCCGAGGGCAACTGGACCTCGATGGGCATCCCGTCGGACGGCTCCTACGGCGTCCCGGAGGGTCTGATCTCCTCCTTCCCGGTCACCACCAAGGACGGCAAGTACGAGATCGTCCAGGGCCTGGACATCAACGAGTTCTCCCGCGCCCGCATCGACGCCTCCGTCAAGGAGCTCGAGGAGGAGCGCGAGGCGGTCCGCGGTCTCGGCCTGATCTGAGAACACCCGCGGCGGTGACGCCGTGCACACGAGCGGGCCCCGCTCCGGTTCCTCCGGAGCGGGGCCCGCTCGTATGCGGACGCGGGACCCGCCCGGTGTCCCACCGTTGCCCTATGCTGATGGCTCGTCAACTCACCTGTTCGCTGAGTGACTTACCACGCCTCGGGGGAATCGCGTGAACACCGCATTCGTGCCGCAGCAACCGCAGCCGACGCCTGCGGCGGCACCATCCGCAGCGCCGCCGCCCACCCCACCGCACGCCAGTGAGGCCACCCGGCTGCTGTGCGCGGGCACGTACCTGGATCCCGGTTACCGGGACCGGGTGATCGACGAACTGCACCTCAACGAGCAGCGGTTCGTGGCGCCCTCGCTCGGCCTCGACGCCGCCCGCGTCCTCGCACACGCCCTGCGCGCCCGCCGCCGGGAGCTCCAGTGGGCCGCGGCGGCTCTCGGTCTGTGGCTGGTGGGAGCGGCCCTGACCCAGGGTCTGCTGGCCCTCTACCTGCTGCCCAGTCTGTATCTCGCGATCGGCGTCCGGATCAGGGGCCGCTCGCCGGTCGCTCCCCTTTACCGGGTGCTGCCCGCCTTCCTCTTCCGCTGGTGGGGCCGCATCCTGTTCGCGCTGCTGCTGGGGTTCACCGTGATCGCCGCGTTCGGCGGCGGGGACGACGGCACGTCGTACGACTCCTACGGCGGCTCGTACGACTCGTACGGCTCGTACGGAAGCTCCGACTCGGCGAACCTGAGCGACGTCTTCCTGCCTGGCTCCAATGATGCCGGGGCCCATTTCAGGCCCTGGCAGGCCTGGGCCACCCTGGTCGTCCTCGCGCTCGTCGCCCTGTGCCTGGCGGGTCAGCGGGGCCAGTTCGCCCGCGTCCTGGCCGCCGAGCTGTCCCCGCAGCGCTTCCCCGACGCCGCCAACGACCCCGCCGAGCAGGGCGAGAACCGCCGGTTCCAGTGGCTCAAGCACCGGATCCGGACGGAGCAGCACGCGCCGCTGATCATGTACCACGAGGCGCGTCCGTTCTGCGGGGCCGGTGTGGCGCAGCAGGACTGGGTGCTGGCCGTCGAGCTGAAGCCCGACGCGCTGAAGAAGCGACAGCAGCCGATCAGCAACCGGCTGGTGCTGGAGAAGATCCGGCCACTGGTGGAGCGGCTCCGGCTGCCCGCCGAGTACGCGGGGACCGGGGTGCGCGACCGGCTGCGCTGGCTGGAGATCGACGAGTGCGTGTTCCTGCCGGCGGAGGGTCTGCTGCGCCGCGAGGACGCGCCTCACCAGCCGCAGGCCTTCGAGGAGCACCGGGCGCACGCGGTCGAGGAGGGCGCCGAGAAGCGCCGGCACTTCCTGCGCATCCGCGTAGGCGGCTGGGAGGAGGAGCTGGTCGTCACGGTGTTCGTGCGCGTCCACACCCAGGGCCGCATGCTCATGCTGGAGATCGCTCCGCACGTGCTGTCGCCGGTGCGCCAGGTGTTCAAGGAGGCCGACCGTACGGCCCACCGGTACCAGCACAACAACTTGCTGGGCAAGGCGGTCTGGGCCGTGACCCGGGTGCCGGGCTCGCCGGCCGGGTCCCTGATCGTCCTCGGCAGGGCCGTGGCGTACGGCTGGCGGCTGCTGACGGGCGGGTACGCGAACGCGTTGCCGGACGGGCCCGCGCTGTCCGTCCGGGAGCTGGGCTCGGCCGAGGCAGGTTCGCAGTTCCAGGAGATGGACGCCTCCCGCTACCTCACGAGCATCCAGGACCGGGTGGCGAACGGGGTGCGCGCCGCGCTCGCCGAAGCCGGCTACCAGACCGGCGAGTTCGTCCAGCAGGTCAACAACATCAGCAACGGAGGCGTGCACATCGGCAGCGTCGAGGGCAGCACCTTCGCCGTCGGCGACAACTCCTCAGCCTCCTCCACGAACGGCGGCGGCGAGCCGCGGAAGGGAGCCGACGCCCATGGCGACGAATGAGCCGAGGGTCAGCATCGGCGATGTCTCGCACAGCACCTTCGCCATCGGCGACCACGCGCACGCCGAGAGCCACCACGGCACGGCCGCGCCGCGCGACGCGGCGGCCGAGGAGCTGCTGCTGGCCGTACGGGAGCTGCGCGCCGATCTGGCACGGGTGCGGGCCGACGACCGGACGGCGGAACTCGACGCCGCCCTCGCGGACACGGAGGACGAGATCACCCGCACCGGTCAGGCCGCCCCCTCCCGCCGCGAGCGCCTGCGCCGGCTGCTCGACGACTCCCAGGCGCTGGTCGGTCTGCTCGCCTCGGCGGGCACGCTGGCCGGCCTGGTGGGGCTGTGAGGCGGACGCCATGAGCGGGGGAGCGCGGTACTGGAACGAGGAGACCCAGCGCTGGGAGGACAACGAGGGAGGTCAGGCCGGCGCACCGGTGACATCGCCACCGCCGGCCATGCCGGACCGGGCACCCGTGTGGCCCCCGGCCGGACCACCGACGACCGCCGAGGGCGTGTCCGTCCCGCCGGATCCTGTCCTTCCGGAGTCCGTCTCCCCGGCGCCCGAGCCGACGCCGTCGGTGCCGTCCACGCCTCCGGCGCCCGCGGTGCCCGGGCAGGCACCGCCCGCGCCGCCGACGCAGTGGCCGGATTCGTCCGGCGTCCCGCACGGCACCTGGCCGGGCGCCTCCGTCGGCACGCCGGGTGGACCGAACGGCCCTGAAGCGGGCGGCGGCGGGGCGGGCTGGTCCTCGCCCGAGTGGCCCGTGCCGCCCGGGCCGGCGCCCGCGCGCACCGGCGGGCTCAGCCGGAGAACGGTCTGGACCGTGGTCGTGGGCGCCGCCGTGGTCGGTGTCGCCGCGAGCCTCGTACTGACCTTCGTGGTCGGGTCCGGGGATCACGACCGGCCCGCACCGGCGGCCGGCTCGCCGAGCGCCTCCGTGGTCACGGACCCCCCGGTGCCGTCCGACGACCCGTCCGGCTCCGCGTCCAACACGGAGGACGCGGCCACACCCTCCGCCTCGGCGAGCCCGCTGCCCGCGGACTGGGAGGCGTACGACGACGACGAGGGCTTCCGGATCGCGCGCCCCAAGGGCTGGTCGCGGTCCACGCTCCCCTCCTCGTACGGCATCAAAATCGTCAACTACCGCAGCCCGGACCAGAAGCACCGGCTGCAGATCTACCAGGTGGCGGAGGCGTCCCCGGACGAGTCGTTCGAGATGTACCTGTCCGACGGAACCGCCAAGCCGCCGGGATTCCGGAAACTCTCCCTGCTCGATCTCGACGAGGGCGACTTCGTCGGCTCACGCATGGAATACCTGGCCGACAGCATCAAGGGCGAACCGGACGTCGGCGCCTGGCACGTCTACGACGAGCGCTTCATGGCCGTGGACGGGCGGATCTACGCCATCGCCGCCTACGGCCCCGACAAGGACGGCGGCGGCGACGAGCTGAAGCTGCTCGACACCGCGCTGAGCGGGTTCTGTCCGCCCGACACGGGCTGTGACGCGCCGATGGACTGAGCGCTGCGCCGTAGATAACCCGTTTCTGACCGATTTCGCATGAATTTTCAGTGACGCCGCGCACTGTGGGCCACTGATTCGGCATGCAAGCCCCGGGTCGTGGGCAGGCGGCGACGGTCCCTGAGCACGCCGCCTGCGTGACACACGGGCACCGAACAGGAACGGAAGGCAGCACCGATCATGGCGGAGAGAACGGAACGACAGGACCAGGCGACGATCCACGCGGGAGGGGAATGGCTGGCAGCGGCCTCCGGCGCGACGCGCGAGATCCTCGACCCCGCGGACGCCCGGCGGTTCGCCCTGGTCGCGGAGGGTGACGAGAAGGACGCGGATCGTGCGGTGGCCGCCGCCCGGCAGGCGTTCGACCACGGCCCCTGGCCCGGCACGCCGGTCGCCGAGCGCGCCGCGCTGCTGCGCCGCGTGGCCGACCTCCTCGTGCGCGACCGCGAGGAACTCGGCCTGCTGGAGAGCCGGGACGCGGGCAAGACCGTGGAGGAGGGCCGCGTCGACATCGACTGCGTCGCCGACGCCTTCCGCTACTTCGCCGACCTGGTCGCGGGCGAGGCCCCCGGCCGGGTGGTCGACGCGGGCTCACCCGACATCCACAGCGTCGTCGTCCACGAGCCGGTCGGCGTCTGCGCGCTGATCACCCCCTGGAACTACCCGCTGCTCCAGGCGAGCTGGAAGATCGCCCCCGCGCTCGCGGCCGGCAACACCTTCGTGATCAAGCCCAGCGAGATCACCCCGATGACGACCATCGCGCTGATCGACCTGCTCCGTGAGGCCGGTCTGCCCGCCGGCGTCGCCAACCTGGTCACCGGCCCCGGCCACACCGTGGGCGCCCGGCTCGCCGAGCACCCCGACGTCGACCTCGTCTCCTTCACCGGTGGCCTGATCAGCGGAACCAAGGTCGCCCAGGCCGCCGCCCCCACCGTCAAGAAGGTCGCCCTCGAACTCGGCGGCAAGAACCCCAACGTGGTCTTCGCCGACGCCTGCGCCACCGAGGAGGGCTTCGACACCGCCGTCGACCAGGCCCTCAACGCCGCCTTCATCCACAGCGGACAGGTCTGCTCGGCGGGCGGCCGGCTGATCGTCGAGGAGTCGGTCCGGGACCGCTTCGTCACCGAACTCGCCCGTCGCGCCCAGCGGATCAGGCTCGGCCGGGGCACCGAGGACGGCGTCGAGTGCGGCCCGCTCGTCTCCGCGCAGCAGCGCGCCAAGGTCGAGTCGTACGTCGCCTCCGCGCTCGAGGAGGGCGCGGTGCTGCGCTGCGGCGGCAAGCGTCCCGAGCCGTCCGAGACCCGGCCGGAGAGCGGCTACTTCTACGAGCCGACCGTCCTCGACGCCTGCCACCGCGAGATGCGGGTCGTACGCGAGGAGGTCTTCGGCCCGGTCCTCACCGTCGAGACCTTCCGCACCGAGGAGGAGGCGGTGTTCCTCGCCAACGACACCGAGTACGGCCTCGCGGGCGCCGTCTGGACCGCCGACGCGGGCCGTGCCCGCCGCGTCGCGGGACGGCTGCGCCACGGCACCGTCTGGATCAACGACTTCCACCCCTACCTGCCGCAGGCGGAGTGGGGCGGCTTCGGCAGGAGCGGCACCGGCCGTGAACTCGGCCCCGCCGGCCTCGCCGAGTACCGCGAGACCAAGCACGTCTACCAGAACCTGGCGCCGAAGCCGGTGCGCTGGTTCGCCGGCTGAGCCCCCACCAGCCCCGCCGGCGAACCACCTTCCGCACCCTGAACTTCTTCCCACCCCCCAGGAGTAACCACCCGATGCCCGATCACACCCACGAATTCGACTACGTCGTCATCGGCGGCGGAACGGCCGGTTCCGTCATCGCCTCGCGGCTGACGGAGAACCCGGACGTGACCGTCGCCGTCATCGAGGGCGGCCCCAGCGACGTCGGTCGCGACGACGTGCTGACGCTGCGCCGCTGGATGGGCCTGCTCGGCGGTGAACTCGACTACGACTACCCCACCACCGAACAGCCCCGCGGCAACTCGCACATCCGGCACAGCCGGGCCCGGGTGCTGGGCGGCTGCTCCTCCCACAACACCCTCATCTCCTTCAAGCCGCTCCCGTCCGACTGGGACGAGTGGGAGGAGGCCGGTGCCGAGGGCTGGGGCGCCGTGCCCATGGAGGCGTACTTCGCCCGCCTGAAGAACAACATCGTCTCCGTCGACGAGAAGGACCGCAACGCGATCGCCCGCGACTTCGTCGACGCCGCGCAGACGGCGCTCGACGTCCCGCGCGTCGAGGGCTTCAACGAGAAGCCGTTCACCGAGGGCGTCGGCTTCTTCGACCTCGCCTACCACCCCGAGAACAACAAGCGGTCCTCCGCGTCGGTGGCGTATCTGCACCCCGTCATGGACGAACGCCCCAACCTCCACGTCCTCCTGGAGACCTGGGCGTACCGGCTGGAGCTGGACGGCACCCGCGCCGAGGGCGTGCACGTGCGCACCAAGGACGGCGAGGAACTGCTGATACGGGCCCGCAACGAGGTCGTGCTGTGCGCGGGCGCCGTCGACTCGCCCCGCCTGCTGATGCACTCCGGCATCGGCCCGCGCGAGGACCTGGAGGCGCTCGGCATCCCCGTCGCGCACGACCTGCCCGGCGTCGGTGAGAACCTGCTCGACCACCCCGAGTCGGTGATCGTCTGGGAGACGAACGGGCCGATCCCGGAGAACTCCGCGATGGACTCCGACGCGGGCCTGTTCGTGCGCCGCGATCCCGAACACCAGGGCCCGGACCTGATGTTCCACTTCTACCAGATCCCGTTCACCGACAACCCGGAGCGACTGGGCTACCAGCGGCCGGAGTTCGGCGTCTCGATGACCCCGAACATCCCCAAGCCGAAGAGCCGCGGCCGCCTCTACCTCACCAGCGCCGACCCGTCCGTGAAGCCCGCACTGGACTTCCGCTACTTCACCGACGAGGACGACTACGACGCGCGGACCCTGGTCGACGGCATCCGCATCGCCCGCGAGATCGCCAAGGCCGAGCCGCTGGCCGGCTGGCTCAAGCGCGAGGTCTGCCCCGGCCCGGAGGTCCAGGACGACGCCGAACTGAGCGAGTACGCCCGCAAGGTCGCGCACACCGTCTACCACCCGGCCGGCACCTGCCGCATGGGTGCCGCCGAGGACCCGCTCGCCGTCGTCGACCCGGAGCTGCGCGTCCGCGGTCTCGACGGAATCCGTATCGCCGACGCCTCCGTCTTCCCGACCATGACGGCGGTCAACCCGATGATCGGGGTGCTCATGGTCGGGGAGAAGGCCGTCGATCTGATCGGAGGTGACGCGCGATGACGCTCACCGTTCCCACCCGTAAGCCGCCCACCACCGACGCCCCCGTCTTCTCGGTCGACGGACTGTGGAAGGTGTTCGGCCCCAGGGCCGGCCGGGTCCCGGGCGACCCGGAGCTCAACACCCTCGACCCCGCGGACCTGCGCTCCCGCACCGGCTGCACGGCCGCCGTCCGGGACGTCTCCTTCGACGTGCGCAAGGGCGAGGTCTTCGTGGTGATGGGCCTGTCCGGCTCCGGCAAGTCCACCCTCGTGCGCTGTCTGACCCGGCTCATCGAGCCCACCGCCGGCACCATCGCCATCGACGGCGAGGACGTGCGCGCCATGGACCGCACGCGCCTGCGCGAACTGCGCCGCCACCGGGCCGCGATGGTCTTCCAGCACTTCGGCCTGCTCCCGCACCGCACGGTCCTCGACAACGTCGCCTACGGCCTGGAGATCCAGGGCGTCGGCCGGTCCGAGCGGCGCGAGCGGGCCGCCGAGGTGGTCGCCAAGGTCGGCCTCGAAGGCATGGAGAAGCGCCGCCCCGCCCAGCTCTCCGGTGGCCAGCGCCAGCGTGTCGGACTCGCCCGCGCGCTCGCCGTCGACCCCGAGGTCCTCCTCTTCGACGAGCCGTTCAGCGCCCTCGACCCGCTGATCCGGCGCGACATGCAGGAGGAGGTGATCCGCCTGCACCGCGAGGAGGGCCGCACGATGGTCTTCATCACCCACGACCTCGCCGAGGCGCTGAAGCTCGGCGACCGCATCGCCCTGATGCGCGACGGCCGCGTCGTCCAGCTCGGCACCCCCGAGGAGATCGTCTCCGCCCCGGCCGACGACTATGTCCGCGAGTTCGTCCGGGACGTGCCGCGCGAGCAGGTGGTGACCTGCCGCAGCGCCATGCGCCCCGCGTCCCTGGAGGAGGCCGGCAACGGCCCCGCCGTCCGCCCGGAGGCCACCGTCGCCGAGGCCATCGAGGCGGTGGCCCGGGCCGGCGCCCCGGCCCGCGTGATGAACGAGGGCAAGTGCGTCGGAGTGGTCGGCCACGAGCAACTGCTCAGCGTGGTCGCCGGCACCGCGTCCACGCCGCCCGCCGGCGGTGGCGCGGGCGCCGCCGCACCCGCCCAGGGCGGGGAGGCGACCCCGCCCGCCCTCAGCACCGGCACGGAGGGCGTCTGATGGCAACGGTCACCGCGACAGCCCCCCGCACGCACCTCCCCGGCGTCCTGAGACACCGCGCAGCGGCCAAGCTCCTCCTGCTGGCCGTAGCCGCGGCGATCATCGTCCCCCTCGTCGACAGCCGCTGGGGCAGCGCGTCCTGGCCCGGCGCCCTCACCGTCGACCTCTCCAAGCCCCTGGCCGGTGCCAGCGACTGGGTGATCGACAACCGCGACAGCCACCCGCTGTTCCTCTACTTCTTCGGCTACATCAGCAACGCGGTCGTCCTGTCCGTACGCGCCGTCTACCTCACCCTGCTCGCCGCGGGCTGGGCGGGCGTCACAGCCTTCGGAGCCCTGGTCGCCTGGCGCGTCGCCGGTGTCCGGCTGGCCGCCGGCACGGCCGCCGCCCTGCTGGCCTGCGGAGTGCTCGGCATGTGGGTGCCGACCATGCAGACCCTGGCCCTCATGGTGGTCGCGGTCCTCGCCTCCGTGGCCGTGGGCGCCCTGCTCGGTCTGGCCTCCGGCCTCTCCGACCGCATGAACCGCGCGCTGCGCCCGGTGCTGGACACCATGCAGGTGCTCCCGGCGTTCGCCTACCTCCTCCCCGTCGTCCTGGTCTTCGGCATCGGCGTGCCCGCGGCCGTGCTCGCCACCGTCGTCTACGCCGCCCCGCCGATGGCCCGGCTCACCGCGCTCGGTCTGCGCGGTGCCGACCCCGAGGTCCTGGAGGCCGTGGAGTCGCTCGGCGCCACCGCCCGCCAGCGGCTGCTGACGGCCCGTATCCCGCTGGCCCGCAAGGAACTCCTGCTCGGCCTCAACCAGACGATCATGATGGCCCTTTCCATGGCCGTCATCGCCTCCGTCATCGGCGCCGGCGGCCTCGGCGACCGCGTCTACCAGGCCCTCGCCTCCGTCGACGTGGGCGCGGCCCTCGCCGCGGGCATCCCGATCGTGCTGCTGGCGGTCGTCCTGGACCGCGTCACCGCGGCGGCCGGCAACGGCACGCCGGCGGCCGGCCGCCCCCGCACCATCGGCTGGCCCTACGCCCTCGCCGTCACCGTGGCCGTCGCCCTGGCCACCCGCCTGCTCGGCGCCCTCGAATGGCCCGGCGGCTGGACCCTGCCGATCGCCGAGCCGGTCAACCGCGCCGTCGACTGGATGACGGCCCACCTGTACTCCGGTGTCCCGGTGGTCGGCGGCACCGCCGACTGGGCGGGCCACTTCACCACCTGGGTGCTCGACCCGGTCCGCGACGGACTGCAGTGGCTGCCCTGGTGGGCGGTGCTGCTGATCGTCGCCGCGCTGGCCTGGCTGATCGGCACCTGGCGCACCGCCCTGACCGCCGTCCTCGCCATGGCCGCGATCGGCGTGCTCGGAGTGTGGAAGCCGTCCCTCGACACCCTCTCCCAGGTGCTCGCCGCCGTCGCCGTCACCCTCGTCCTGGGCTTCGCCACCGGCATCGCCGCGGCCCGCAGCGACCGCGTCGAACGCGCGCTGCGTCCCGTGCTGGACGTCTTCCAGACGATGCCGCAGTTCGTGTACCTGATCCCGGTCGTCGCCCTGTTCGGCGTCGGCCGCGCCCCGGCCGTCGCCGCGGCCGTCGTGTACGCGCTGCCGGCCGTCGTCCGGATCACCGCCCAGGGCCTGCGCCAGGTCGACCCGGCCGCCCTGGAGTCCGCGCGCTCGCTCGGCGCGACCGGCCGCCAGCAGCTCTGGCAGGTGCAGCTGCCGCTGGCCCGCCGCTCGCTGCTGCTCGCCGTCAACCAGGGCGTGGTCCTGGTCCTCGCCGTCGTCATCATCGGCGGCCTCGTCGGCGGTGGCGCCCTCGGCTACGACGTCGCCTTCGGCCTCGCCCAGGGCGACCTGGCGACCGGCCTGGTGGCCGGCGCGGCCATCGTCTGCCTGGGCCTGATGCTCGACCGGGTGACCCAGCCCACCGAACGGCGCCCGAAGAAGGGAGCGTGACATGCGATTCCGTACGACTCTCACGGTGGCCGCGGGCGTGTCCGCGCTCGCGCTGCTCACCGGCTGCGGCGCCGCCGACATGACCAAGCAGGCCAACCCCTTCGCCAACGCGCGGGGCTCGAAGACCGTCACCCTGTCCGTGCAGTCCTGGGTGGGCGCCCAGTCCAACGTGGCCGTCGCCCAGTACCTGCTGGAGCACAAGCTGGGCTACCGCGTCGACACCGTCCAGGTCGACGAGGTGCCCGCCTGGGACGCGCTCAGCCAGGGCCGGGTCGACGCCATCCTGGAGGACTGGGGCCACCCGGACCAGGAGAAGCGGTACGTCGAGGACAAGAAGACGATCGCGCCCGGCGGCGGCCTCGGGGTGACCGGGCACATCGGCTGGTACGTCCCCACCTACCTGGCCAAGCAGCACCCGGACATCACCGACTGGCACAACCTGAACAAGTACGCCTCCCTCTTCCGCACCGCGGAGAGCGGCGGCAAGGGCCAGCTGATGGACGGCTCCCCGTCCTACGTCACCAACGACAAGGCGCTGGTGAAGAACCTGAAGCTCGACTACCAGGTCGTCTTCGCCGGTTCCGAGGCGGCGCAGATCACCCAGATGAAACAGTTCGCCAAGGAGAAGAAGCCCTTCCTGAGTTACTGGTACGCGCCGCAGTGGCTGTTCAAGAAGGTCCCCATGACGGAGGTCAAGCTGCCGCCGTACAAGGAGGGCTGTGACGCGGACACGGCCAAGATCACCTGTGCCTACCCGCACACCCCGCTGCAGAAGTACCTCAACTCCGGCTTCGCGAAGTCCGGTGGCAAGGCGGCGGCCCTCCTGAAGAAGTTCAAGTGGACGACCGGGGACCAGAACGAGGTCTCACTGATGATCGCCGACCAGAAACTGA
>Ga0308175_100003235_pt1 | contig 11261 bp, 9 predicted proteins | sample PhyCR1_3_FD_203893 | JGI IMG/M metagenome (GOLD analysis project Ga0308175, IMG submission 203893) | Soil microbial communities from UC Gill Tract Community Farm, Albany, California, United States - DLSLS.C.R1 | ecosystem: Environmental > Terrestrial > Soil > Agricultural land | place: USA... | reverse complement strand
AAAAGAGGCGCCGCGCGTGTCTGGGCGGCTCGTCGCGATTTCCCAGTTTGCAGGGCCGGATGGGCGCGATTGTTGATCAGCTTCTCGAGACCGTGCACCCGGGCGCCAACGCCGAACCGAAAGAAGGCCGCCGAAAGTGCTACCGCGCTTCGACAAACATTTTTTGCGCCCGACGGGGAAGGTCGTCAGCGGAAAGGAGAAACTCATGGCGGCAATTCTTCAGAAGCCGGCTTGCCATGGCTGCAAGTGAAGGCGACGCTTGCGGGCGTGACCTAACTCGCAGATCGCGTGAACCGGTTAAAAAAATCTCACTGATCTCGCTCCTGCTTTGACTTGTAAATATGAAGCCGCCAGAGCACAGCAATTGCGTCAATTACGCAGAATTGAGGCAGCTTGTCGCCGAATTTGATGCCGGCAGGATCAGCCGAACTGATTTCCAGCGGCGCGCGCGGGCGTTGCCGACCGAACTGCTCGTGGTTCTGTCCGAAATCCTTATCGCCGCGCCGGTTTTTCGCCGCGCAGCTGCGGGCGGTTCAGATTCGTAGCAGCTGGCGTAGCGATTTCATAAGGGCCCATCGATGTCGGTACGCTCGGCTGGCCGACACGCTGGTGGATGAAACCGCGTCAACTGGTTTGTACGCGCTATGACGAAACGTCGCAACGTCCTATATTTTTCAGCTCGTTGGTTGTCCTTGTTTGTGTGAATGCAAAACGATGGTCAGAATCTCTGAAATGCCGGCATGATTACTGGCGAGTTCGCAGCCGGCCGACGGTCAGCTTGCCGTCCATCGAGGACGGAGCCGGAACAGCAGGCGCCGTGGCCGGGAATCGCAACCCAGCGACTAAGCGGCAGCTTGCAAAAGCGCACCAGAGGGTAGTTTCCAGCAGCCGGTTGTTTGTAAGAGCGCTGGCTGTCGAAAACGATCTCTCACGCCGTATTCTGAAGCAACCTGGAAGGAAAACACTCCTGAACGAGCAGCACAAATACGAGAGGCTGATCGCTCAACTGGCCCATGAATATAAGAACGCTATGGAGGAGTACCTGGCTGCGATTCGCGCTGCTTTGAAACACTACTAGCGGCGGATTGACCGCTTTCGGCATGGCTTTCTTCATGCTTTCGCGTGGACCAGTAGAGCTTCATACGTTCGGAAACCTCTCGTCGCTCGGCGAGCGTCATGAATTTTCGTCCGCGACGACCCGCTCGTGGCAGCCCAATACTGCCGTTCGCCGGCTTATATCCGCGTGGGCCAGGATTGTCGCGTTCAAACGCCTCCAGCAGTTCGATGGCGCGCTCCAAGTCTCGTTTCTGCATTCGTAATTCCCGAATCATCTCGTCGATGCGCATCACTCTCCGACCGCGGGAAGCGTACCCGGCCCGCTCAGGACAGACTCCCGTCCGCTTAAGAAGAACAAAGATAGTAATGCCGGCCCGAGTAAAGACTATATGCAGAATATTTTCTCAGCAGCCGCGTCTTAAGGCGTCACAATACCGGCGAAATTGGTGAAAATTCACACGCGGGAAAACCTGTGGCCCGCGAGTAATCCCCGGCATTGATAAGTCTGATACGCCTGTGCCAGCAATTTATTGATGGCTGGCCGTTTTGGGGTTATGCTGTGCGTCCCAGAACAATTCATCTGCATTCCAGAGCACATACGGGAGGAGCGCGGCGGGCCTGAAGTTTCTGAGACCGGTTTTCGACCCCGCAAGTACGTGCGGGCTGATGAGGGCAATGATCGGCAGATTCGCCGCAACCAGTTCCTGAACGCGATCATAGAGGCGCTTGCGCTCGCGGGGATCGCTCGAACTCATTTGCGCAGCCATAAGCCGGTCGATCTCGGTCTGCCACTGCGGGGCAGGCGTTGTTGGCTCGAGTTCCCAGAAATGCGCGCTGGCGCGCGACGGCCAGATGCTCATTTCAGACCCGGGATCCGCATCCCCGTTGGCAAGGCCCATCAGGCACGCGTCGTAATCAAGTGTCGTTGTGATGCGATCAAGCATGGTGCGAAGTTCCAGCGTCGCAATGCGAACATCGATCCCGATTTCTTCGAGATCCTGCTGAATCATTGTCGCCATCTGTACGCGCTCGGCGTTGGTGTTAGTGACAATGGAAAACTCAACAAGTCTGCCGGAAGAATCGAGAAGTCTATTAGCACTGTTCCAGGAAAAACCCGCCGAACCCAGCAGTGTACGTGCTTTGGCCACCGAGCGGGGTGATGGCTCCACCTTCGGGTTCCTCCAAAGCTTATTGCCGGGAGTGACCGGGCTCCAGATTGGCGTCGCCCGCCCGGCATACACGAGCCGCACAATGGCGTCTCGATCGATCGCGGTCGATACGGCCTGGCGGAACCGTACGTCACGAAACCACACTTGCTTCGCCTGAATATGGCTGAGATTCCGGTTCGAAAGGTCGTTCAGATTGAAAAAGAGGAAATGATATTCGAGACTCGGGCCGGCATCGATCAGAACCTCTGATGGATCCCTGCGTTTTGAAATTGCGTCGAAGTTCCGCGCGCTGAGCCGGCTGAGAACGTCAGCCCCTCCATTCTCAAATTGGAGAGCTTCAGCGTCTTCACTTCCCGTGTATCGGAAGATGACCCGCTTGACGTAAGGCAGGCGTTGTCCCGCACGATCCTGCTTCCAGTAGTAAGGATTCTTCTCCAGCACCAGTCGCTGCCCAGGCACATATTCCCTGAAGCGGAAAGGCCCAAGTCCTGCGATGCCGCCCGGAGCCACCTTCAAATCCCAGGCCCCGTTCAACTTACCTTCCGCATATGGCTTAAGCAGCAGATGACGAGGCAGGATGTAAAGACTATCGAACAGGCGATCCCGGGGGCCGTACGGCTGTGCGAATTCGAAAACCACTGTATTGGAATCCTGTTTACGAACAGCCACTGGCTTTCCGCCAGACATCAGCAGATCACGTTGCGGCGCATGGACCTTTGCATCGAGATAGACGTCAAAAGTAAATAGGACGTCATCTGCATCGAACGGATAACCGTCCGAAAATCTCACTCCTCGCCGCAGGTGCACGACGTAGCGCCTCGCGTCGCGTGAAATATCCGCCGAAACCGCCAGTGCAGGTTCCGTCTGTTGAGAATCCCGGTTGATATGAATCAGGTCAGCCATTAGAAGACCAATGGCTTCCCGCGAAACGTTCTCAACGGCCATCAACGGGTTGAGCGTCTTTGGTTCTGAACGCTCGGCCACCACCAGATCACCGCCATATTTTCCCGGTGCAGCAGACGTAACCAGGAGCTCTTCAGCGGGGGCGCCGCTTACAGACCACCCGCATCCGATCGAAATAACAAGCGCGGCGCGCACTGTTTGCTTCATATGCTCCTTTCTTCGATTACGTGCGGGCGCATCCCTCATAAAGGGATAGCTCCTGCCCGACTGGCAAGCGAGTCGGCGATCGTGAAACAGCAGAGCGCGACCACAGCCGGCGGAACCCCGGGCAGCAGCATCCACCAGGAGGAAACCAACACGTGGTAATGCTGCACTCCGGCCAGCATGTTACCCCAGCTGGGTACAGGCTCATCTATTCCCAGGCCAAGGAATGACAAGGTAACTTCTGCCATGATGTACTGCGGTACCAGCAATGCCATTTGCGTCACCAGAACGGAGAGGGCGTCCGGCAGAATATGGGTCCGCAGAAGATAACCGCCCGACGCGCCGAACGTGCGTGCCGCAAGTACATATCCGCGTTCGCGCAATGAGAGCGTGAGGCCGCGAACCAGACGCGCAGGCCGTGCCCAGCCCAGGATACCCACTACGGAGATGAGAACCAGGTATGCCGTTGAAGAAGGCGCATCCAGCGGCAGGAAGGCCCGCCCGGCGAGCAAAAGATAGAGCCAGGGGAGCGCGAGCGAAATCTCGCTCATTCTCATGATCAGATCATCCAGCAACCCGCCGTGATAGCCCGAGATGCCTCCCAGCACCGCGCCGAGCGCGAGGGAAAGGATGGCGGCCAGCCATCCAGCTGTAAGCGATATCCGGCTGCCCGCCAGCAAACGGGAGAACTGGTCCCGCCCAAAGCCATCGGTGCCCAGCAGGAACAATACGCCGGGCGCATCCACTCCGAAAACATGGCGGTTCAAGGGAAAGAGACCGGCAAACCGGTACGAGTATCCGCGCGTGCAAAACCGAATAGGATACACGCGGGATTCGTCCTCCCCGTTGCTGCCATACACAAAGGGGCGCCAGTGGAAATGCGCGTGACGGTCGATCCAGTGAACCGCAGTCGGCGGCGCAAAGGCGAACTCGCGCTTTTGCGCGGCGAAGGAATAGGGAGCTGCGAAATTCGCGAGCAGCGCCAGTCCATGAACAGTTGCCAGCACGCCACACGCAATCGCCGTTTTGACGCGGATCATCGCTTCACACGAAGTCGCGGGTCAGCCACATACAGCAGCAGATCCGAGATCAGATTGCCTGTGATCAGAAACAGGGCTGAAACCAGCGTTGCGCCGATGACCACGTGAACGTCCCGGCTGAAAATCGATTCGAGCAGCAGCGACCCTAGTCCAGGCCATCCCATGATCACTTCAACCAGCAGTGAAGAACTCAACAACCCGCCGATTGAATAACCCAGGAGCGATATCAACGGATTCGCCGCAGCGGGCAGCGCGTATGCGATCAGGATTCGTCGGCGGGGAATCCCGTGCGCTCGCGCCGCTTGAATGAAAGGGGATCGAAGCGCATCACGTACAGCGGCATCTACATGTCGAACCACCAAAGGGAGGCCGATCAGCACCAGCGCCGTTACAGGTAACGCAAGATGCTCGGCCAGATCACGCGCATTCGCCGCCAATGAAGCTGAATCCGTCAATCCCGTCATTCCGCCAATGGGAAACAACCGCGTCCTCACCGCCAGCAGCAGCAAGGCGAGAGCAATCAGCAGATCGGGAACCGAATGCAACACCGACATGAAGCTGCGAACCACGTGCTCGAGCACGCGGCTGGGGGTGATCGCGGCCCCGACGCCCAATACGATCCCCACAGTCCATAACCCAACCGCCGCGATCGTAGCCAGCAGCAGCGTATTCTTTATCCGTGGCCATAATAGTGAGCCAACCGGCATTCCGTACGCGAATGAAACGCCGAATTCCCCTCGCAGCACAGATCCCCACCATCTGACGTATCTGGCGGGCAGCGACTGATTCAGTCCGTATCTCGCTCGCAATGCGGCTGCCGTGTCCGGTGAAATCGAAACATCCAGGCGCATTGCGTCAACGTAGTTGCCGGGGGCAAGTTGAAGAAGCGAGAAAGAACACAACGAAATCACCACCAGGAGCACGGCGGCATGAACTGCGCGCCGAAGGGCAAACCGAATCATGCCGTCCATCCCGACGGCAGAGAGGGAATTGAGCGCACGAGCTCGCGGGAACAGCGATGCGCCGGCGACCGAAGAAAGCTTTGCATGGATTGCCGTTCCACGATTCGGCCCGCATGCATCACCGCGATCTCAGAGCAGACCTGCGCCAGCATGGCCAGATCGTGCCCGATGAACAGACAGGTGAGATTCTGCGCTTGCCGCAGACCGGCCAGAAAGGTGAGAACCCGCCTTGCGAGCGGTATATCGAGAGCTGAAAATGATTCGTCGAAAATTATCGCTTCAGGGCTGGAAATCAGCGCTCGGGCAATAGCGAGCCGCTGCCTTTCTCCACCGCTCAGGCGCAGGGCTGGCCGGTCCGCGTACTCTGTGGGAAGACCAAGCCGGTCCATCCAGTAGAGTGCTGCTTCGCGGCGTTCTCGCCGGTTTCCGATTCCCGCAATTCTCAGCGGTTCCGATACTGCCGCTTCAGCTGTGAATCGTGGATTGATCGTTGTGGCCGGCTCCTGGAAAACGATTTGGATCTTTCGCCGGTATTGCCAGTGGTCGTCGCTCCGGATGCGCCGGATATCGCAGCCGCGATACTTGACGCTGCCCGAGGTTGCCCGTTCGAGTCCGACGATGCAACGGGCGAGAGTGGATTTACCGGAACCGGACGCGCCAATCAGCGCCGTCGCCGAAGCTCGCTCAAGATAAAAATCGACGTTATCGAGAGCGCGCGTAATCCGTGGCTTCGAAAACAGCTTTCCGCGGCCGTAGTCCTTTGTGAGGCCCTGGACTGCGATCAGTGGCACGGGAGAAAAGGGCGCCCGCTTCTGATCAGCCTCAATCATGCCGCGCCCGGCAGGACAGATTGCACCAACTCCGCCGTATATGCTTGCTGCGGGTTATAAAGCACCTCTCGCGCCGTTCCTTCTTCGATCAATTCTCCCCTCCGGAGCACCAACAGGCGATCCACAAGGTCGGGAAGAATCGCCGGGTTATGCGTGATGACAATCAGGGAAGTGGAAGAGAGAGTTTGAAACTCATGAAACATTTCGAGGACAGCCGCTTGCGACACTCCATCCAGCGACGACGTAGACTCGTCCGCAAGAACCAGTTCCGGATTGCAGGCGAACGCCTGCGCGATGCATACGCGCTGACGCTGTCCGCCGCTTAACTGGTGCGGATACGCTTCGAAAAGTTCTTCGGACTCGCCTCTAAACACCTTTTTCAGGACAGCATCGGCCTGTTCCAGGGAGCGTGCCAGCGGTTCTCGCCTGTGTGCCCGGATTACCTCCGCCACCTGCCGACGGACACGCATGAACGGGTTCAGGGCCATACCCGGATGCTGAAAGATCATCGAGATCAGCGCACCCCGAATTTTTCTTAAAATTCGCTCGGGCGAGCGGAGCATTTCCGCGCCTTGAAAGAACAATCGCCCGCGCTCGATCCGGGCATTCGCCGGCAGCAGCCGAAGAATACTCAACGCGAGAGTGGATTTTCCGCTGCCGGATTCGCCAATGATACCCACGGATTCGCCCGCACGAATTCGGAAAGAAATTCCACTCAGCGCTGTTTTCGGAGTTTGACCGCGGCCGCTATACCTTACGCAGAGGTCCTCGACAGCGAGCAGCGGCTCACTTCTCGATAAAGGCAGGGTGGCTTCCGATTCCATTGCGGCTTTCCAGCACTGCGGAATACACAGGCAACATATTGTGACATTCGTCGGGTTTTCGCGAAACACTTCTACTATTCCCGAGGCATCTCTTTCTGTTCCTCCGGTGTATCATCCAGTTCAGCCATTGAATTCCTTGAAGAATTATAATGAACTTTCAGGCCGCAGCCGAACGCGTAATCCCGTCTTTTAATTTGCTGACCAACGGTCTCCCAAACGGTTTCGGCCGCTTGGGAAGAACTCCTCGTACGAATCCTCCGGGTTGCACGGTGCTGACGCGATGAGCGCGCCCTCAAAAAAGGCCGATGTCGGCCTGTCCCACCGGCCGGATGAGTGGCTTGTCAAAGAATGTCTGAAGGGCAATCAGGACGCCTGGAATGCAATTCTCGAAAAATATCAAAAACTGATCTATTCGGTTCCGATCAGATACGGCCTTTCGGTCAGCGACGCCGGCGATATTTTCCAGCAGGTATGCATCGACGTCCTCGAATCGCTCGCGCAATTGCGCGAGCCCCGGAGCCTGGCTGCGTGGCTGATCAGGATCGCCTCGCACCGTTGTCTTCAATGGGCAGGACGCGAGCGACGCTTCCAGTCATTCGATTTCGAGGCAATGGCCGACATCGGTCCGATCACGCGGGCGACCCCGGACACCGTCCTTCATGACCTCGCATGCGGGCAGGCCCTGCATGCGGCAATAGCGGAAATCCCGTCCCGCTGTCAGGAGCTGATTCGAATGCTCTTCTTCACGGCGCCTGCTGTTCCCTACGAAGACGTTGCAAAAAGACTGGGCATCGCGAAAGGCTCCGTAGGCTTCATCCGCATGCGTTGCCTCACTCGCCTGCGAACGAAGCTGGAGGCCCGGGGATTCTGATGAACCCCGAAGCGATCGGGCCTTTTCCAGCTCAGGCATTCCTGGCGGAGCTTGGGCAAAATCAGGACAGTACTGCTCTTGGCGAGTGGCTCGCCCGCCGGCCGGCGCTTCTTCAAATCGCTGTCGTCCGCCAGCTCGCCGAAGCCGTTCGGCAGGAAGTCCGGGTAGATCTGGATCGCGCTCTCCGGCTTGCTGAACTTGCGCTCGCCATCGCTGGAAAAATCGAAGACGCGGAGGCTTTGGGCCTTGGATACCGGGCGAAGGCGAACGCGCTTTGGCTTGCCGGCAAGCTCATGCCCGCCGTCGACATGTTTCAGCTTGCCGTAGATTATCTCGAGCAGGCCGCAAATCTGGAAGAGGTGGGCCGCACTCTGAGCAGTTGCATCCAGCCGCTGATTCTGCTCGGCGAGTATGATCGGGCATTTCAATCGGGGCAGCGCGCGAGAGAGATATTTCTCCAGATCGGCGATCAATGGCGTCTCGGCCGCCTGGATATCAATGTAGCTAATATCTATCACCGGCAGGACAGGTTTGCGGAAGCTCTGGACCGCTATCAGTCAGCCTATGAGCAATTGCAACCGTATAAGGATCAGGAGGCAATGGCTGCAGCCCTGCACAACATGGCTGTTTGTCTCATTATGCTGAATGATTTCGATCGGGCGCTCGAGACCTGGCAGCAGGCTCGGAAGATAGCCGAAACCAGTAACATGCCCCGGATCGCAACGCAGGCTGATTACAACATCGCGTATCTGCGCTTCCTTCGCGGCGACTACCACCTGGCTATAGACGCCCTTCGAACCACGCGTGAGAGATGCGAGCAGAATGGCGATGATTATCACCTCGCTTTATGCGATCTCGACGAATCCGAACTCTATCTCGAGCTCAATTTGAGTGAAGAAGCCGGCGCCATGGCAGGCCGGGCAAGAGAACGCTTCGAGAACCTGGGCATCTCCTTCGAAGCGGGCCGGTCTTTCTTAAACTCCGCCATCGCCCTTTATCAGAAGGGCGAACTCCCGGGGGCGCTGGCTCTCTTCGCCAAGGCCGAGGTTGTTTTCAAACGGGAAGGAAACTCGGCATCTCAGGCGTTGGTTGGCCTGTATCGCGCTATGGCGCTTTGGGAGAGCGGCGACGCGCAGAAAGCTGTGCCCGTCTGTCTTGCGGCGATCGATTTTTTTGTAGCAGCCGGCCTTCGCCGGCGCGAGGTTCTGTGCCGGCTCCTGTTGGCGCGCATAGCTTGCGCGAGCCGCCAATTCCCGGATGCGCGGCGGCAGTGTGAGACCGCGTTGCAGATCCTGGGATCACTCGAAGCTCCGCTTCTGAGCTATCACGCGCACTTGATAATGGGCGATCTGCGCCGTGAAACTGATGCGGCGGGCCAAAGCTATAGCTACTACCAGAAGGCGCGGCGCAACATTGAAGGGCTTCGCGCCTCTCTTCAGGGCGAGGAACTCAAAATCGCCTTCATGAAAAACCGTGTAGAGATATACGAAAAGCTCGTAGACCTTCGTCTCCAAAGCTCTCGTCACGGCGTAGAAAAGGCTTTCGGTTACATGGAACAGGCGAAATCGAGAATTCTTGCCGAGGCCGTCTGCACCCGGGTAAACCCCCTATCATGGTCGTCCCGGTCGGCTGCGAGCGATCGAATTACGGCGCTGCGTAAGGAGTTGAACTGGTACTACCACCGGCTTGAGATCGAACAAACTCGCCGCGAAGGAATCTCACTACCGCGGATCGAACACCTCCGGGCCGAAGCACGCTCCAGAGAAGACGAGATTGTTCGCTCGCTCCGCCGGTCCCCCCATGTCGGCGAGGCCAGTCGTGACCTGAAGTTGCACCGGCCGGTCAGCCTTGAAGAAATCCAGGCGGCCATTCAACCTGACGCAACGCTCGTGGAATACTTCCAGGTGGGCCCGCGCCTGCTTGCAGCCGTTCTGGCGCGAGGCGGGTTGGAAATCGTGGAGCTTGGGAGCGTGAGCCGCATCGAACACGCCATCCGCATGCTCGATTTTCAGTTGTCGGGCATGAAGGTGAAGTCGCTCCGCCGGCGAGCCGAACAGGAATCGAGGCTGCTGGCCGTAAGCGCGCGTTTACACGAACTGTATCGATCTCTCGTCGCGCCGCTTATCCCGAAGTTCCAGGGGGACCGGCTGGTTATCGTACCTCACGGTATTCTGCACTACCTGCCATTTCATGCGCTGCATGATGGAACGCAATACCTTATCGATCGCTATATGGTTTCGTATGCGCCGAGCGCCAGCATATACGCTCTTTGCGGGCGCAAACGGACCAATCCCGAAGGTCCTTCCCTCCTTCTGGGCGTCAGCGACAAGAGAGCACCGTGGATCCGTCAGGAGATCCGGTCGGTTGCAGAAGTACTTCCCAATCCGCTGGTTCGTATGGGCAGCGAGGCAACTTCCGCGACATTGAAGACCGTGGGCGCTGCGAGCCGGTTCATCCATATAGCGACACACGGCCTTTTTCGGCGCGATAATCCCATGTTTTCCAGCGTGCGGCTGGCCGACTCATATCTGAACATCTACGACTTGTATGAGCTCGGGTTGCCTGCGGAACTTCTCACTCTCAGCGGCTGCGGAACGGGGTTGAGTGTTGTCGCCGCCGGGGACGAGTTGCTGGGTTTGATTCGGGGTCTCATTTCCGCAGGCGCGACCTCGCTTTTGTTAACGCTCTGGGATGTGCATGATCGTACAACGGCTGAATTCATGGCGAGTTTCTATCGCCGGCTGCAGACGCACGGGGATAAAGGTTTGGCCTTGCGGGACGCCATGCTAGACCTCCGGGAAAATCACCCCCACCCATACTATTGGGCTCCGTTCGTGCTGGTCGGCAACAGTTTTTCCGGAGGGAACTAATATCGACTATATTTTTTCGTCCTGCGGCCCATCTTGATTGCAGGAAGCGCCAGTGCGTGGAGGAACGCTGATGCAGACGCATTTTAGTGATGAAATGTGGGCGGATTACGTCAGAGGCCTTTCTGCCGCCGGAGACGCGTCGGCCATCGAACAGCACCTGCAAAGCGAATGCGAATCCTGTCTTCGATCCGTTCGATTCTGGCAGGCCTTCGCGGCGTATGCTGCGGAGGAAGGTCGTATCGAGATTCCCGAACGGGATTTGCAGCTCGGCCGCGGGACGTACTCCGAATGGTTTCGGCGACATTCGCTTCCCCGGCGCGCAAGAATGGCGCGCCTGATCTTTGACAGCCTGCTCCAGCCGTTGCCCGCCGGCATTCGCGGTAGTGGCCCCTCGCCGCGCCGCATTCTTGCAACCCTCGGCTCGTGGTCTGTTGATCTGCGTCTTGAATCTAAATCCGACCGGCGCATCTTCATGGCCGGACAGGTCCTTCGGTCCGGAAAAGGCGCGGCGTACCTTACGGCGCCAGTCGTC
>Ga0308175_100003234_pt1 | contig 11261 bp, 10 predicted proteins | sample PhyCR1_3_FD_203893 | JGI IMG/M metagenome (GOLD analysis project Ga0308175, IMG submission 203893) | Soil microbial communities from UC Gill Tract Community Farm, Albany, California, United States - DLSLS.C.R1 | ecosystem: Environmental > Terrestrial > Soil > Agricultural land | place: USA... | reverse complement strand
GCCGCCGCGGTGCGAAGCGAGGAATCGCTCCAGCAGCTCGAGCCCGGCGAAGTCGAGGTCGTTGGTCGGCTCGTCCAGCAGCAGCACGTCGGCGTCGGCAGCAAGGATCGCCTCGAGGTGACGCCTCGCCGCCTCGCCCCCGGAAAGACCCTCGGTCGCGCGCTCCTGGACGAGGTAGGCGACGCTCAGGTCCGGCGGCTCGCGCATCACCGACCCGGCGTCCGGCTCTTCGACCCCGGCGAGCAGGCGCAGCAGCGTCGACTTGCCGATCCCGTTCGGGCCGACGACGCCGATCCGGCTGGACGGCGAGACGGCCAGCGAGAGCCCGTCGAGGACGACGGTCTCGCCGTAGGACTTGCCGATCGTGCGTGCGGCCAGCGTGCCGCGAAGTCGGTGCATGCGGAGAACCCCCTGCCGAAGGTACGAGAACGCGTGTGATCGGTCAGCGGTTCCGCATAGATGGGGCCCGAGGCCCCGCGGGAAGCCTAGCTCTTCTCGAGGGAGATCTTGCTGACCGCCTTGCTCCCGTCCGGCAGGTTGATCTTGACGATCCCGCTGAACGTCTTGCCGGCGAACTTGCCGTTGACCTTCCAGGTCAGCCCCGGGTTGCAGGTCACGTTCCTGCCGCTGCCGGCGATCGTCTTCTTGGCGTTGTTGTAGGTCAGCGTCAGCTTGCCGAATGCCTTCGAGTTGCGCTTGATCACGAACCCGGCCGCGCCCCAGTGGTTCGCGCCAACGCCCCTGGTCAGGGTCGCGCCGTCGGCAGGCGGGTTGGTGCAGCCGAAAACGTTGCCCCCGAAGTCCGAGAGGAAGTTCAGCTTCGCCTTGTTGCCCGTACCGATCGCCTTGGCTCGGATGAAGGCGGGCCCGCTGCTGCCGAAGGTGAGGTTGTGCCAGGTGCCCTTCCAGTTGCCGGCGACCTGTGCCGGCTTGAACGGCGGCACCGTCGCCGCCGCGGAGGCTGCAAGGCCCAGGGCGACCAGGCTCAGAACGAGGATCTTTCGCACGCGGCGAGCGTATCGCTGTAGTGAATGTCGTGACTAGCGGCTAAGCTCGTCGGAGGATGCTCCGGTCAGCGGCGACCATCGCCGCGATTGCGTTGGTCACCGCCGGTGGGGCCTCGGCGGAAGTCGTTGCGCGCGGCGTTCAGGACGGCCTGCTGGCGCTCGATGCGAAGGGCGCGCCCTCGGTCGCGTGGGTGCACAACTCGACGCTCTTCGTCGCCACGCGCGCACCGACGGGTACGTGGACGCGGAAGGCGACGGCAACCGTCCCTCCAGGCTCGAGCGCGGTGGCCTTCGAGATCGGCGCCGCGGGGCCGGTTGCGCTGGTGCAGAGCGGTGACGACCGCACGATCGAGCTCGTGCGCCCGCGCTCGATCGGCTGGGAGACGATTCGGGTCGCCAAGGTGGGCGCACTCTTCCGGCTCGGCTGGCCGGGACTGGCGCTCGGGCGCCGCGGGGTGCCGACGATCAGCTACACGCGCTGGAACGGCCCGACCCTGAAGAGCCGCCTGCTCGTCTCGCGGGTCGATGCCAAGGGGCACATCTCGACCCGGCGGATCACGCAGGAGGGGTTCCCGAAGAGCCTCGTGCCGCCGCCTTCGGCGCCGATCCTCTTCGGCGACGTCACGCACGTGGTCGAGTCGTACGGCTACCGCGGCGTCGTGGGCACGATCGAGTGGTACCCCTCCAAGAAGGATTGGACCGGGCTCGGGCTGGACGCAGGGATCGGCGACTACCCGATCGGCCCGGTGTTTGCGGGTCTCAGCCCGAGCGGGATCATGCACGCCGCCTGGACCGAGTCGATGCTCACGTTCGACCTCGAGGCGGCGCCCGTGACCCTCGTCGACCGGCGCCGCTTCGCGAGCTCGGCGTTCGTGCTCGATCGCGCCCTGACGAGCGCCCTGGCGCTACCGTCGACCGGGCCCGAGATCGCGGCGAACCAGTGGATCAGCGAGTACGACCTGGGTCTGATCGGCGACGCCGACCTCTGGGCCGGCACGATCGTGCGCGGGCCGAGCAAGGTGGAGCTGGACGGCTGGATCTCCGGGTATGCGGTCGCACCGCGCGGCGGCCGTGACCTGCTGCTCGGCGGGCCGGGTGGGCTGCGCTGGTTCCGCGTGCCGCAGCGCGTGACGACAAAGGTGACGATCGAAGCCGAGGACGACGGCGATTCGGTGCTGCTCAGCGGCCACGTCGGGGGTGTCGCCAGCGGCACGGTGACGATCTACCGCGAGCGGCCCGGTGAGCTGCGGACGCCGATCGGCCACGCACCGATCAACGGCGCCGAGTACTCGTTCGTCGACCGGCCGTCGGAGCGGCCTGTCGTCTACCGCGCCGTCTACACGGACGCCAAGACGGGTGTGCCGTACGGAGCGCTGCTGCGCAGGCCGATCTTCGATCAGTGAGCGCAGCTGCAGACGGTCTCGCCGAGCGCGCATCGCTCGTAGCGGAGCCCGCAGCGGGCGCAGGTCGCCGGTAGCAGCTGGGCGCGGACGAACAGCGCTCGCATCAGCGCCGCCCAGAAGGCGAACCACGGGATCATGAACGTCGTGCTCATGGGTGCCCTATCGGCGCCTGTTGGCGGTCGGTTTAGCGTCGGTAGTATGAATCTCGTGAGCTGGCTGTCTCTCGCTTTGCTGGTGTGCGGGGTCGCCGTCGTGATCGGCGCCGAGTGGACCCGGCTCAGCGAGCGACTCGGTGCGGAGGCTCGGCGCAAGCGTGAACGGACGCGGCGCAAGTCGCAGCTCCGGGTTCTACGCAGTGAGACGGATGAGTTCGCCGCCAGCGTCGAGCGCGACCTCGACCAGCTGCCGACGATCGAGGACTACGACCGCCGGAACTAACGCACGTTGAACGTGGCCGTCAGGCGCCGCGTGTTCGGCAGCGTCCCGCTCGCGTTCTCGTTGTTCTTCGTCTCCTGGTAGTCGGAGGCGGTGAACACCAGCTTGTGGCTGCCGCGGCCAAGGCTCGGAATCCTGACGCCGACCAGGCCGTGCGCCTTGTCCCAGACGACGCGGTGGAAGCTGCCGTCGACGATCGCGAGCAGCGTGGAGGGGTCGACGCCCGAGCCGCGATCGCGTGCCGAGAGCAGCAGCAGCTTGCCGCGACTGACCGTCCGCGTCAGCAGCCTGACCGTGGGCGGGCTGGTGTCGTTGACCCAGAAGCGGAAGGCGAAAGGCCCGGCCGCACGGCGGCTGGCCGTGTCGAAGACGAGTTCGTAGGCGCCCACCGCCGGGCGGAAGACGCCGACGGCCGGGATCAACCCGAAGAAGTTCGATTGGTACGGGTTCAGCCGCAGCGGCAACCCCGGGTAGCCGGCCAGCCGGTCCTCGTTCCCCGCGCGCACGAGCCGCGGGCTGACGTGCGAGCCCGGCGCCTCCGAGACCACGACGGCACCGGCGTTGGCGATCCGGCCGTGGACGACGAAGCGGAAGACCTGCTCGGGGCCGGCGAGCCGCTGCGACACGCCGAGCGGCCCGGGGGCGCTCGGGTAGCGGTACGAGCTGACACGGGCCGGCCGGCCGCGGGTGTTGCCGCGGTAGAGGCCCGCGCGGCGCAGCAGGGTGTGGCCTTCGCTGCCTAGGCGGGGCACGCTCACACGGAACCAGTACGGGAACCGCCGCGTCTCGCCGCCGCGGGTGAGCAGCACGAAGCCGCTGCCCTCGCCCGCGCGAGCCGAGCGGGCGACGTTGACGCCGAGGGTCAGCTTGCCGGGAACGTTCACCGTCGAGGCCACCCTCACCGCCGCTCCGCGCACGCTCGCAAGCTGCCGGACCGAGGCCTGCCAGACGCCTGCGCCGCCGCCGGCATCGGTCAGGTCAGAGCCCAGGAAATAGGAGCTCAAGTCGGAGCCGCGCCGCAGCAGCCCGAGCGAGAAGCTCGCCGGCTGGGCGAAGACGTGCGGCTGGTCGGCGCCCGGCAGCCAGATCATCCCGCCGCCCTCGCGGGTCGGGGGCACTTCGCGGCCGCTCGCTCCACGCACCGGGCCACCGGTCGAGACGAGGGCCGACTTGACCTGCGCGACCGTCCAGCCGGGATGCCGCTGCAGCAGCAGCGCGGCGGCACCGGCGACGTGCGGCGCCGCCATGCTCGTCCCGTCGAACATGGCCCACGAGCCATCGTGCGCAGGCACCGACGAGAGGATGCTGATGCCCGGGGCGGTCACGTCGGGCTTGAGCGCGAGCGAGACCGGGGTGGGGCCTCCCGAGGAGAACGGCGCGATCACATCGGCCTTCGTCGCGGCCGCCGCGGTGATCGCCTTCGGTGCCGAGCCTGGCGACCCGACGGAGCCGGGGCCGACCGCGTCGAAGTCGTTGCCGGCGGCGACCACGGGCACGACGCCCGCCGCCGCGGCGGCGTCGATCGCCTGCACGACGATGTCGCGCGAAGGCGTGATCTCCGGCTCGCCGAGCGAGAGGTTGATCACGTTCATCCCGTCGTGTACCGCGGCCTCGATCCCCGCGACGATCTCGGGCGAGTTGCCGTCCAGCCCGAACCCGCTCGTCGGGATCGTCAGCACGCGGTAGTTGCCGAGGTACGCGCGGGGCGCAATCCCGGAGACCTGCAGCGGGCCGGCGGGCCCCTTCGCGGTCGTGTCGTGATCGCCGGCCGCGATGCCTGCCACGTGTGTGGCGTGCTCCGATTGCTGCGGGTCGAACGGCAGCCTCGCGTAGCGCCAGTTGGCGCCCGGGGGCGGGAACGAGCGCGCGACGATCACCTTCGGCGTCGTGTAGGCGGCGTTGCCCTTCGGATACCCGGCAGGCATCGAGAAGCCTGTCGGCGAGAAGAACGGATGCGACTGGTCGACGCCGTCGTCGATCACGCCGATCTTGATCCCGTTGCCCGCAGTCGCGAGCGTTGCGCCCCAGACCTGCGGCGCGCCGATCACCTGCGGGCTCTGGTAGAGCGTGCGGTGGTAGCGGACGCTCCGCTGTACCTCGCGCACGCCGGGGATCGCCGCGATCCGGGCCACTGCGCTCGCGGGCGCCACGACGGCGAAGCCGTTCAGCACGAGCTGGTAGCGCCAGCGGATCCGCGAGCCGGGAAGGGCGGCGCTGATGCGGGCGGCGACGCTCGCCTGCTCGCGCTCGAGCGCGGCCCGGGCATGCGGACGCTCGGCCAGCGGCTTGCCGTCGAGTAGCGCGACGAGCTCCACCGGAGCGTCGCCGGCGACCGGCGGCCTCGGCGCCGCAGACCCCTCGAGTGGCAGTGCGAGCGCGGCCACCGCGAGGGCCAGAAGACCCCTGTTCACGCCAAAACCGCCGCTACACTGTCCGTCCGCGCGGATGTGGCGGAATTGGTAGACGCGCACGGTTCAGGTCCGTGTGGGGGAGACCCCGTGGAGGTTCAAGTCCTCTCATCCGCATAGTGAGACGCGCCGCTGTTCCGCGCAGTTAGGCCGGCCCGGAGAGGGCGGCCAGCACCTCGTCGGCGTGGCGATCGGGATTCACGCGCCGCATGATCCGCGCGACGTTGCCGTCGGCGTCGATCACGAAGGTCGACCGCTCGTACGAGTTCTTGCCCTCCTGCCCGACGCCGTACGGCTCGGCGAGTTTGTGTTCCGGGTCGGCCAGGAGCGGAAACGGCAGCTCGTACTTCGCCTTGAACTTCTCGTGCGAGGCCACGGAATCCGCGCTGATCCCGAAGACCTCGGCGCCGGCGCGCTGGAACTCGCCCCAGGCATCCCGAATCCCGCAGGCCTGTCGCGTGCAGCCGGGCGTGTCGTCCTTGGGGTAGAAGTAGAGGACGACCGGCTTCCCGCGCAGGTCCGACAACTTGACGGTCTCGCCGCTGTCGGTCTCGAGCTCGAAGTCCGGAGCCGGTTTGCCTTCCTCGACCACGCGGGGACTCTAGCTACCCTCAGGTGCGTGAAGCGCGCCTGGAACGACATGAACCCGACGCTCCGCGGCTTCCTGATCATCGGGCTGATCGTGGTGATCGTCGTCGTGCTGCAGCTGCAGGCGACCGTCGTCTCGCTGTTCCTGCTTGCGCAGATCGCGTTTTTCCTGGCGATCGCCTACTTCATCTTCCTCGCCTGGCGCGACAGGCGGCAGGAGATCTCGATGTGGTCGAGCCGCTCGCGGATCGTCTTCTACGGCTCGGCGGTACTGCTGGTCGTGAACGTCGCTGTTCGCTTCTGGGAGCCGGTCGGCGGCGGCTGGAACCTGATCGCCTTCCTGGCCGTGTTCGTGCTCGCCGTCTTCGCCATGTGGCGCGTCTGGCGCGACGAGCACTCGTACGGGTACTAGGCCTCTGCTCTGACGGCCGCGCCGTCGAGCTCGGCGAGCGCCTCGCGGATCTCCAGGTGCCTTCCGACGAATATCGGCGTGTCGCGCTCCGTGTAGCGGCTCGCCTCGGAGTCGCGCAGGGTCAGCATCAGGTGCATGAAGTCGGCCGGCTCCTCGCACTCGAAGGCGGTCATGAACTCCTGGTCGTCGATCCCGAACGAGTAGGTCGTGTGGTTGACGATGGTCGAGAACTCGTGGCCGACGCGCATGTGCTCGTCCATTGCGCGCTGCCGGTCTTCCTTCGGCAGCGAGTACCAGGAGCGCAGCTTCACGAACGGGTAGACGACGAGGTACGGCGAGCCCTTCGGCGTTACCTGCCGCGGCTTGCGCGCCTTCGTGTACTCGGAGGCCTTGGTCGTCGCGAGATACGAGTACGGCGTCGAGAGCCAACCGGCGAGCGGCGACGCGTTCAGGGCGGCGCCGAGCTCGCCGAGATCCTCGTAGCGCTCGGTGATCTTCCAGAGGAAGAAGTCGGCGTCGGGGCGGACGCCCGACACCGAGTAGGCGCGCAGCGAGGACATCCGGCCGGCGAACTCCTCGACCGTCTCGGCGAAGGCGTCCTTGCCGGCCGCGCGCTCGTCGATCGGGAGCCGCCGCCAGGCGGGATCGATGCGGAAGAAGGTGTAGGCGACGTACTGCCCGGCCACGGCGCGAACCCTAGCGGCAGCTCACCCGGCCGCTGCGCAGGTCGGCGACGGCTCGCTTGAAGGCGGGAAGGCTCGGCTTGGGCGTGCGGTCGGCGAAGTAGAGGCCCGACTGCCAGCCGTCGAGGCCCGGCTCGTCGAAGGTGTGGAAGACGAACAGTCCGCGGACGGTCGGCTGGCAGTAGGCGAGCTCGAGCGCGCGGCGGTAGTAGGCGGCCTGGGTGGCGAAGGAGACGCTGTCGGTGCGGGCCGGCGAGTCCAGGTCGGTGTAGAAGCCGCGCTTCGCGGCCGGCACGGCGGTCTGGACGCCGAACTCGGTGTAGTAGACCGGCAGGCGCTCGCCCCGCTGGGCGGTGCCGCGGAACGCCTGGGCGAGCAGCGAGGCCAGCTTCGGATAGTCGGCGACCGTGATCGTCGTGTTGTCGGGGTGCCGGTTGCTCGGCGAATCCTTCGAGGCCTCCATGTACGGGTGGAATGCGAACGCGTCCATGAACGGCCGGCCGCGTCCGCTCGCGCGGTAGGCCGCGCCGAGGTCGCGGATGAAGGTGGTCGGCGAGTGCGTGGGGCGCGAGCCGCCGGGCCGGTCGCCGCCGCGCGGCGAGAGGGCCCCGCCGAGCACGAGCACCGACGGGCGGACGGTCTTGATCGCGTCGTAGCTGCGCGCGAGCAGGTCGGCGTACGCGCGGGCGGCGAGATCGCTCCCGCCGGCGCCGAACTGCGGCTTCCAGAACGTGCTCAGGTTCGGCTCGTTGCCGACGATCACGGCCCCCACCTGCGGCAGGAGCTTCACGAGCGCGCCGGCGTAGGCGGCGAAGTCGGCGCGGTCGGCGGGCGTCCGCGGCGTGTCGCGGCCGAGCCCGTGCCAGACCACGACCGCCAGCTGCATGTCGGCCCGGCGGGTCGCGGCCGCGACGTTGCCCAGCACGTGCACGAGCGCCGCCGGCGGCCGGCGCTGCCCGCGCTGCCACGTGGCCGACACCGTCGCGGCGTCGAAGCCGGCGTCGCGGGAGATGTCGACCTGCTCGCGTGTGAAGCGTTGGCTCCGCTGGACGAGCGAGTCGTCCACCGTGCCAAGCACGAAGGTCCTTGCTCTCGGCCCGCTCGGCGGAGGCGGAGGCGCGGCGGAGGTCGTGGTCGCGCGGGTCGTGGTCGTGCCGCCGCCGGTGTCCACCGGTTTCGTCGTGATCTGAGTCGTGGCCGGCCGGGTGGTCGGCCGCGGCGGAGAAATCGTGGCCCCGGTCCCGGACGAGGAGTCGCCGCCGCTTCCCCCGGAAAGCACCATCGCCAGGATCACGCCGCCCACGGCCGCGGCCGCGACGACCGCTGCGAGCACGGCCTTCCTCACGGGGTCGGAGGCTACCCTTGCCCGGCCATGGCCACACACCTGGAGGAGCAGCTGAAACGGCTTCCGGCCAAGCCCGGCGTGTATCTCTTCCGCGACGAGCGCGGCCAGGTGCTCTACATCGGCAAGGCGAAGTCGCTGCGGCCGCGCGTCCGCTCGTACTTCCAGGCGACGCCGGACTCGCGCTCGACGATCCAGCGGCTACCGGAGCGGGTCGCAGACGTCGAGGTGATCGTCACGAACACCGAGGTCGAGGCGCTGCACCTGGAGCAGAACCTGGTCAAGCGCCACCGCCCGCCGTTCAACGTCCGCCTGCGCGACGACAAGTCGTTCCCGTACATCGCGGTCACGGTCGAGGACGACTACCCGCGCGTGATGTTCACGCGCGAGCGGCACCGGCGTGGGGTCGTCTACTTCGGCCCGTACGCGAACGCGAAGAAGGTGCGCGAGACGCTCGACGTGCTCAACCGCGTCTTCCCGTACCGGCCCTGCGAGGGCCCGAAGCCCGGCCGCCACAGCGGGATCCCGTGCCTCGACTACCATATCGAGCGCTGCCTGGCGCCGTGCGTGGGCTACATCTCGAAGGACGGCTACCGCCAGATCATCGACAACGTGATCGAGTTCCTCTCCGGCGAGACACGGCCGATCCAGCGTGAGCTCGAGCGGAAGATGAACGACGCCGCCGAGGGCGAGCGCTTCGAGGAGGCGGCTCGCTATCGCAACCGGCTGTTCGCGGTGCGGCACCTGGTCGAGCGGCAGGCTGCCGACCGCCGCTCGGTCGGCAGCGTCGACGTGATCGGGCTCGCCGCCGAGGGCGACCGCGCGGCGGTGCAGATCTTCCCACTGCGGGACGGCCGCCTGATCGACCGCTATGCCTTCCACCTCGAGAACGTCGAGGGGCAGGACCTGGCGACGCTGCTCGAAGCGTTCGCGATCGAGTACTACGGCTCGTCCCCGAGCGTGCCGCCGCAGATCGTCGTTCCGCCGGACGCGGGCGACACCGGCGCGCTCGAGCAGTTCCTCTCCGACCGGCGCGGTTCGCACGTCGAGGTGCGCGCGCCGCTGCGCGGCGAGAAGCGGCGGCTGCAGGAGCTGGCGACCGAGAACGCGCGGCTCGCGCTCGAGTCGGAGGTGGTGCAGGCCGAGCGCAAGCGCCTGCGCCGGGTCGAGGCGCTGGAGGAGCTGCGGGAGGCGCTGAACCTCGAGAGCCTGCCGCTGCGGATCGAGTGCTACGACATCTCGAACATCCAGGGCGAGTCGGTGGTCGGCTCGATGGTCGTCTTCCAGGACGCGATGCCGAAGAAGGCGCACTACCGCAAGTTCGGTGTGCGCTCGCTGGATGGACAGGACGACTTCGCTGCACTCGAGGAGGTCGTCTCGCGCCGCTTCGCACGGCTGCAGGACGGCGCGGGGGCCGAGGAGTACGACGAGTCGTTCGCGGCGACGCCGAACTTGGTCGTGATCGACGGCGGCAAGGGCCAGCTGGCGGCGGCGCTCGCGGCGATGCAGGCCTACGACCTGCCGCGCGTGGCCGTGATCGCGCTGGCCAAGCGCGAGGAGGAGGTCTTCGTCCCCGGGCAGTCCGACCCGATCGTGCTCGGCCGCGACTCGCCGGGCCTGCACCTGCTGCAGCGGATCCGCGACGAGGCGCACCGCTTCGCGCTCGGCTTCCACCGGCAGCGCCGCGACGCGAAGGCCCGGGAGTCGATCTTCGACACCCTCCAGGGCGTCGGGCCCGCGCGGCGGCGAGCGCTGCTGCGGCACTTCGGCTCGGCCGAGCGGTTTCTCGCCGCCAGCCAGGAGGAACTGGAGGGCGTGCCCGGGATTCCCGAACGAACGGCTCGCTCGATCTACGCCCAACTTCACAAGGCAGGACGCGCGTAGCCGCACCCGTCGGGCCGGCCGCTGCGCTCGCGCTGCTTCGCAAGCGCACCTTCGGCCCGTACTTCGTCGGCAACGCGCTCTCGGCCAGCGGTACCTGGTTCCAGAACCTCGCCGCTTCGCTGCTCGTCTACCGGCAGACGCACTCGGCGCTGCTGCTCGGGGTGCTCAACTTCTCGCAGTTCATCCCGATTCTCCTGCTCGCGCCCTGGGCCGGCGGAGCCTCGGACCGCTGGAACCGGCGGCAGTTGTTGCTCGTCACGCAGTCCGTCGCGGTGGTGCTCTCCGGCGGTCTCGGGTTGCTCGCCTACTTCGACCTGGCGCCGACCTGGGTCGTGATCGCCGACGCGGTAGCGCTCGGCGTACAGAGTGCCTTCTCGGCTCCCGCACAGCAGGCGCTGATCACGCAGCTAGTCGACGAGCCCGAGGTGCCGACGGCCGTGGCCCTCAACTCGCTGACCTTCAACCTCGCCCGCGCGATCGGGCCGGCCAGCGCCGCGCTCGCCGTCCAGTACCTCGGCATCCCCGCAGCGTTCGGGTTGAACGCGGTCTCGTATCTGATCTTCATCGGCGCACTGCTCTTCATCGGCCCGCAGGCGCAACAGCTGGCCGAGCGGAGCGCCAGCTACGTGGGCGCGAGTATCGGGATCCTGCGCCGGCGGCCGCAGCTCGTGGTCTTCCTGCTGATCGTTGCCGCGGTGGGCTTCGCCTCCGACCCGGTGAACACGCTCGCGCCCGCGTGGGCCAATGCCTTCGGCCGGCAGGACACGGTGGCCGGCTACATCATCGGCGTCTTCGGGGCGGGGGCGGTGACCGCAGGCCTGGTCGTGGCCGGGCGCGTCGGCGGCAGCAGGCGTCGGATGTTCACGACCCTGCTGATGCTGAGCCTCGGGATGATCGCGTTCTCGATCACCCCATGGCTGCCGCTCGCGCTGCCGTTCCTGTTCGTCGCCGGCTTCGGCTATCTCGCCTCGAACACCCACGCCACCTCACGGCTCCAGCTCGGCGTCGAGCCGTGGGAGCGTGGCCGGATCATGGCGCTCTGGAGCGTCGCCTTCCTAGGCCTGCGGCCGTTCGCGAGCATCATCGACGGGCTGATCGC
>Ga0308175_100003233_pt1 | contig 11261 bp, 10 predicted proteins | sample PhyCR1_3_FD_203893 | JGI IMG/M metagenome (GOLD analysis project Ga0308175, IMG submission 203893) | Soil microbial communities from UC Gill Tract Community Farm, Albany, California, United States - DLSLS.C.R1 | ecosystem: Environmental > Terrestrial > Soil > Agricultural land | place: USA... | reverse complement strand
GTACCCCTTCCTCGACCCGGGCCGGGTGCACGTGATCCACAACGGCATCGACACCACCCCGGGCGGGGCGGACGCGTACTGGCCGGACCCGGGCACCGACGTGCTCGAGCGGCTCGGCATCGACCCGGGCCGACCGTACGCGGTGTTCGTCGGCCGGATCACCCGGCAGAAGGGCGTGCCCCACCTGCTGCGCGCCGGGCTGGAGTTCGACCCGGCGCTGCAGATCGTGCTGCTCGCCGGCGCCGCGGACACTCCGGAGCTGAAGGCGGAGACCGACGCGGCGATCGCGGCGCTGCGCACGGCCCGTGACGGCGTCGTCGTCGAGTCGCGGATGCTGCCGCGCGCCGAGGTCCGTCAGGTGCTCAGCCACGCCTTGGTGTTCTGCTGCCCGTCCGTCTACGAGCCGCTGGGAATCGTGAACCTGGAGGCGATGGCCTGCGAGACGGCCGTGGTGGCCAGCCGGGTGGGTGGCATCCCGGAGGTGGTCGCGGACGGCGAGACCGGGCTGCTCGTCGACTACGACCGGGCCGACGCGGCCGGTTTCGAGCGGGGGCTGGCCGCTGCGGTCAACCGGTTGGCCGCCGACCCGGCGCTCGCGGAGCGGTGCGGGGCGGCCGGACGGGAGCGGGCGGTGCGCGAGTTCGGCTGGGGCGCGGTCGCCGAGAGGACGGTCGCGCTCTACCGGTCCCTGGTATGACGCGTTTGCAAATTCGCGGCCCGGTGTGGCAGAAGGGGTTGCCGTTACGATTCCGTTATCAGAGACTTGAGCGTCGTACCGGGCCGGGAGGGGGCTCGGTGGGGGATCGAGCTGACAAAGGAATCCGCGCGTTGAAGGTCGCAATCACCGGCGCCACGGGAGTGATCGGCACTGCCGCGGTCCGGGCGTTGCTGGCGGCCGGGCACCAGGTCGTCGGGCTGGCGCGCACCTCGACGAAGGCTGCGGAGCTGGAGCGGCTGGGGGCCGCCGCGGTGGTCGCCGGGCTGTTCGACCGCGATCGGCTGGTGGCCATGTTCGAGGGCTGCGACGCGGTGTGCAACTTCGCCACCCAGGTGCCGATCGGGCTGGCCGGGATCCGGCCGCGAAACTGGCAGAAGAACGACAGGCTGCGCACCGACGGGGTGGCGACCGTGGTCGGGGCGGCGCGGGCGGCCGGGGTGCGGCGACTCGTGCAGGAGAGCGTCTCCCTGCTGTACGCCGACCAGGGGGACGCCGTGATCACCGAGTCGTCGCCCTTGGCGATCACGCGGGCCACCGAGCCCGCGGCGGTGGGGGAGTCGCACGTGCAGGCCTACCAGTCCGGTCCGCGGACCGGGGTGGTGCTCCGGTTCGGGATGATCATCGGCGACGACCCGCTGACCCGGTGGCGGCTGCAGGCCGCGCGCAACGGACGGCCGGTGGCGATCGGCTCCCCGTGGTCCTGGACGCATCCGGTGCACACCGATGACCTCGGGCCGGCGGTGCTCGCCGCGCTGTCGGCGCCGAGCGGGGTCTACAACGTGGGGGCCGCACCGGTGCGGCGGGCCGACCTGGTGCACGGGTTCCAGATCGCGGCGGGCCACCCGGCGCACCGGATGGGGCGGCGTGGCACGGGCTTCGCGGGCCCGGTGGCCCGGCGGCTGGTCGGGGTCCGGCTGGAGCCGCTGGCCCGCTCGCTGCGGGTCAGCTCGGAACACTTCACCTGCCAGACGGGTTGGACCCCACGGCGCGCCGGGTTCGACGCGTCGTGGTTCGACGCCGTACGACCGGAGCGCTCAGTGACCGACCCCGAGACCCACCCCGAGACCGACCCCGACCGGCAGCCGGCCCCCGCACCCGCCCACCGGGCGGCGCGGCAGGAGGCCGCGCGGCGGCGGCGCCTGGCCGAGGTATTCGGCGAGGTGCTGCCGAGCACCACCGGCGACGAGCGCGACCAGGGTGCCCGCGAGGAGGCCGGGCGCGACGCCTGGCTGCGCAGCCAGGTGCCGCCGCACCACGGCCCCTCCCGCTAGATCCCGGTGCCGCTGGTGGGACGGGTGCCGTTGGCGAGCAGGTCCCGGATCTCGGTGAGCAGCGCGACGTCCTCCGCCGGCGGGGTGGGCGCCTCCTCCTGGCCGCGGGCCCGGCGCTCCTGGAGCTTGTTGTAAGGCACGACCACCAGGAAGTAGACGACCGCGGCGATGATCAGGAACGAGATCAGCGCGGTGAGCACCGGGCCGATCAGGATGCCGCCGGGGTGCATGTCGTCGAGGTTGGGCGGTCCTCCCGCAACCTTGCTGATGATGCTCATGATGAAGCCGACGAATGCGGTCACGACCGCCGCGAACGCGGTCGCGATGATGAAGGCAACGGCCAGCTCGACCAGGTTGCCCCGCATGATGAAGTCCTTGAAGCCCTTGAGCATGTGAACTCTCCCGTCCGAAAGGGTTGCGAGGACAAACGCTAGGCCCTGATGAGCACGGACAGGAAGGACGAAACGCCTGCCGTTGCCAGGGCCCGGGCGGTCTGCTCGGGCACCGCGAGCACGACCAGGGCTCCGGACAGCGGGCCGGGAACCCGGTCGGATCCGGTCCGCGGGATGGCCAGCACGAGCGCGTCGGTGGCCACCAGCTGGGCAGGGGAGCGGCCCTGCGGGTCCGCGGCGAGCACGTCGATCCGGTCGCCGACCCGGAGCAGGCCCACCGCGCCGGGGTCCCCGATCCGGACCGGGACCGCGACCAGGCCGGGCCGGCCGTCGAGCAGTCCGGCGCCCAGCAGCCGGGCGTCGGTGATCGGCTCCCCCTCGCGCACGGGCCCGACCGTCGTACGTCCGAGGGCTCGCCGTGCGTCCACCACGCCGGACGGCACGGTGCCCGGCGCGAACCCGACCCGCCGTAGGTCGGCCGCGGTCAGGACGGTCCCGGGAGCGAGGTCGTGGGCCGCGGTGAGCACCGGCGCGGTGTGCGGCGGTGGAGCGGCGGCCGCCTGCAGCGCGATCGCGGCGGTCGCCGCCGCCGCCAGCGCGGCGAGCAGCCGCCGGTGGGTCAAGAGGGCGCGGCGCAGCCGCCGGTGGGCGACGGCGAGCCACGGTGGGGTGGGCAGCAGTGGGGTGGGCAGCAGCATCCCCGCAGGCTAGGCGCGATCCGCCTTCCCGCGTCGGCCGTCGTCCACAGCCTGCCCAGATACCGATATTGGTGCGTCAAGCGCGACGTATAGGTCGCGATATCGACACGATATCGGTAAGGAACGCGGCGGTCAGGCGGCGGAGCCGGCCTTCGTGTCGGAGGTCTTGGCGCCCGACGAGCTGCCCGAACCGTTCGCGGAGCCGTGGGACCCGTTCGAGCTGGTGGAGGAGCTGCCCGAGTCCGACGAGCTCGACGACCCGGAGTCCGAGCTGGACTTCGAGCCGGTCGAGCCGTTGCGCGAGTCGCTGCGGGCGTCAGTGCGGCTGTCGGTGCGGTAGAACCCCGACCCCTTGAACACCACGCCCACGGCGTTGAAGACCTTGCGCAGCCGGCCCTCGCACTGAGGGCACACGGTCAGCGAGTCCTCGGTGAAGCTCTGCACCTGCTCGAAGGCGTTCTCACATTCCGTGCAGGCGTACTGGTAGGTCGGCACCCGGTCCTCCGCGAACTCCATCCCCCGGTGCGGGGGAAATCCGAACTGTTGGCATCTGGCACTCGCCCGATGCGACTGCCAATTATCGCAACGTCGCGGCGATCCGTAAACTTCCCCTCCCGCTGCGGCACAATGGCGGCCGTGTCCGCGCCCTCCTCCGCCCCCTCTCGGGCCTACGCGCGCGGCCGGTTCCGGTCGCTGCCCCGCTCGGCCCGCTGGGCGACGTACGTCGCGGTGGCTGTCGTGCTGGTCCTGCTCGCCGCCCTCATGGTCGGCGTCGCGACGGTCCGCCGGTCCTTCCCGCAGACCTCGGGCACGATCGCGGTGCCGGGGCTGGGCGCCAAGGTGACCGTGATCCGCGACGACCACGGCATCCCGCAGGTGTACGCCGACACCACGCACGACCTGTTCTACGCGCAGGGCTACGTGCAGGCGCAGGACCGGTTCTTCGAGATGGACTTCCGTCGGCACGTGACCTCCGGGACGCTGTCGGAGCTGCTCGGCAAGCCGGCCCTGCAGGCGGACATGTACATCCGCACCATGGGCTGGCGCCACGTCGCCGAGCAGGAGCTGTCCCTGCTGAAGCCCGAGACGCTGGCCTACCTGCAGGCCTACAGCGCCGGGGTGAACGCGTACATCCACAGCGACACCCCGTCGCAGATGTCGCTGGAGTACTCGGTGTTGGCGCTGAACGGGCTGAACTACCAGCCGGCCGACTGGACGCCGGTGGACTCGGTGTCCTGGCTGATGGCGATGGCCTGGGACCTGCGCGGGAACATGGACGACGAGATCGAGCGGGCGATCGCGACGGTGAACCTCACCCCGCAGCAGGTCGACCAGCTCTTCCCGCCGTACCCCTTCGGCCGGCACCGGCCGATCGTGGACCAGGGCGGCGTGGTCGACGGCGTCTTCGAGCAGGACGCGGCCACCGGGATGCAGAGCCGGCTGCCGGCCCGGCCGGCGCTGTCGCAGACCGTGGTGCACACCCTCGAGTCCCTGGACACCGGCCTGAAGCACCTGCCGGAGCTGATGGGCCACGGCGCCGGGGTGGGCAGCAACGGCTGGGCGGTCGACGGCGCCCACTCCACCACCGGCAAGCCGATCCTGGCCAACGACCCGCACCTGTCGGTGAGCATGCCCGGGATCTGGTACCAGATGGGGCTGCACTGCCGGCGGCTGACCAGCGCCTGTCCCTTCGACGTCGCCGGGTTCACCTTCTCCGGCCTGCCCGGGGTGGTGATCGGCCACAACCAGCAGATCGCCTGGGGGTTCACCAACCTCGGCCCGGACGTGCTCGACCTGTACCTCGAGAAGGTGCGTGGCGACCGCTACCTGTACGACGGGAAGTGGCTGCCGCTGAGCATCCACGAGGAGACCGTCAAGATCCAGGGCCACAAGCCGGTCACCTTCCAGGTCCGCGCCACCCAGCACGGACCGCTGTTGTCCGACGTGTCCGCGCAGCTGAGCACGGTGGGCGCGGACGCACCCACCGGCAAAGGCGCGCCTCCGCGCGGCAACGGCTACGCCGTCGCGCTGTGCTGGACCGCGCTCACCCCCAACCGGACCGCCGACGCGCTGTTCGAGATCGACCAGGCCACCGACTGGGACCAGTTCCGGGCCGGCGCCGCGGACTTCGCGGTGCCCGCGCAGAACATGGTCTACGCCGACAAGGCCGGGCACATCGGCTACCAGGCGCCAGGCCTTATCCCGATCCGCAAGTCCGGCAACACCGGCGACTACCCGGCCGAGGGCTGGCTGCCCTCGGACGACTGGACCGGGAAGTACGTCCCCTTCGACGCGCTCCCCAACGTGCTCGACCCCGAGGACGGCTTCGTGGCCACCGCCAACCAGGCGGTCATCGGGCCGAAGTACCCCTACTACCTCGGCGACTCCTGGTCCTACGGCTACCGCAGCCAGCGGATCATGGACCTGATCAAGAGCAAGCCGAAGCTCAGCCCGGCGGACATGTCCGCGATCCAGCTCGACACGCGCAACGGGTTCGCCCCGACGTTCGTGGGCTACCTCAACAAGATCCTGGTGCCCTCGTCGTACTTCTCCGCAGGGCAGCGGCTGCTGCGCGGCTGGGACTACACCCAGCCTCCCGACTCAGCGGCCGCCGCCTACTACAACGCGGTGTGGCGGGACACCCTGGCGCTGACCTTCCACGACCAGCTGCCCGAGGCGATCTGGCCGAGCGGCGGCGACCGCTGGTACGAGGTGATGCGCCGGCTGCTCACCCAGCCGCACAGCCGGTGGTGGGACGACGTGACCACCAAGGCGCGGGTGGAGTCCCGCGACGACATCCTGCGCAGGGCCCTCGAGGACGCCCGCAACGAGCTGGTGCGGACCCAGACGCGCCGGCCCTCGGACTGGACGTGGGGCCACCACCACGTGCTGAACCTGGAGAACCAGAGCCTCGGCCAGTCCGACATCGGCTTGGTGCGCTGGCTGTTCAACCGCGGCGGCTACCAGGTGGGCGGCGGGCCGGACGTGGTGGACGCGACGTCGTGGGACGCCGCGCAGGGGTACGACGTGACGGTGGCCCCGTCCATGCGGATGGTGGTGTCGCTGGCGGACCTGGACAGGTCGACGTGGGTGAACCTGACCGGGGTGTCCGGCCACGCGTTCAGCTCCCACTACACCGACCAGACCGACCTGTGGGTGCAGGGCAAGACGCTGCCGTGGCCGTTCACGCCGAAGGCGGTGGAGGCGGCCGCGGACCAGACGCTCACCCTGGTGCCGCGCCGAAGCGGGTGATCCCACTCGGCGTGACCGCGGCGGCCACCCGCCGGTCGTGCCCCGCCGCGGGCACGGAGTCGAGGATCTCGCCGTCGAACAGCAGCACGCACACGAACGTGCCGGTCGGCACCCGGGCCAGCGCCCGGTCGTAGGAGCCGCCGCCGCGGCCGAGCCGCATCCCGGTCCGGTCCACGGCCAGCCCGGGGGCGAGCACCACGTCGGCGGTGGCCAGGGCATCCGGACCGAGACTCGGGGCGCCCGGTTCGAGGGTGCCGCGGCGGCCCGGCATCAGCCCCTCCGGGCCGGTGTAGGTCGCCCAGTCCAGGTCGTTGTCGGGCATGAGCAGCGGCAGGATCACCCGCCGGCCCATCGCGTGCAGCGTCTCGATCACCGGGCCGGTCCCGGGTTCGGTGCTCACCGAGACGTAGGCGGCAACGGTGGCGGCCCGTCGTACCTCTTCGGCGGCGAGCAGGTGCTCGGCGATCGCGTTCGCGTCCGCGACGATCTGCGTCAGCGGCCGGCGCCGCCGCTCGGTCACCAGCTGGTCGCGCAGCGCGATCTTGCGCGCGTCGACCCCGGTGTCCATGCCCACACGCTAGTTCCTTACCGATGTCGTGTCGGAAACGCGACCTATAGGTCGCGGTAGACGTACCGATGTCGTGTCGGAAACGCGACCTATAGGTCGCGGTAGACGTACCGATATCGGGTCTGAAACGCGACCTCATAGCATCGGGCGTATGAGCGATCAGGGGCTGGCCCAGGCACGCGAGAAGATGACGCAGGCGGGGGTGGACCCCGTGGCGATCGAGGTGTTCGCTCACTACTACCGGCTGGTGGAGTCCGGCGAGACCGGGATGGTGCCCGAGTCCAGCATCGAGCCGCTCGAGATGGACGCGCTCGCAGACGTGGACGTGCCCGACGACCTGGCCCGGGACGCGATCGGCCGCACCGCGGTGATCAAGCTCAACGGCGGGCTCGGCACGTCGATGGGCATGGACCGGGCCAAGTCGCTGCTCCCGGTCCGCGACGGCCGGTGCTTCCTGGACGTGATCGCCGAGCAGGTGCTCGCGCTCCGGAAGGAGTACGACGCGCGGCTGCCCCTGCTGTTCATGAACAGCTTCCGTACGTCGGCGGACACCCTCGACGCGCTGGAGAAGTACGCCGACCTGGCCGTCGAGGGTCTGCCGCTGGAGTTCCTGCAGAACAAGGAGCCCAAGCTGCGCGCCGACGACCTGACCCCGGTCACCTGGGAGGCCGAGCCGGAGCTGGAGTGGTGCCCGCCCGGCCACGGGGACCTCTACACCGCGCTGCGCGGCACCGGCCTGCTGGACCGGCTCGTCGAGGCCGGCTTCACCCAGGCGTTCGTGTCCAACGCCGACAACCTGGGGGCGGTCCCCTCGGCCCGGGTGGCCGGCTGGTTCGCCGGTTCCGGGGCGCCGTTCGCCATCGAGGCGGTCCGTCGTACCCCCTCCGACCGCAAGGGCGGGCACTTCGCCACCCGCCGGAGCGACGGCCGGATCGTGCTGCGCGAGACCGCGCAGACCCTGCCCGAGGACAAGGAGGCGCTGGCTGACCTGGACCGGCACCGGTACATGTCCACCAACAATCTCTGGTTCGACCTGCGCGCGGTGCGCGAGGAGCTGGACCGCCGCGACGGCATCCTGGGCCTGGCGCTGATCAAGAACACCAAGACCGTCGACCCCTCGGACTCGGACAGCCCCGAGGTGATCCAGATCGAGACCGCGATGGGCGCGGCCATCGAGGTCTTCGACGGGGCCACCACCATCGAGGTGGGCCGGGACCGGTTCGTGCCGGTGAAGACCACCGACGACCTGCTGGTGCTGCGCTCGGACTGCTACGAGCTCGGCGGCGGGTCGGTGCTGCGCCAGGTGCCGCAGCGGGTGCCGTTCGTCGACCTGGACAAGGCCTACTACAAGCTCGTCGACGGCTTCGACCGCCGGTTCCCCGACGGGCCGCCGTCGCTGCGCCGTGCCCGGTCCCTGACCGTGCACGGCGACTGGACGTTCGGTGCCGGGGTGAGCGTGGTCGGCGACGTCGTCCTCGAGGAGCCGGACGCGCCCGGACGTGTCGAGCCCGGGACCATGCTCGGCGACTAGGGTTCAGCCATGTCCGTCATCGCCATGCCGCAGGACCGGTTGAGCTCCGTCGAGGAGCACGTAGGACGGATCTTGTCCGCGATCGACCCGCTGGCGCCGTACGACCAGCCGCTGCTGGAGGCGCACGGCCTGCCGGTGTGCGAGGACATCGCCGCGCCGATGGACCTGCCGGCCTTCGACAACTCCGCGATGGACGGCTACGCGGTCACCTTCGCCGACGTGGCCACCGCCAGCGAGGACCATCCCGTGCACCTTCCGGTGCTCGGTGAGATGGCTGCCGGACAGACCAGGCTGTTCGCGATGTCGCCGGGCACCGCCGTGCGGATCATGACCGGTGCGCCGATCCCGCAGGGCGCGGAGGCGGTGGTGCCGGTGGAGTGGACCGACGCGGGCGTCGCCGCGGTGCGGATCTTCCAGGCGCCGGCCGAGGGGCAGCACATCCGCCGCCGCGGCGAGGACGTGCAGACCGGCGACATCCTGCTCGAGGACGGCGCCGTCCTCGGGCCGCGCCAGCTCGGTCTCCTCGCCTCCGTCGGCCGTGCGCAGGTCCGCTCCCGGCCGAGGCCGCGGGTGGTGATCATGTCCACCGGCTCGGAGCTGAGGGAGCCGGGGACCACCCTGAGCCACGACTCGATCTACGACGCGAACTCCTACATGCTGGCGGCTGCCGCCACGGCGGCCGGCGCGATCGCCTACCGGGTCGGCATCGTCACCGACGACCCGGACGAGTTCACCAACGCGCTCAGCGACCAGTTGGTGCGCGCGGACCTGGTGGTCACCAGCGGAGGCGTGTCGAAGGGCGCGTACGACGTGGTGAAGGAGGTGCTCTCCGAGCTCGGGTCGGTCGCCTTCGGCGAGGTCGCCATGCAGCCCGGCAAACCGCAGGGGTTCGGCATGGTCGGCGAGGACAGCACGCCGATCTTCACGCTGCCGGGCAACCCGGTCTCGTCGTACGTCTCCTTCGAGGTGTTCGTGGTGCCGGCGATCCGGCGGATGATGGGCCGGCTGCCGTACCGCCGGCCGCTGGTCCGCGCCGTCGTCGACCAGGGGTTCAGCTCCGCACCGGAGCGCCGGCAGTTCGTGCGCGCCCGGTTCGAGATCGACAAGATGGGCGCCCACGTCTCGCCGGTCGGCGGGCACGGTTCACACCTGATGGGCGACCTGTCCGACGCGAACGCGCTGATCGTGGTGCCCGAGGACGTGACCCGGGTGCCGCCCGGCTCGCAGGTCCAGGTGCTCGTGCTGGACCGGGACTTCTGATGGCCGAGCAGCAGCCGCGGCTCACCCACGTCGACGCCTCCGGCGCGGCGCGGATGGTCGACGTGTCCGCCAAGGACGTCACGACCCGGGTCGCGGTGGCCACCGGACGGGTGCTGGTCTCCCCGACCGTCGTCGGCCTGCTGCGCGGCGAGGGCGTGCCCAAGGGCGACGCTCTCGGCGTCGCCCGGGTGGCCGGGATCATGGCCGCCAAGCGCACGCCGGACCTGGTGCCGCTGTGCCACCCGCTGGCCATCTCCGGCGTGGCCGTCGATCTCACCGTCGCCGACGACGCGGTGCAGATCACCGCGACCGTGCGGACCACCGACCGCACCGGCGTGGAGATGGAGGCGCTCACCGCGGTGTCGGTGGCCGCGCTCACCGTGGTGGACATGGTCAAGGCGGTCGACAAGGGCGCGGTGATCAGCGACGTGCGGCTGGAGTCGAAGTCCGGCGGCAAGAGCGGGGACTGGACGCGCTCATGAGCACGACGGAGCTGACGGCCACCGTGATCACCGCCTCCAACCGGGCCGCGGCCGGGGTCTACGAGGACACCGGTGGCCCGTTGATCGTGGAGGCCCTGACCGGGCTCGGCTTCGAGGTGACCGGCCCGGTCGTCGTACCCGACGGGCAGCCGGTCGCCGACGCCATCGCCGGGGCGCTCGCCCGCGGGGACCGGGCGGTGCTCACCACCGGCGGCACCGGCCTGACTCCCACCGACGTGACCCCGGAGGTGACCCGGCCGTTCCTGGAGCGGGAGGTGCCCGGCATCGCCGACGCGATCCGGGCGCACGGGTTAACCCAGGGCGTGGCGACCGCGGCGCTGTCGCGGGGGCTTGCCGGGGTGGCCGGACAGACCCTGATCGTGAACCTGCCCGGCTCGCGAGGCGGCGTCAAGGACGGGCTGGCGGTGGTCTGCCCGCTGCTCGTGCACGCGCTGAGCCAGATCGCCGGCGGCGATCACTGAGGCGGCCTCCATGGCGGGTAGCGGGTTCTGGCGGGTGCACCTGAGCTCTGGACGGGTGGGGCTGCGGCCGCTGGCGATGGGTGATGCGGCGGTGTGGCGCGAGGTCCGGGCCCGCAACGTGGACTGGCTGCGACCGTGGGAGGCCACCGTGCCGGCCGGCGACCGCAGCGGACCGCGCACGTTCCGCGGACTGGTCCGCGACCTGCGCCGACAGGCCCGCGAGGGCCGCGCGCTCCCGTTCGCGGTCACCGTGGACGCGGTGTTCGCCGGCCAGCTCACGGTCACCAACATCACCGCGGGCTCGGCGCGGTGGGGGCAGGTCGGCTACTGGATAGACCGGAGGTACGCCGGCCAGGGGGTGATGCCCACGGCGGTTGCGCTGGCCGTCGACTACTGCCTGTTCGAGCTCGACCTGCACCGCATCGAGGTGGCCATCCGCCCCGAGAACGCGGCCAGCCTGCGGGTGGTGGAGAAGCTGGGCTTCACCCGGATCGGGATGGCGCCGAACTACCTGCACATCGACGGCGACTGGCGCGACCACCTGCTGTTCTCGGTGACCGCCGAGGAGGTGCCCGAAGGGCTGCTCCGCAGGTACCAGGAGCGGTAC
>Ga0308175_100003232_pt1 | contig 11266 bp, 9 predicted proteins | sample PhyCR1_3_FD_203893 | JGI IMG/M metagenome (GOLD analysis project Ga0308175, IMG submission 203893) | Soil microbial communities from UC Gill Tract Community Farm, Albany, California, United States - DLSLS.C.R1 | ecosystem: Environmental > Terrestrial > Soil > Agricultural land | place: USA... | reverse complement strand
AAGAACCGGTCAACTTTTTCCATTCGGGATCTTCGCCAAACGCTTTCCACAGCTTCTTGCGGTCCGAATCGTTGGGGAAACCGATCATATAGGTGAGATTTGGCATGCGCGACCCGACGAGTGTGTCGCCATAGAAGACTTCCCAGAAACCGGCCCTTTGGAATACGCCGAATTCGCCGCTGTTGAACATTTCCACTTTTCGCCGATGATCCTGGTCGGTGGCGCTTTCGTATGTGCGAAGTTCAAAAACTCTTTCGCCATGGGATGCCGTAACCGGCGGAACGGTGAGCCTAGGGTATCCTTCAAACGCCACCATAAGGCTGCTTTCCATACGTATGAAGGGCGGATGGTCGGCGGGGGCCTTCCAGAATGCCTCCGCGGCTTTCATGTACTCCGGATCTTTCTCGAGCCGGAAATCGACGTTAACCAGGTCGTCCGCTGAGTCCGCGGGCAGCAGCACGTAAGCCGACGGGCTTTGGGGACCGACGTCGGGAGTAAAAACGCCCACTTGTTTTATGCCTAGTCGATTCAGCCCGGGCACTAGAGCTTCGCTTAGATACGCATCAGTGATTTTGTGCTGGGCGCCCGTATGCAGCTCGTACCGCCGGAGCGCGTAATACTGACGCGACTTCCCGTCAGTTGATTGCTGGTTGCCCTTGAGATAACCGGTCGCCGAACAAGCCGCCAGCGCGGACGCCGGTAGTGACGAACTGAGAAAACTGCGCCTTTTCATCTGAACTCCTGCTTTCGATCTTCGCTCCGAAAGGTCCGGTGCGCTTGGATTCGAAATTGAGATCGCGCCGAGGTGCAAAAGATTACATCAGCGCGTGCAGACGCGGTGGTTTCTTGCGACCGGTGCATGAGCCTGGAGTGTGGTGGAACGCCTCTGGGAACTGGCAGAGTTGGAAGTCACGTTAACTTTCGGCGCTTCCGCTGGCTTGTTTCTTCACCTGAGTCTCGATTGCCTGTTTGCGAACCGCATCGAGCACGCCATTTATGAAAGAAATCGACTCGTCATTCGAGAATTGACGTGCAAGCTCCAGAGCCTCGTCTATGATTACCGGAGCGGGCACTTCGTTACGGCTCATTTCATAGACTGCCAGCCGCAGGATGTTGCGGTCCACGACTGCCATACGCGCGAGTCTCCAATGGGCCGATTTGGCTTCGATCTGGCGGTCAATTTCACTCGCCTGGGCTACAGTGCCTCGCGCCAGCTCCTCCATAAAGCGGTCGGGCTTCGGCTGCTTTTCCTGTTCTTCAGAGTAGAGCGTCTCGTAATAGTGATGGATGGCGCGATCGACAGAATCGCGGCGCTGGTCCCATTCGAAGAGTACTTGCAATGCCCGCTTGCGTGAGCGATGACGAGCGGCCATTCAGTTGTGCTCCTTCAATGCGCGGATCAGATTTGCCATTTCAACTGCAACCTCGGCAGCTTCGCTTCCCTTGTTGCCGCTTTTGCCGCCTGCGCGGTCCATTGCCTGCTGCAAATTGTCTGTTGTGAGCACGCCGAACGCAACCGGCACGCCGGCGTCGATACTGACGCGATTCAGTGCGTCGGTGGCACCGCGGGCCACGAAATCGAAGTGAGGAGTATCGCCGCGGACGACGGCTCCTAACGCGACCACTGCATCGCAACGCGCCGCCAATGCCTTTGCCGCAATCGCCAATTCCCAAGCACCGGGCACTTTCACGAAGGTGATGTCCCGGCAACCCCGTTGTTCAAGCGTCTGCAACGCACCCTTCGCCAATTGCTCGGTGATGAATTCGTTAAACCGGCTGACGACGACGCCGACACGCAGTGCAGACGCATCCAGATTGGCTTCAATTGTTTTCAAAGGCATGAATCAGCTCGCGCTTCGTTCGATGCAACAGAGTCCACGAGCGGATGCTATGGGATAATCCGATTTCGCCCCATCTTACCCCATGGATCCCCGTTTCATCCGCAATTTCTCTATCATTGCGCACATCGATCATGGGAAATCCACCCTAGCGGATCGGCTTCTCGAAACTACTGGCGCGCTGGCGCAACGCGAAATGATGGAGCAAGTCCTCGATTCCATGGATCTCGAGCGCGAACGTGGAATCACCATCAAAGCGCATGCGGTCCGCCTGAATTACCAGGCAGATGACGGTAATCTCTACGAATTGAACCTGATTGACACGCCGGGACACGTAGATTTCACCTACGAAGTGTCACGGAGTCTCCAGGCTTGCGAAGGCGCGCTGCTGGTTGTAGATGCGTCGCAGGGCGTCGAGGCCCAGACACTGGCAAACACGTATCTCGCGCTCAGCCATGACCTCGAGATCATACCCGTCATCAATAAGATCGACCTTCCTTCTGCCGAGCCGGATCGTATTCGCGAGCAGATCGAGCAGGTGATTGGGCTGGACGCGAGCGATGCAATTCTCGCGAGTGCGAAGGCGGGTATCGGTGTAAAAGAGATCCTCGAAGCCGTCGTTCAGCGCGTACCCGCACCCAAGGGCGACCCGGAGGCACCCCTGCGGGCGCTGATCTTCGATTCGTGGTTCGACCCGTATCGCGGCGTCATTATTCTGACCCGCGTGGTGGATGGAACTCTCCGCGTCGGCCAGAAGATCCGGCTCTGGTCGAACGGAAGCGTGCACGAAGTGGAAGGGCTTGGGTTTCAGTCGCCAAAGCCCGTACCTTGTACAGAACTAGGGGCCGGCGAGGCGGGCTTTATGTTCGCCAACATCAAGACGGTTTCGGACGCACAGGTCGGCGACACCATTACGGAGGACGGCAGACCGGCTGACGAGCCGCTGCCCGGGTTTCAGGAAATCAAGCCGATGGTGTTCGCGGGGCTTTATCCTGTGGAATCGCACGAGCATGGATTGCTGCGCGACGCCCTTGAAAAGCTGCGACTGAATGATAGTGCGTTCAGCTTTGAGCCGGAGAACTCGGCAGCGCTTGGATTCGGTTTCCGTTGCGGATTTCTCGGCCTGCTGCATTTGGAAATTGTGCAGGAGCGGCTCGAACGAGAGTTCCAAATCGATCTCATTACCACGGCCCCGGGCGTCAGATACACGATTACGACGACCGGGGGTGATGTGATTCAGGTCGATAATCCGCAAAAATTTCCCGATCCCGCGAACATCAAGCATGTAGAAGAACCGATCATCGACGCGACCGTGATCACTCGGGAAGAATATATTGGCGAGATTCTGAAACTGCTCGAAGAGAAGCGCGGCGTTCAGAAGAAATTCGAATACATCGGCAGCGGGCGGGTGCTGTTGTTATACGAGCTGCCTTTAAATGAGATCGTTCTGGATTTCTACGACCGTCTGAAATCGGCCTCGCGCGGTTACGCTTCGCTCGACTATCACCTGGCGGGACATCGTGTATCGCCCATGGTGAAGCTAGACGTGCTGGTTGCGGGTGAGCCTGTGGATGCACTTTCGATGATTGTGCACCGCGATTTCGCATACGATCGCGGCAAGGCCTTGATCGAACGGTTGCGCAAGCTGATTCCCAGGCAGATGTTTGAAGTCGCGTTGCAGGCAGCGATCGGATCCAAGATTGTTGCGCGCGAAAACATTCCGGCAATTCGAAAGAACGTCTTAGCGAAGTGCTACGGCGGCGATATCACGCGGAAACGGAAGCTGCTCGAGAAGCAGAAAGAAGGCAAACGCCGGATGAAACGCGTCGGGCGCGTCGACATTCCGCAAGAAGCATTCCTGGCGGTTTTGAAAGTAAATAGCGACACAGAGTAAAGGGGCTGCGTTTGGACCAGTTCCGCGACAACCCGGCTCGAATTTGTCGCGGAATGTCATTCGAGGGTACATTCCCAAGCACCTGTATCAGGCGCGTAGAATGGCAGCCCCGCTCAAAGCAGGCTCTTACACGACTCGATCCGAGCACGTTTGTTCACGAAAACACAATTTCAGCGATCGTGCTGCGGTGACGGTGTGAGCGGTGCGAGTGGTATCTGCCTGCCGACGAGAGCTTCATAAGCGCTTAGGTCCATAGATACTCGCCCCGAGTAGAGCTGAAAATACTTCTTTCCGTCTGTCAGCAGATCGTTCACGGACGAATATTCCATCACCGGCAAATCGATGGTCACGTGTGTGTTCCGGTTGGACAGATTGAGAACGACGAGGATTCGTTCTGTGTCTTTTGTGCGCAAAAAACTCAGGACATTGTCCGGCTCCGTGTTGTTGATCCAGGCCAACTCCCCCGACTGGAGTGCCGGGTACTGATTACGGATTGCGAAGAGTCGCTTGAACTTTGCTAAGGTCTCCTCCGGGACTTTCCTGTCATTACGATCGCCTGGACGAGGCCACTCGATCGGAGCATTCGTGAGCCAGTGCGTTGGTGTGCAGTCACCAAACTCCTGACCGTTATACAGGAACGGCACTCCATCGAGAGTGAAATTCAAAACCGCGGCAGCATAAGCGCCGCGATCGCCATATTCCAGAACCGCCCGACGCCAATCATGGTTGTCGTCGAAACGAAGGAGCCGTGCACCTTGCGGGTATTCCCGGTTCGTCTCCTCCCATACCTTACGGATGCTAAAAGCCGAGGTGCCGTCGCGGATCACCGAACGAAGGGTCAGGTACCCGCGGAAGTTGTAACTGATATCGAACGCGTGCAATTGGTCGTCAGGCCGGTCGGCCTCGGAAAGAAGGATGACATCCCGATTCACTTGGTCGAGTGCTTGCCTGGCTTGTTCCCAAAATGTCACCGGTACGCCCGCGCCAACGTCACAGCGAAAACCGTCGACTCCGAAATCTCTGACCCAATGCACCATGCTGTCGACCAAGTAATCGCGGACCTTCGGATTCGTGAACTCCGGCAGCGGCTGCGGCCAGAACCCTCGTGCGATCTGGCCATCCGCGGTGTGCACCAACCACTCGGGATGCTGCATCATCAGGCCGTCGGGAGCCGTGTGGTAGTAAACCAGATCGAGCATCACTCTTAAACCAAGCCGGTGTGCCTCTTTGACGAAGTCGTGCAGATCGGCCTCTGTCCCATATTGCGGGTCGATCGCGTTGTAGTCGGCGATATTGTATGGAGAGGCGTGCGGCGTCCCCGATCGCTTTGCAATGGGTCCGAGATAAACGACGAGTGCGCCCAAGTCGGCGATGTGCTTCAATCCCGGAATCGCCCCTTTCAGCGTTCCTTCTTTACTGAAGGCGTTCAACCAGAGCTCGTAGATGGTCAATTTGCTCATCCAAGCGGGCTCGGCGCGCGCTTGCATCGAACTGAACGAAAGCCCCTGCGGCATGCAGGGTAAAGAAATGACAGCTGCGAGACAAAGATAGAAGAAAGTCCGCATCCTTACAAAGTACAGTTTCGAGCTCTTTGCTTCTTGCGAACACGTGACTTCCGTGAGTGCAGGAGCGACCGCAGTCCCAGTGGTGATCGATTTACTCAGCTTTGAGCGAAGCCATATCGATGGAGAAGCGGTACCTCACATCGGACTTGAGCAGCCTCTCGTAAGCCTCGTTCACCTTCTGGATGGGGATGACTTCTACATCGGCTGTGATGTTATGTGCCCCGCAAAAATCGAGCATCTCCTGTGTTTCGGGAATGCCACCGATCAGCGAGCCGGAGAGGCTGCGGCGTGCGAAAAGAAGAGCAAACGTCGAGACGGCAAGAGGCTTCTCAGGCGCACCGACCAGCGTGATATTGCCATCGCGTCGGAGGAGTTGAATGTACGCATTGATGTCGTGATCGGCGGCGACGGCGTCGAGAATAAAGTCGAAGCTGCCGGTGTGCTTGTTCATCTCGTCGGCATTGCGCGAGACTACGACTTCGTCCGCGCCGAGGCGGAGCGCGTCTTCCTTCTTGCTGGGTGAGGTCGTGAAGGCAACGACATGGGCTCCGAGCGCATCGGCAAACTTCACGGCCAGGTGACCCAGCCCGCCGAGACCAACCACTCCAACTTTCTTGCCCGTGGTAACGCCCCAATGGCGCATGGGTGAGTATGTTGTGATCCCGGCACACAGTAGAGGCCCGGTTCCGGCGAGATCGAGGTTGGACGGGACATGCAGAACAAAGCGTTGATCGACGACTACGTTCTCGGAATAGCCGCCGTATGTGACGCCTCCGAGGTGCTTGTCCGGGAAGTTGTAGGTAAGGATCAAGTTTGGGCAGAACTGCTCGAGGCCCGCCTGGCATTCGGCGCAGCTACGATCGGAGTGGACCATGCAGCCGACCTCGGCGAGGTCGCCGGTTTTGAACTTGGTGACGGCCGAGCCAACCATCGTCACATGCCGGCGACGCAGGGCTTACCGCGCGCTATCGGATCGGCGTGACGGTCAATTGTACTCGCATTGTTCGCTTCGAGGCGGGATCATCCGACGAAAATAAGACCGATGGTTGCTTCAACGGCAATATCACCGTGGATTCCCATTGATTGTTTCGGATGATAGGCAACGAAGGCGGCGGTCCGTCGCCCTTGTTCGTTTCCATGACACTGCTGATCTCGGCCTTTATGTCCAGCGAAACTCTATCACCCGTGACTTCCAATTTGCGGCAATCGATGTTGACACCAACATCGATCTGTTGCCATTGAGTACTAGGCCCGCTTGTTGCGGAAAACGGAACCTTCTCGCCTGCACGAATGGAACTTCGTTCCATATCGCGTACGATCATCGAGTAGGAGCGACTGTTGATTACCCGCTCATTTTCCAGCTCCTGTACGACAAAAGCAAGCTGATAAAAGGTTTTCAACGCGCCCTCCGCTATTTGTGAAGCAGAAGGTTTCTTATCTGATGAGCTCGGGTTACTTTGCGCCAAGCACGGCAGACTCGTTACCGCCACTAAGGTTAGCGTTACTATCGATCGCAGCATGTTCCTCCTTGGTGTTCCACATCAACTGGAGCGGCTTTATTTCGATGGCCGTGATTTCGATTGGCTTGATCGGACTGGCAAAACGGGTCAATTCTCTCGGAATATATGCCGCGTTACTAGTCACTAACTGAACCAGCGCTCGCTCTTCGCTGCTCAACGAAGAGGGCGTCGGGAACCGAGGTTTTTTCGGTGCTGCCCGCTTTTTCTGCAGGCTTGGCTCCTTAACAGTACTCGCCAGTGCAGCCGCCGACTCTCGTACGGGCTTTGCCCGAAGCTGCGGCAGTTCACGCTTTATTAAAGCAATCGTTCTTGTACTCTCCGGTTCAGTTCGGAATTTCGCTGTTACGCACCAGAACAAACCCGCCATCGCTACGACCAGCGCTGCAGCCATTGCAACTGTGAAGGTCTTTGTCGGACGTGTGCGCCGGGTGCTCTCGGCGACCCGCGCCAGAATCCGCTCTTCCAGCCCTTCATTCTGAGGCGGTTCACAGTAGGTCCGCAGGGCATCATCTAGCGACTTGTCCAGTTGATCGTGCGGTTCAATCATTGTTACTGCCTTCCAGTCGTGAAAGCTTATCTTTGACTAATGCCCGCGCTTCCATCAGAAGGCGCCGCACTGTGCCGTCCGGCAAATCCATGACAACTGCTATTTCGAGTGCCGTCATTTCTTGAATTGATGAGAGGGCAAGAGGTCTTCGCAGCTTTTCCGGCAACGAATCGATGAGGCGATGAATCGTTCGGCTCCGCTCCGTTAAGATGGCAGCTCTTTCGGGGCTGCTCTCACCGGAGGGGATATCGTTTGGCTCCGTCTCATGAATGAAAGCTTTGGGTTGTACTCTGCCCACCGCAATGCGCCACGCCATGCGTGCCAGGAATCGCCGTTCGTCTTGCATTTGCGTCCATGCTCTAGTCCTAAGCAACTTCAAGAACGTCTCCTGCACGACATCTTCCGCGTCTTCCACATTCCGCAATACAGCGTACGCAACGCGAAACACAAAGCGCGACTGGCGCTCCACAAGCAGAGCAAACGCTGCTTCCTGTTCGCCCGCCGCCTTTCGCCCTAGCAAGTCGGCCCACTCGCCGGTTGCCGTTTTGGATACGAGTTCCGCATTCATGTTGCGCGCACATCAGCTAAGACCGCTCGAAGCCTCGTCGCGTTCAGATTTTTTCCAAATAAGACTGCAATGAGCGCAAACTCTGCGGAGCGATTGAATTGGACAGTAGTGTTACGCTGCCTCAGGATGCTCAGTCGTGCTCAATCGTGGCACCCGGTCTGTCACCTTGCTCTATAAGGCTTTCATTTCTTACAGCCACATTGCCGATGCTCGACTGGCTCCCCCACTCCGCTCCGCGCTTCGCCGCATAGGGCAGCCGTGGTATCGGCGGGCGCCCTTCCGCATCTTTCTCGATAATTCCAGTCTTTCAGCGAACCCGGCGCTCTGGGACGCAATCGAAGCGGCTCTGGGACAAACAGAGTACCTTCTCCTGTTAGCGTCGACAAGCTCAGCGCAGTCTGAGTGGGTCACACGTGAACTCGACTGGTGGCTCACTCATCGCCAGCCCGCCACAATCCTGATCCTGGTTACCGATGGGACGGTGAATTGGCATCCAGGAGATCGCGATTTCGATTGGTCCCAAACAACAGCGATCAATGGGCGACTCCGGGGTGAATTTTCCGAAGAGCCGCTGTGGGTGGACCTCCGCTGGGCTCGAACCGAACCGAAATTCTCGCTGAGAAATTCGCGGTTCCGAAACGCGGTACTGCAAATCGCTCCGCCCCTCTATGGCAAATCGAGAGAGGATCTCGACGATGAAGATACGCGACATTACCGGTCAGCGAGACGCCTGACGATTTTCGGAATGTTCGTTGTTGCGGCGCTGGTCCTTGGAATTGCTTATTCGATGCACGCGGCCAGGGAGCAGCGAAGCGTCGCCGATTGCCGCCACCTGGCTGGACAAGCGATGGGCCTTCTTGACACCCGGCTCGATTTGGCTCTGTTGCTCGGCATAGAGGGTTCGAGTCGGTCGTCTTGCATCGAAGGCAAGAGCGCGCTGCTCACGGCACTGCTGCACCGACCGCATTTGTCGGGCTTCCTTTCCGGACACAGCGACGCAATCACGGATCTTGCGTACTCGCCTGATGGTCGAATGCTGGCTTCGAGCGGATGGGACCGAACGGTGCGGCTATGGGATATGGAGAAGCGCAAACCACTCCGACCCATTTTCAAGGGCATCTATGGTTTGTCGTTCAGTCCGGACGGCACGCTTCTTGCCTCCACGGACCGGTCAACGATCAAGTTATGGAAAATGCCGAGCGGAGCCAGTGCCGGCGAACTGCCATCCGACAAGCGATATGAGATGAGCCGGGTCGCATTCAGCCCTGATGGCAAACTCATTGCGGCGAGTAACGAGCCGTATGGTGGGACTCCATCGAAAGTATTCGTATGGGATATGACTACCCGGCGGCTGGTCGGTCCGACAATCGAAGGGCGCATATTTGCGTTCAGTCCCAAAGGAACAATCGTCGCCACAGAAGGTGACGACGGAAAGAGCGTTGTTCTTCGAGATATCCGGACACATCGCGCACTCAGGCCGCCGCTGGAGGGCCACACGGGTCGCGTGCGCTCGATCGCCTTCAGCGCCGACGGACGGTTGATCGCCGCCGGAAGCGAGGACGATTCAGTGATGGTGTGGGACGTTCAAGGCCGGCGGTCCGCAGGAAGGACGTTCACCGGACATCGTGCTCCGGTGAATGCAGTTGCATTCAGCCCAGACGGAAGTAAGCTCGCTTCTGGATCGGGAGACGGCAGTGTGATCCTTTGGGACGTTGACCATGTGCAGCCCATCGGTTCGCCCCTCACGATCTCCCAAAAGCCCGTTTTCGCGGTGGCTTTCTCTGCCGATGGGCGTACACTCGTTTCCAACAACGAGGAACGAGTTGCGGTCTGGAACGTAGGCGGAGTCGTCTCCATCGCCCGCGAACTGCGAAGACCGGAGAATGCCGAATCCGGGCTGACGTTTAGTCCGGACGGAAAGACCATCGCGTCGATAAATGGATACGGTGAAGTGACCGTATCCGATGCGGAAACGGGCCGCACGCTGAACGATTCAATAGGACAGAGGATTACGAGTGTCGCATACAGCCCGGATAGCAAACTGCTCGCGTCCGTAAGCTGGGACGGCATATTCGCCATTTGGGATCCCGCAACCGGTGAATCGAAGACCACGCCTGTAAAGACGAAATTCCGGCTGTTTAGCATCGCGTTCAGCCCCGATGCGCGGACGATTGCCATCGGCGGTGACGCTGTCCTTCTGCTTTGGGACGCAGGTGAGCGGCGCTGGATGAAGCGGATGATTCAACAACAAAGAGACCGCATCTGGAGTGTTGCGTTCAGTCCGGATGGAAAAGTGCTCGCTTCCGGAGGGAATCAAAGCTTCGCATTGTGGGATGCGAAAACGGGCTCGTCCATTGTCGCTCCCGTCACTACTGATTCGAAGCCCAATTATCTGGTACACACAGATGTCGCATTCAGCCGGAACGGCAAGCTGCTGGCCTATCGCAGCGGCGGTACGGGCGTCGCATTGTGGAATGTTGCTCGCCGACGGGAGGTTAGAGGCACACCATTCAGTCACAAAGCTCTGGTTTCTTCGATCGCATTTAGTGCAGACGACAAGCTCCTGATCACGGGTGGAGAAGATGGCGCGGTGGTTCTTTGGGACGTTGCTACGCGAGAGCCGATTGGTAGCGCATTGGCGGGAATGGGGCGAGATATTCAGGGTCTCGCCATCCATCCGAAAACCGGCGCGCTAGCGACACTGGGCGATAAGCGGCTGCTCATATGGGACCTGGATGAAGCATCCTGGCGTGACGCCGCCTGTCGAGTTGCGAACCGTAGTCTCACACGGCAGGAGTGGGCGCGGCTTTTAGGGCCGGGCGTTGCGTACCGTGAGATCTGCCCGGTGCAGACCTCGACACCGAAGCCATAGATTTCAGTTTCAGGGCTTTCGGCGACCTGCCCCCGGAACCAATATATGGAGCACGCCCCAGGAGATTGAGAGTCGGGTTCATTCGGAGCGTTCGGGCACGACGCCGTGAATCCAATGAACGGCGTTGTCGTGGTAGAGCTTGCGAAGGACCTGCGGCGGCAGCGCGAGTCCCTTGACCTCCCTTCCTCGGTAGTTCACTACCTTTTCGGACGAAAAGAACGTCCAATCCGTCGCGTACTGTTTTGCCCAGGATGCCTCTGCAGTTGCGGTGTTCTGCCGGTTGTACAATCCCAGATCAGTTCCGTACAGGATTCGGTCCTGGTATGTGATCAGGAACTGGCGAACCTTTTCACGTGGTTGAATCGCGAGATACACGACTCGTGCGGCCACGTCCACCGCAAAGTTGGGATAACGTTCGAATCGTCTTCCGAGCTCGTCCAGGCTCATCTCCAAGCTGCCTAG
>Ga0308175_100003231_pt1 | contig 11266 bp, 13 predicted proteins | sample PhyCR1_3_FD_203893 | JGI IMG/M metagenome (GOLD analysis project Ga0308175, IMG submission 203893) | Soil microbial communities from UC Gill Tract Community Farm, Albany, California, United States - DLSLS.C.R1 | ecosystem: Environmental > Terrestrial > Soil > Agricultural land | place: USA... | reverse complement strand
TGCTGCTCGCACTCAACGTCGATCACAGCGTCAAGGGCACGCTGTTCTGGCGCGGCAGCCGCGACGAGGCCGAGCGGATCGACCGCGTGCTGGAAACCATCCGCCTGACGGGTGCGCGCAACAAATTGGCGGGGAGCCTGTCGCACGGCCAGAAGCAATGGCTCGAAATCGGCATGCTGCTGGCGCAGGACCCAAAGCTGCTGCTGGTCGACGAGCCGGTCGCCGGGATGACCGACGTCGAGACGCACCAGACGGCGGAGTTGCTCAAGGAAATCAACAAGGAGAAGACGGTCATGGTCGTCGAACACGACATGACCTTCGTCCGCGAACTCGGCGTCAAGGTCACCTGCCTGCATGAAGGTACGGTGCTGGCGGAAGGGACCATCGATCAGGTCTCGTCGAACGAGCGGGTGATCGAAGTGTATCTCGGCCGATAGGCCGAGTTGGCGAATGGCAAGTCGCGAGTAGCGAATAGGGAAGTGCAGGACATGATGAGCGCGACAATTCTTACCATTCGCTATTCGCCACTCGCTATTCGCATCTTCGCGACCGGAGGTCGCGGATGCTGAAAGTCGACAACATCAGCCTCTACTACGGTGCGGCGCAGGCGCTGCGCGGTGTCTCGCTGGCTGCCGAGCCGGGCAAGGTGACGTGCGTGCTAGGCCGCAACGGCGTCGGCAAGACTTCGCTGCTCCGCGCGATGGTCGGGCAATATCCGATATCGGGCGGTTCGATTACCCTTGGCGGCAACGACATCACCGGCCTCAAGCCCTACGAGCGCGCGCGGGCCGGAATCGGCTTCGTGCCGCAGGGCCGCGAGATATTTCCGCTGCTGACGGTTGAGGAAAATCTCAAGACCGGCTTCGGCCCGCTCAAGCGCGACGACCGCCATATCCCCGATGACGTGTTCTCGCTGTTTCCGGTGCTGAATTCGATGCTGGGACGGCGCGGCGGCGACCTCTCCGGCGGCCAACAGCAGCAGCTCGCGATCGGTCGCGCCCTGGTGATGCGGCCAAAATTGTTGCTGCTCGACGAGCCGACCGAAGGCATCCAGCCCTCGATCATCAAGGACATTGGCCGCGCCATCACCTATCTGCGCAGCCTCGGCAACATGGCGATCGTGCTGGTCGAACAATATCTCGACTTTGCCTGCGAGCTCGGCGACAATTTTGCGGTGATGGACCGCGGCGCGGTGAAGTATGCCTGCGACCGCGAAAACCTCGATCCCGCCGAGATCAGTCGCCAGATGGCGCTGTAGGCTGTATCGGGCGTTGCATTGGGGGATGGATGCAAACCGAAAGCGCGCGCGCGAGTTCAGCAACGTTCGCGGCCAACCGCGCCCAGGGCGCGGTGCGGTTCGGCGTGCGCTTGCAGGATGGCGTGACGCGCCGCGGTGACCTGCATGAATCCGGTTCGCTGCGCGTGCGCTTTCCCTCGCCCGAGCACGAGGGGCTGTCCGGCGTGTTCGTCAACACCGCCGGCGGCATTGCCGGCGGCGACCGCTTTGACATCGGCATTGCGGTGGGCGAGGGGGCGCGGCTGACGCTGACGACGGCGGCGGCAGAAAAAGTCTATCGCGCTCCCGGTCCCGCCGCGCAGCTTAACATCGCCTTGAAAGTGGAAAGCGGCGCGCACCTCTCCTGGCTGCCGCAGGAAACCATCCTGTTCGATCGTGCGCGGATTGTCAGGCGCATCGATATCGATCTGGCGAAAGACGCTTCGCTTCTGCTGTGCGAGATCGTGGTGTTCGGCCGCGCGGCGATGGGCGAAAAGATGCTGCATGGCGAGTTCGTCGACCGCTGGCGGCTGCGCCGTGGCGGGAAACTGGTGTTTGCAGAAAATATCCGGCTCGACGGCGACATCGGCGAGAAGCTGGCGCGGCCGGCGGTAGCGAACGGCGGCGTTGCGATCGGCACCGCGCTCATCGTGCCCGGCGACGAAGCGCTCGTGGAGCGAATCCGCGAAGCATCGGAATCGTTCGGTGGCGAAGTCGGCATCTCCTGCTGGAATGGATTTGCAATGGCGCGCTTCTGTGCCCAAGATGCAGCGCGGCTCCGCGCCGATATGATGACGGTGCTTGGCCGCGCATCTCCTGCCGCGTTGCCGCGCTTGTGGCTCAACTAGTTCTTCCCAACACCAGAGTGTCCGCATGAACCTGTCTCCCCGCGAAAAGGACAAGCTACTGATTTCGATGGCCGCCATGGTGGCGCGCCGCAGGCTGGAGCGCGGCGTGAAGCTCAACCACCCGGAAGCCATCGCCATCATCTCCGATTTCATCGTCGAGGGCGCACGCGACGGCCGCACCGTCGCCGAGCTGATGCAATCGGGCGCACAGGTCATCACCCGCGCGCAATGCATGGACGGCATCGCCGAGATGATCCACGACATCCAGGTCGAGGCGACGTTTCCGGACGGGACCAAACTCGTCACCGTGCACGAGCCGATACGTTAACTAGTCGTCATTCCGGGGCACGCGAAGCGTGAACCCGGAATCCATTCATCGAGATTCCGGGTTCGATGCTGCGCATCGCCCCGGAATGACGGAGAGAAACAAGAATGATCCCCGGCGAACTCTTCATCAAGGACGGCGAGATCGAGCTGAATGCGGGCCGCAAGACCGTGACGCTCACCGTCGCCAACACCGGCGACCGTCCCATTCAAGTGGGCTCGCACTACCATTTCTTTGAAACCAACCCGGCGCTGAAATTCGACCGCAGACGCGCCCGTGGCATGCGCCTCGACATCGCCGCCGGCACGGCGGTGCGCTTCGAGCCCGGCCAGACCCGCGACGTGCAACTCGTCGCCGTCGCCGGCAAGCGCATCATCTACGGCTTTCGTGGCGACGTGCAGGGGAAACTATGAGCACGAAAATCAAACGTTCCGTCTATGCCGACATGTTCGGGCCAACGACCGGCGACAGGGTGCGGCTGGCCGACACCGATCTCATCATCGAGGTCGAGAAGGATTTCACCACCTATGGCGAGGAAGTAAAATTCGGCGGCGGCAAGGTGATCCGCGATGGCATGGGGCAGTCGCAGGTCACCAACAAGCAGGGCGCGGCCGATACCGTGATCACCAACGCGCTGATCGTCGACCACTGGGGTATCGTGAAAGCCGACGTCGCGATCAAGGAAGGCATGATCGCGGCGATCGGCAAGGCCGGCAATCCCGATATCCAGCCCGGCGTCACCATCATCATCGGCCCCGGCACCGACGTTATCGCGGGTGAGGGAAAGATCCTCACCGCAGGCGGGTTCGACAGCCACATCCATTTCATCTGCCCGCAGCAGATCGAGCATGCGCTGATGTCGGGCGTCACCTCGATGCTCGGCGGAGGCACCGGACCGTCGCACGGAACGTTCGCGACCACCTGCACGCCCGGGCCGTGGCACATGGGGCGGATGATCCAGTCGTTCGATGCATTTCCGGTCAATCTCGGCATATCAGGCAAGGGCAACGCGGCGCGCCCTGCCGCGCTGGTCGAGATGATCAAGGCCGGCGCCTGCGCGCTGAAACTGCATGAGGATTGGGGCACCACGCCGGCGGCGATCGACAACTGCCTTTCGGTCGCCGACGACTACGACGTCCAGGTGATGCTGCATTCGGATACGCTCAACGAATCCGGCTTCGTCGAGGACACGGTGAAGGCATTCAAGGGCCGCACCATCCATGCCTTCCACACCGAAGGCGCCGGCGGCGGCCACGCGCCTGACATCATCAAGATCGCCGGCCTGAAGAACGTGCTGCCGTCCTCGACCAACCCGACACGGCCGTTCACACGCAACACCATCGACGAGCATCTCGATATGCTGATGGTGTGCCACCACCTCGATCCGTCGATCGCGGAAGATCTCGCATTCGCCGAAAGCCGCATCCGCAAGGAGACGATCGCGGCGGAAGACATCCTGCACGATCTCGGCGCGCTCTCGATGATGTCGTCGGACTCGCAGGCGATGGGCCGGCTCGGCGAAGTCATCATCCGCACCTGGCAGACCGCCGACAAGATGAAGAAGCAGCGCGGCGCCCTGCCGGAAGACAAGGGCAACGACAACGACAATTTCCGCGTCAAACGCTACATCGCCAAATACACCATTAATCCTTCGATCGCACATGGAGTGTCGAAGCTGATCGGCTCGGTGGAAAAGGGAAAACTGGCGGATCTCGTGCTGTGGTCGCCGGCATTCTTCGGCGTGAAACCCGATTGCATCATCAAGGGCGGCTCGATCGTGGCGGCGCCGATGGGCGATCCGAACGCCTCCATCCCGACTCCGCAGCCGGTGCATTACCAGCCGATGTTCGCGGCCTACGGCAAGTCGCTGACGGCGTCGTCGGTGGTGTTCACCTCGAAGGCCGCGATCACCGGTGGGCTGGCGCGCAAGCTGGGCATATCCAAGAAGCTTTACCCTGTGAAAAACACCCGCGGCGGCATTTCCAAGAAGAGCATGATCCACAACGGCGCCACCCCCAAGATCGAGGTCGATTCCGAGACCTATGAGGTGCGCGCAGACGGCGAGCTTCTGACATGCGCGCCGGCCGAGGTTCTGCCGCTGGCGCAGCGCTATTTCATGTACTAAAGCGCGATCAACAAAGGTCGATTCCGGTTTTGCGTCCGATCGCGCTTCTGAGCTAAGGTCGTTCCCGGAGCTAGGCAAAACAAGTATCCGGGAGGATTTTGAGTGATTTACGTCGTCGCCACGTTGACCATCAAACCCGAAACGCGCGCCGATTTCATCGCCGCCGCCACCGCTTGCATCAAGGAAACCCGGAAAGAACCGGGCAATATCGCTTACGATCTGCATGAGAGCGTCACCGATCCCGCCAAGATGGTGTTCGTCGAGCAGTGGGAAAACGCCGAGGCGCTGGTTCCGCATCGTGGCATGGAGCACATGAAGACGTTCGGCCGTGTCGCCGTGAAATGCATGTCGGCTCCGCCGAAGATCGAAGTCATCACGCCCGAAAAGGTCGACGTTCGCTAATCAAGAAGAAATCAGGGAGGACAACTCATGATCTACGTTATCGCCACCACGCCGATGAAACCGGAAAACAAGGACGACTTCATCAGGGGGCACAAGGCCTGTACCGTCGAGACGCTGAAGGAAAAGGGCTGCCTCTCCTATGAGGGCCATGTCAGCGTGAACAATCCCAACCTGTATGTGGTCGTGGAACGCTGGGAAACCCGCGACGATCTCAATGCGCATGGTCGTGCGCCGCACATGAAAGTGTGGCGGGAGTATTCCTCGCAGATGAAGACCGCGCCGACGGTGATCGAGATCATCAGCGACGGCAAGGTGGAGAAGCTCTGATCCATGATCCGCGCGACACAGGTCCTCGGGCAACATCGCTGGACGCAGGCCGCCGCCGACACCGTCGTGCTCGATTTCGACGACCGGCACCGGCGGCGGATGGCGATGACCGGCACGCGCGGGCTGGAATTCCTGCTTGATCTGGAAAACGCCGTCGCATTGCGCGGCGGCGACGCCCTGGTGCTGGAAGACGGCCGGCTGATCGAGGTGGTGGCGGCGGCGGAGCCGCTGCTTGAGATCCGCGGCGCCGATCCGCTGCATCTGGTTCGCGTCGCCTGGCATCTCGGCAACCGCCATCTGCCGACGCAGATCATGACGAAGGGCCTGCGGATTCGCAGGGATCATGTCATCGAGGCGATGGTGAAGGGGCTCGGCGCGCGGATCATCGAGATCGAGGCGCCGTTCGACCCCGAAGGCGGCGCCTATGCGCAGGCTGCCCACGATCACGGCGGTCACGACCACGGCCATGATCACGATCACCACCATCACCATGACGAGCATTGCGACCACGATCACCATCACCACGATCACTCCCATGCTCATGACCACAAGTGAGCCGGCTCCGGCTGACGCACAAAGCGGGATGAATGCGGACGAGGCGGCGGCGCTGTACCGGCTGATGACCTGGCTGTCGCCATCGTTTCCGGTCGGCGCCTTTTCCTATTCCAGCGGAATCGAATGGGCGGTGGAGGCGGGCGACATCACCGACGCCACCTCACTGCGCGACTGGCTGGCCGCGATGCTTTCGGAAGGCTCGGGATTTTGCGACGCCGTGTTTCTCGCGCAGACCCATCGCGCCGTCTCCGCGAAGGACGACGCCGTGCTGCGCGGGATCGCCGAACTCGCCGCCGCCTTCGTGCCCTCGCGGGAACGCCAGCTTGAGACGACGACCCAGGGCCGCGCCTTTATCGAGATCTCACGCTCGGCGTGGGCTTGCGATGGGCTCGATGACATGGTCACCGCTTGCAATGGCGCCATCGTCTATCCAGTCGCGGTCGGCGTCGTCAGTGCCGTTCACCGTTTGCCGGTCGCACCCGCCATGCACGCGTTCCTGCACGCGGTGGTGTCGAACTGGATTTCCGCGGGCGCCCGGCTGGTGCCGCTCGGCCAGACCGACAGCCAGCGCATTCTGGCGGGCCTCGAGGCCGATGTGGTTGCCACCGCGAAGCGTGCGCTGGAAGCCTCGCTGGATGATCTCGGCAGCGCCACCTTCCGCGCCGACCTCGCCAGCCTGCGCCACGAGACGCAATATACGAGGCTGTTCCGGTCATGACACAACCTTCGTCGTCCCCGCGCAGGCGGGGACCCATAGCCACCGGCCTGGGTTGTTATGGAAGGTGTCAGCCGTTGTGCTTCATCGATAGATCACGCGGTATGGGTTCCGGGGTTCGCCGGGACGACGAACGAGAGAGCAACGCACATGTCTAAATCTCACGGTCCCCTCCGCATCGGCGTCGGCGGCCCGGTCGGCTCCGGCAAGACCGCGCTGATGGACCTGCTCTGCAAGGCCATGCGCGAGCGTTACGATATCGCCGCGATCACCAACGACATCTACACCAAATGGGATGCGGAGTTTCTGGTGCGCTCGGGCTCGCTGACGCCGGACCGCATCGCGGGCGTCGAGACCGGCGGCTGTCCGCACACGGCGATCCGCGAAGACGCCTCGATGAATCTCGCCGCGGTCGCTGACATGCGCGCGAAATTCCCTGATCTCGACCTGGTACTGATCGAATCCGGCGGCGACAATCTCGCCGCGACGTTTTCGCCCGAACTCGCCGATCTCACGATTTATGTGATCGACGTCGCCGCCGGCGACAAGATCCCTTCCAAGGGCGGACCCGGCATCACGCGTTCTGACCTTTTGGTGATCAACAAGATCGACCTCGCGCCGCATGTCGGGGCGTCGCTGGAAAAGATGGATACCGACGCCAGAAGGATGCGGGGCGCGCGGCCGTTCGTGATGACCAACCTGAAGAAGAGCGAGGGGCTCGACCGCATCATCGGCTTCATCGAGACCAAGGGCGGCCTGCGCCCGGCGGCGAAGGCCGGGTAGGGACGGGCAATCAAGTCGGACAGGGCGAACAAGCGGTCGGACACGCGGCCGGCAAGGTGCGTTAACTGTAATATTCGATCGGCCACAGCGGTATGCGGATTTGTCCGTCCATATCGGGAACCAAATCGGCGCGGCCTGATTATCAACCTCTGGCCCCGCCAAAATCAGCGTTAACGGCGGCCGTGATATTTGCTCCGCTGCCAACCTGTTCAGTTGCGTGCTGATGAACGCTCCGTCATATTCGCTGCAGTTGGCCCTCGCGCTATTGCCAAATATGTCTGCTCCGGCGGATCCAGAGATGCCTTCGATACGTCTTCGCCAACACGTCATTTCCGAGTGAGCGAGTGGTCCGGCTGGGCTTTATTATCGGCTTTATCGCCCTGATCGGAGTTCTGCTCTCCGGTCTGGCGGCCTATCGCGTCCACGAACAGGAACTGGCGATCGACGGCATCGCGCTGTCGCGCGCCATCGACGTTCATGCCAGTCTGGTGCAGGATCGCCTCACCGAGCGCGAACTGCTCGCCCGCGTTGCTTCCGGATTGTTTCGCGCATCCTCGGTGGTGAAGGCCAACATGCTGCAGCCGCTGCGCTCGGCGATCTATGCCTTCAAGACCGATTTCGTGATCGCGAACTGGATCGCGCGCCTCAAGCCGGCCGAGCTGCCGGCAGCGCAGGCCGAGCTGAAAAGCGCCGGCTTCACCAACCCGACGATCCGCGATTTCGACGATCGGCCGCTCGACATCAAGACGGTCGACAAGCCGCTCGACGTCCTGATGGACCTCGAACCGCGCAGTGCGGATACGCTGGGCTTTCCGGGCCGCGCCTACGGCCACCACTCGGTGATCGGGCCGATGCTGGCGAAGGCGGCGGAAACCGGCAAGCCGGTGGCGTCGGACCCGATCCCGCTGCTGAAGCAGAATGGCCCGATCGGTCTCGTGCTCGCGTCCGCCATTCTGAAGGAAGGCACCACGGAGCCCGCAGGCTTCGTGACATTTTCCTACGAGCTGGCGCCGCTGATGCTGACCAATGACGACCGTTCGCTGTTCTCGGTGGTGCTGAAGGACCCCAATGACGCCAGCGACGAATACGTCGCCAACGACCAGGGCGCGATCACCTTGCGGGCGGTCAAGCCGGGCGATCCGCTGCCGTCGGTGGTGCGGACGGTGACGTTTGGCGGCCGTGACTGGTCGCTCGGCTATTACGCCAAGAACAATGCCGTGCAGCGCGCGCAGCAGACGGCGATCATCGTGGCGGCGATCGGCTTCGCGCTCACCGGCATTGTCTGTGGCCTGTTCGGCTATGTCGCCTACAACAATCTGCGGCTCAGCCGCGAGATCCAGGTCCGGATCGGCTTCGAGCGGCGGCTGACCGCCGTCATCGACGAGCTCAACCACCGGGTCAAGAACATCCTCGCCGTGATCCAGTCGATCGTGACGCGCACCTTGCGCCACGGCTCAGATATGGACGTGGCGCGCGAACTCCTGATCGGCCGCATTCATGCGATGTCGAACGTGGTGACCCTGCTCAGTGAAAGCCAATGGCAGGGCGTCAAGCTCAGGGGGCTGTTCGAGTCGCGCGCGATCCCGCATGCCGACCGCATCGCGGTCAACGGTCCTGATATCGCCGTCAGCGCGCGCGCCGCGCAGTCGCTGTCGCTGCTGTTCTTCGAACTGGCCTCGCATTCCGACGAAGGCCTGTCGCTGGTCGGCAAGCACCCGCATATCGTCGCCAACTGGGAAGTCACCGGCGAAGAGCCGGACGCGACCTTCCATTTCCGCTGGGAGGAGTTCAACACCAGCGCGGCGACACGGCGCGAAGACTCCGATTTCGGCCTCATCCTGCTCGACCGCGTCGCGCCGGAAGCGCTCGGCGGCACCGCCAAGCGCTATTTCACCGATGTCAGCTATGTCTACGAACTCACCGCGCCGATGGTCACCGTCGTCGACATGACCGAGCGCGACCGTACCGACCAGCTCTCCGCGCCGGTGCGCCCGGCCAGGTAACACTATCTCGGTCGTCCCTGCGAACGCGGAAACCCATAGCCACCGGCCATCGTTGTGACGGAAGGTATTGGCTACTTTGCCTCATCGATGGATCACGCGGTATGAGTCCCTGCGTTCGCATGCGTTCGCAGGGACGACGATCGTGTGTGGAGTAAACTCGGGAACTCCCCCACACCGTCACGCATTATTTGCGCATCGAAATCAGCGATCGACGGAGTTCAATCATGGGACGTTATCTGCTGCTGTGGATGCTTGGCATTCCCCTGCCGATCCTCGTGCTGATCTACATGTTCGGCGGATTGCATTGACGCTGACCTTGTGGCCCGGATGAGCGAAAGCGATATCCGGGATGACGCGCGCACCGGCCCCTGATATCGCTCCGCTCATCCGGGCTACGAAATCCACCAACAAAAAAAGGCGGCCCGTTCGGAGCCGCCTTTTCCGTTTCACTTCGATCGCGTCATCAGCCGCCGTTGCCGCCGATCACCGCACGCACGGTTTCGTCGGGTCCGAAATCCTCGGCGCCGTCGACATAGAGCAACGCGGACAATTTCGAGCGCGCGCGGTTGACGCGGCTCTTGATGGTGCCGACCGCGCAGCCGCAGATCGCCGCGGCGTCCTCATAGGAGAAGCCGGATGCACCGACCAGGATCAATGCTTCGCGCTGGTCCTGCGGCAGCTTGTCGAGGGCGTGACGAAACTCCTCGAATTCCAGATGCGCATTTTGCGCCGGCTGGGTCTTCAGGGTTTTCGCGTAATTGCCCTCGGCGTCCTCCACCTCGCGCCGACGTTTGCGGTAGTCGGACCGAAACAGGTTGCGCAGAATGGTGAACAGCCAGGCCGGCAGGTTGGAGCCGGGCTGGAACGAGTCGATATTGGCAATGGCGCGCAGCAGCGTTTCCTGCACGAGGTCATCCGCCCGGTCGCCATTACCGGAGAGCGAGATCGCAAACGCGCGCAGGCTGGGTACCGATGCCAAAATGTCGTCGCGAAGATTGTCTGTGAGAGGCATTAGTCCCTCCCGTCATTTTTTGCGGGTTCGTCGATCTGGGCCGCCGCCGCTTCCGGCCCGTCGAGCTTCTTGATCAGCTCCGCAAAGCGATCCGGCACGCCCTGTCGGACCACGTCATCGTACATGGCGCGGAGCTGATGCCCGATCCTGGATTGAATCTCGGCGTTGAGCCCGCCCTGCTTCTTTACTTCCTTCATGGTCTCATCCACGCTTCCCCGAGAGTTAATTCTCTGAACTTTCAAGAGGTTACCTCGAAATTGGGCCTAGGCCGCCGCGTTATACGTCAAAGGCTAATGCGAAAATGTGCGGAAGGTTCCGAAATCTGGGAACTTTTTCTGGAACTTTTTCGCAGCCGGCGAGTAATCGGGGTGACAGGGGAACCGGGTCCCCCCCGCCGAAGCTAAATTTGACGCCCGCCGCGGCGCTTTACGGTTACGTCCGCGCGGCTGAGACCCTAAGTAAGTACTGACGGGCAAAGTTTAAGGCCCAAAAATAAGGATGGAATGGGGATGTCCCGATCACAGCTCGTTGCTGAACATTTGCCGCTGTTGCGGCGCTATGCCCGCGCATTGACCGGTAACCAGGCCTCGGGTGATGCCTATGTCGGCGCCATGCTGGAGGCCCTGCTGCAGGACTCTTCGTTGCTCGACGAACGGCATGGCGCGCGCGCCGGCCTGTTCAAGCTTTTCACCCAGATCTGGAATTCGGTCTCGCTCAACGACAATCCTGAAGTCGCGACGCTGGCGCTGCCGCCGGAGCGCAGGCTCTCGAACATCACACCGCTGCCGCGGCAGGCGTTCCTGCTGCTGTCGCTCGAAGGCTTCTCCGAGGAGGAGGTGGCCTTCATCCTCAATGTCGATATCCCCGAGACCCGCGCGCGGACGGACACGGCCGG
>Ga0308175_100003230_pt1 | contig 11268 bp, 11 predicted proteins | sample PhyCR1_3_FD_203893 | JGI IMG/M metagenome (GOLD analysis project Ga0308175, IMG submission 203893) | Soil microbial communities from UC Gill Tract Community Farm, Albany, California, United States - DLSLS.C.R1 | ecosystem: Environmental > Terrestrial > Soil > Agricultural land | place: USA... | reverse complement strand
CGGCCCGCCCCCGCCGCCTGACCGCCGCCGAGGTGGTGTCCCTTCCCGACCACTGGCTTCAGGAGCGGCAGCCGGTCCTGGTCATCCCATGACCCGGCCCTTGGTCGGTACGCCCGCGAACGTTGCGGTCGTGGGTCGGGCGGCTAACTTTTCACCCCATCGCCGTCTCACCCCCGGGCTGGAGACGTGCCGTCTTCCGCCACCCTCCGACGGGGGCGATCGCTCGCCGCACAGCCCATCAAAACGACTTCCAGGAGCCGCGCCCGTGACCGCCGAGCGTTCCACCCGCATCCCCGAGATCCTCCGGAAGCACGAAGCGGAGATCCTGAGCGACTGGATGCGGCAGCAACAGGAATCCATCTCGCGCCGGCGCGACCTGATCTCGGATCAGGAGCTGCAGGCCCAGTCCCGGGAGTTCCTGCGCCTGCTGCAGGCCGCGACGCAGGACGGTAGCTTCACCGACGTCGAGCGCGGCGCCGGGTGGGCGCCGGTGCGCGACATGCTGGGCGGCATCTCCCGTACCCGCGGCATTCAGGGCTTCACGCCGTCGGAAACCGCCACCTTCGTGCTCTCGCTCAAGCCCGCGCTGTTCTCGAAGATCCGCGACGACCTCGGCAAGGACCCCACGGGCCTGTTCGAGGAGCTCCGCCGGGTGGACGAGCTGGTCGACCGGCTGGGCCTCTACACCACCGAGGTGTACCAGAAGAGCCGCGAGGAGGTGATCCTCCGCCAGCAGCGCGACATGCTCGAGCTGTCGACGCCGGTCGTCAAGCTGTGGGACGGGATCCTGGCGCTTCCGATGATCGGCACGCTGGACAGCGCCCGGACCCAAGTGGTGATGGAGACGCTGCTCCAGCGGATCGTCGAGACCGGCGCCGAGGTGGCCATCCTCGACATCACCGGCGTCCCCACGGTGGACACGCTCACCGCGCAGCACCTGCTCAAGACCGTCACCGCCGCGCGGCTGATGGGCGCCGAATGCATCATCAGTGGGATTCGCCCCCAGATCGCGCAGACCATCGTGCATCTGGGTGTCGAGTTGGGCGACGTGATTACCAAGGCCACCCTGGCCGATGCCTTCGCCGCCGCGCTCCGGCGCCGGAGTCTGGGCGTCACCCGTCTGTCCCCGCCCCGGTCGTAGCGAGTCCGCCGTGGACCGGATCCCGATTCTCAAGATGGGCGACTGCCTCCTGGTCACGATCCAGGTGGACATGCACGACCAGCTCGCGCTCGCGCTGCAGGATGATCTGACCGATCGCATCTCCCGCACCGGCGCCCGGGGTGTGCTGATCGACATCAGCTCGCTCGAGGTGGTGGACTCGTTCATCGGGCGGATGCTGGCCAACATCGCCGGCATGGCGCGGGTGCTCGATGCGGTGACCGTGGTCGTGGGCATGCAGCCGGCCGTCGCCATTACGCTGGTGGAGCTGGGCCTGTCCCTGCCCGGCGTCCGCACCGCGCTCAACGTCGAGCGGGGCATGGACCTGCTCCGAGGAGCGGTTCAGGACCGCGCCCTCGAGGTGAGCGATGACGGTCGAGCGGAGTGAGCTGATGGAGGTTCGCTCCGCCAACGACATCGTGCGGGTGCGGCAGCGGATGCGGGAGTGGGCGGTAGAGGCCGGCTTCAGCCTGGTGGATCAGACCAAGGTGGTGACCGCCGCCAGCGAGCTGGCGCGCAACACCCTGGAGCACGGCGGCGGCGGGACGGCCCGGGTAGAGCTGCTGGCGGACGGGGGGCGGCGCGGGCTCCGGCTGATTTGCGAGGATGCCGGTCCCGGTATCGCCGACGTGCAGCTGGCCCTCAAGGACGGCTACACCTCGCGCGGGGGGCTGGGGTTGGGCCTGGGCGGCGCTCGGCGGCTGGTGAACGACTTCGCTATCGAGTCGCGGCTGGGCGAGGGCACCCGGGTCACCGCCACCCGGTGGAAGTAACGGCATGACCGGGCCGAGTCTGGTTCTGCCGGTCCATGACAGCTCGCAGGTGGGCAGCGCCCGCCGCGCCGCGGTGGCCGAGGCCGAGCGCCTGGGAGCGGCGGAGACCGAGAGCGGCAAGGTGGCGCTGGTGGTGACCGAGCTCGCCACCAATCTCGCGCGGCACGGCGGCGGCGGCGAGCTGCTGCTCCGCTCCCTGACCGAGCCCGCGGCCCTCGAGATCCTGGCCATCGACCGCGGGCCGGGCATGGCCAGCGTAGAGCAGGCGCTCCGCGACGGCTACTCGACCGGCGGCACCAACGGCGTCGGGCTCGGCGCGGTCCAGCGGGTGGCGGATCGGTGCGAGATCTTTTCGGCCCACGGGGCCGGCACGGTCGTGCTGGCTCGGCTTCGGCTCACGGCCGCCCGCTCGGGCGAGGCGATGGTGGCCGGCGTGTCGGTCCCCAAGCCGGGCGAGTCGGCCTGCGGCGACGCATGGTCGTGGCACGCCGGCGAGCACGGCTGGTCGGTGCTGGTGGCCGATGGGCTGGGTCACGGGCCGGACGCGGCCACCGCGGCGGCCGAAGCCGTTCGTATCTTCCAGGAGCGCGTCACCGACTCGGCGGCCGACATCATGGCCGCGGCGCACGCCGCCATGCGGCACACCCGCGGCGCGGCGGTCGCCATCGCCGAGGTCCGGCCCGCCGAGGCCGAGCTGACCTTCACCGGCGTCGGCAACATCGGCGGCACGCTCCTGACCGCCGGCGGCTCGCGCAGCCTGGTGTCGCTCCCCGGCATCGTCGGGCACGAGTGCCGAAAGGTCCAGACCTTCACCTGCCCCTGGCCGAGGGGATCTTCGCTGGTGCTGTATTCCGATGGGCTGCAGACGCGATGGACCTTGGACCGCTATCCTGGCCTGCGGGTCCGTGATCCTGCCGTGCTCGCCGCCGTGCTGTACCGCGACTTCGCGCGCGGGCGCGACGACGTGACGGTCGTCGCGAGCCGCGAGGTGGGGCCCGCATGATCCCCCCGATTCTCACCACCGAGATCCGCACCCAGCCCGACGTGGTGCTCGCCCGCCAGCGAGCCCGCCAGATCGCCGCCCTGCTCGAGTTCGACGCGCTGGAGGCAACCCGGCTCGCCACGGCCGTCTCCGAGATCGCGCGGAATGCGGTCCAGTACGCCGGCGGCGGCCGGGTGAGCTTCGAGCTCACCCGGCAGCCGCCCATGCTCCTGATTCGGGTGAGCGACCAGGGCCCCGGCATCGCCAGGCTGCAGGACGTGCTCGACGGCCGCTATCGCTCCTCCACCGGTTTGGGACTGGGGTTGGTCGGCGCGCGGCGGTTATCCGAGCACTTCACCATCGACAGCAGCCGGGAGCGCGGCACCACGGTCGAGCTGGGCAAGGCCTTGCCGGCCGGCAGGCTGGTCTCGAGCGACATCCTGGCCCGGCTGAGCCGTGAGCTGGCCCAGGTGGCGCCGCCCGACCCGCTCGGCGAGATCCGGGCGCAGAACCACGAGCTGCTTCAGGCGCTCCAGGAAGGCCGCGAGCGACAGCAGGAGATCGAGCGCCTCAATCAGGAGCTGGCGGAGACCAACCGCGGCGTGCTCGCGCTGTACGCCGAGCTGGACGAAAAGGCGGCCGACCTGGCTCGCGCCTCCGAGCTCAAGTCACGCTTCCTGTCCAACATCAGCCACGAGCTCCGCACCCCGCTCAACGCCATCCTCAACATCTCCGCCCTGCTGATCGATCACGCGGACGGGCCGCTCAACGGCGAGCAGGAGCGCCAGGTGCGGTTCGTCCGGAGCGCGGCGCTCACGCTGTCCGAGATGGTGAACGACCTGCTCGACCTGGCCCGCATCGAGGCCGGACGGAGCGTGGTGCGGCCTTCGGCATTCACCATCGCCGATCTCTTCGCCGGCCTGCGCGGCATGTTCCGCGCGATCACGCCGACCGAGCGGGTCGCGCTGGTGATCGAGGAGCCGGCCGACCTGCCCGAGCTCGCCACCGACGAGGGCAAGCTGTCGCAGATCCTCCGCAACCTGATCTCCAACGCGCTCAAGTTCACCGAACAGGGCGAGGTCCGGGTAAAGGCCTCGAGCCAGCCCGACGGGCGGGTCACCTTCGTGGTCACCGATACCGGCATCGGCATTGCCGCCGAGGATCAGGAGCGCATCTTTGAAGAGTTCTCCCAGCTCGAGAGCGCGCTGCAGCGGAAGGCCACCGGCGCCGGCCTGGGGCTTCCGCTCTCGCGCAAGCTGGCCGAGCTCCTGGGCGGGGAGCTGACGCTGTCGAGCACCCCGGGCGTGGGCTCGGTCTTCACGGTGAGCATTCCCAGCCGGTACATGGAGCCGCGGAGCTCCGATCCCGGTTTCCCTGCGATAGAGGCAGTGCAGCATGCCTGAGGTCCGCGACACCATCCTGGTGGTGGACGACAACGAGGCCGAGCGCTACTACATCTCCCGCGTGCTCAGCAAGGCCGGCTTCGCGGTCCGCGAGGCCGCGACCGGCCTCGAGGCCCTCGCGCTCGCCCAGGCCGACAACCCCGCCCTGGTGACGCTGGACGTCCGCCTGCCGGATCTCAACGGCTTCGAAGTGTGCCGTCGGCTCAAGGGCAATCCCGCCACGCGGGACGTGCCCGTGCTCCACATCTCCGCCAGCTTCACCAGCCCCGAGAACAAGGCGGAGGGCCTGGAGGGCGGCGCGGACGGCTACCTGGCCCATCCGGTGGATGCCGGGGAGCTGGTCGCGACGGTGCGGTCGCTGCTGCGCGCACGCCAGGCCGAGGTCCTGGTCCGCGCCGCGGCGCGCGAATGGACCACCACTTTCGACCTCATCAGCGACCCGGTCTGCCTGACCCGGGACGACGAGCAGATCGTGCGCTGCAATGCGGCCTTCGCGCAGCTGATCGGCCGGCCGTACGGCGAGATCATCGGCCGCCGCCTGCGGGAGCTGGTGCCCGCGCTCGCCTCGCCGAACGGCGAGCCCCGCCCCGACACCATCCGGATCGGCGAACGGCACTTCCGGGTGAGCGTCGATCTCGGCGAGGACCAGCGCGGCTCGCCCAGCGGGGCCTGGGTGCTGGCCGACGTGAGCGATCGGCAGCGCCACGAAGAGGCGCTCCAGCGGAGCCAGGACGAGGCCAGGGGCCGGCTGACCGAGATCGAGGCGGTCTACAGCTCCGCGCCGGTCGGGCTCTGCGTGCTCGATCCCGAGCTGCGCTACGTCCGGGTCAACGAGCGCATGGCCGAGATGATCGGCCATCCGGTCGAGACGCTGCTGGGCCGCACCGTGCGGGACACCACCCCCACGCTGGCCGACGACCTGGAGCCCAAGTTCCGGCAGCTCCTGGCCACCGGCGAGCCGGTGCGCGGGCTCGAGATCCGCGGCACGACTGACGCGCAGCCCGGCGTCGAGCGCATCTGGGTGGCCACCTGGCTGCCGCTTCGCGACGCGGACGGCAGGGTGAGCGGCATCAACGTCGCGGCGGAAGAGGTGACCGAGACCCGGCGGCTGCAGGAGAAGCTGATCGAGGCCCACCGGCTGGAGGCGGTGGGCCGGCTGGCGGGCGGGGTGGCGCACGAGACCAACAACCAGATGACGGTCGTCCTGGGCTGCGCCGGATTCGTGCTCCGGCACCCCGCGCTCCCCGCCGCGGTGCGCACCGACGTGGAGCAGATCCGCCAGGCGGCCGATCGCACCGCGCGGATCACGGCGCAACTCCTGGCCTATGGCCGGCGGCAACACCTCCAGTCGGAGGTCGTGGACCTCGACTCCGTCATCGAGCGCCTGCGCCCGTTCCTGGCCCGGGCCCTCGGCGACCGCTCGACCTTGCGGGTCACGCCGGGGACCTTCGGAAAGCGGGTCAAGGCCGACGTGGGACAGATCGAGCAGATGCTGCTCAACCTGACCCTCAACGCCCGCGATGCCATGCCCGATGGCGGCGAGCTGAGCGTGCGTACGTCACTGGTCACGGTCCCGGCCGGCATTCCACTGGCTTCCCAGGACGACGAGGTTCGGAGCGGCGACTACGTCAGCATCCTCGTGGCCGACAACGGCCACGGCATGACGCCGTCCACTCTGAGCCGCGCGTTCGAGCCGTTCTTCACCACCAGGGGCCCCGGCAAGGGCACCGGCCTCGGCCTCTCCATGGTGTATGGGCTGGTCAAGCAGAGCGGCGGGTACATCCGCGCGGAGAGCGAGCCGGGACGAGGCACCAGCATCGAGGTCCTCCTGCCCCGGGTCGAGCAGCCGACGCCACCTGTCGCGGAGCCCAGGCCCACCATTCCGCCGGCGTTTGCCGCGAGCGTGCTGGTGGTGGAGGACGACCCACTGGTTCGCGCGGTCGTCGCCCGCGAGCTCGCCACCCAGGGCTACCGGGTCACCGAGGCGACCGATGGGGAAGCGGCGATCGAGCGGCTGCGCCGTCCGGAGGAGCAGTTCGACCTGCTCATCACCGACCTGGCCATGCCCCGTATGGACGGCCGCGAGCTGGCCGAACGGGCCTCCGAAGTCCGGCCCGGGCTCCCGGTGCTGCTCATGTCGGGACATCCCGACGAGGCGACCCGGCGGGTGCTGGTCGAGGGCGACCGCCCCTACCTGCAGAAGCCGTTCACCGCCGAGGACCTGATGAGCCGGGTGGGAGAGATGCTAGGCCGAGTCCGATGAGCGGGCGCGGCGCCGCTGCGGTGAGGGCTCGTGCGGCGCCGCGAAGTCGTGATCGTCGGGCGGCCGCATGAGCAGGTCGAACGCCAGGAACAGCGTCTTCGAGAAGGGAAAGAACACGATCGGGAACACGACCATCAGCACGGCCGTGCTGAGCTGGAAGATGTCCCACGGCGGATTGGGCCAGGTCTCGAGCAGGAAGCCCAGCACCCACACGCTGAATACCGTCTCCATCGCCATCAGGTTGAAGAAGTAGGCCCCCAGCCAGTAGCCGTCCTCCCCCCGCTCGAGACCCAGGCCGCACATCGGACAGACCGGCAGCAGGCGCGACCAGCGGGTGAAGATCGGTCCGCCGCCGCAGTGCGGGCAGCGCAGGCGCATGGCGCGCACGAACGGAGCAACCACAACCTCACTCTAGCAACCCGGGCACCGTAGCGCGAGAGCGCGGGTCACCAAACCGGGGCGCGCCGAGTCGCGGGCAGTCGCTCACCTGTCGGCGCGGCGCGTGATCCATTCGGTGATGTCCTGCAGCACCTGGTCGCCTCCCACGTCGGCCAGGAGCGCGTGGTACGCCTCCGGGTACTCGATGAGCGTGCGATCGGGCTGGCCGGTCGCGCCAAGGAACCGCCGGCTCCCGTCCGGCGACACCATGCGGTCGGCCGCGCCATGGAGCACCAATAGCGGCACGGGGAAGCCGGCGGCGCCGTCCTGCACCCGGTCGATTGCCGCCGTGACTTCGGTCGACAGCCGCGCGGTACCCTTTCGGTGAAACAGTGGATCGCGGAGAACCCGCTCGGCGACGTCCCGATCGCGCGCCAGACCGGAGAGATCCATTCCGGTATTGAGCGAGAACCGGGGCCACCAGCGCGAGAGCACCCGGCCCAGCGCCATGAGGGGCCGCGGGACACCCAGATCGCCCAGCGGAGTGGACACGGCAATGACCCCGCGTACGCCTTCGGGATGGTGCAGCGCATAGTCCAGCGCCACCAGACCGCCCATGCTGTTGCCCAGCAGGAACAGCGGAATCGTGGGATGCTCGGCGCGAACCCGGATGATCAGGCGGCGGAGGTCCTCCCGCAGCTCGCTCCAGTGCTCGACGTACGCGCGCTGGCCCGGCGACCGGCCGTTGCCGCGCAGGTCCGGCGCGAAGATTTCGAGGCCGAGGGGGAGGAACGCGTCCGGCACCATCGGATAGAGGCCCGAGTGGTCGCCCAGGCCGTGGATCGCCACCAGCAGCGCGCGCGGCGCGGCCAAGGGCCTCGCGTGCCGACAGAAGAGCCGCACGCCGCCCGCTCCTTCGAACCATTCCTCTCTCGCGTGAGACCAGCCATCGGGGCGCATGCCGGAAGCTAGCTCCTGAGTCTTGACAGCGACCTCGGTGCGCCCCATCTATAGGAAGCGTACCGAACAAAAGCCGAAAGTCGAGGGTTCGCCCATGCCGCCACTCCAACCCCGCCCCATCCCCGTGCCCGTGGCGTCGTCCGACTCGTGCTCGCCGGCCTCCGTGCGGGTGTGCCCCGAGTGCGCCGGCCCGCTGGTCCGGGCATCCGGCTGTGTCAGCTGCCGGCACTGCGGCTGGGCCCGCTGCGGATGACCGGCCAGCTCGATCTGCTGCCGGCGGACCGGCAGCGAAGCCTCACCGTGCTGGACGAGCGGGCCCGGGGTACCCGGTTCCTTGAGGTGTCGCCGCGCTCGGTGCTCAACTCGTCGGCCAGCACCCGGATGGGCTTCTGGTCGATCAATCCCTACGTGGGATGCGAATTCGGCTGCACCTATTGCTACGCGCGGGACACCCACCGTTACGCGGTCGAGCGGAGCGGACTGCCTCCCGAGCCGCTGCCGGACTGGGAGGCGTTCGAGCGGCGCATTCTGGTCAAGCGCGGCGTGGATGAAGTGCTGCAGCGCACGCTCGATCCCGCGCGGCTCAACGGTCAGCCGCTGGTGATCGGCACCGCTACCGACCCCTATCAGCCGGCGGAGCGGCGGTTCCAGCTCACCCGCCGGATTCTCCAGGCGCTGCTCCGGTTCCGGGGGCTGGCCATCGAGATCATCTCCAAGTCGCCGCTGGTGGTACGGGACATCGATCTGCTCCAGCAGTTGGGCGAGCGGCACGAGGTCACCGTCAACGTCTCGCTCGCCACGCTCGACCGGCGGCTGGCCCGCCGGCTCGAGCTCAAGTCACCGGTGCCCGAGGCGCGCCTTCGGGGGCTCGGGCGGCTCACGGCGGCCGGCGTCTACGCCGGCCTGCTCATGGCGCCCATTCTGCCCGGCATTACCGATAGCCGCGCGGGCCTGGGACGCCTCATGGGCGCGGCGAAGGAGGCGGGTGCCCGCTACGTGGTCGGGTCGGCGCTCCGACTCGGGCCCGCGGCGCGGCGCCGCTTCCTTCCCGTGCTCGCCCGCGAATTCCCCGAGCTCGCCGAGCGATACGCGCGGCACTACGCCCGGCGCGAAGGCGTGAGCCCCGCCTATCAGCGCGCGCTGTCGGAGCGGATCCAGGAGCTCCGGCGGCGGCACGGCTTTTCGCCCGACGAGCGCTGGAGCCGCAAGCGGCCCCCTGTGGTGCGGCCGGGGCAGGACATCGAGGGCGTCAGCCCGGCCCAGCCGCTGCTGCTGTGATCAGCTCACGTGCTCGCCGCCGCTGTCATCCCGAGCGAAGCGAGGGACCTTCTCACCCGCGGTTCGAACTCGGCCCGCCAAGATCCCTCGCTTCGCTCGGGATGACAGTGGTGGTCCTCTAGCCGACGGCCATGCGCTCCGTCCTCTTCATCGACCCTCCCGCGTTCTGTACCGCGGTCGAAGGGCTGGTCGCGCCGGCGCTCCGGAGCCGCCCGGTGGCGGTGGCGCCGCCGGGCGCCGATCGCGCCACGGTGCTCGCGCTTTCGGCCGAGGCGCGGCTGGCGGGGATCGAGCGGGGCATGCCGGTGCGCCAGGCGCTCAAGCGCTGCCCCGACCTGGTGCTGCTGCCCCCCAATCCGCGGCTCTATGCCCGCGCCTCGCGCGCGCTGCACGAGGTGCTCCGGATCTACGCGCCGGTCATCGAGCCCCGGGGCTACGGCCACGCCTTCCTCGATCTTACCGGCACCGGGCGGCTGTTCGGCCCGGCGGTGGACGTGGCCGCGCGAGTGCAGCGCGAGGTGCGCCAGCGGCTCCGGCTCGCAATCTCGGTTGGGGTCGCCGCCAACAAGCTGGTGAGCCAGGCGGCCACCACCGTCATCAAGCCCGAGCCGCTGCTCGAGGTGCCGGGCGGCAACGAGGCCGGCTTCCTGGCGCCCCATCCGCTCGATGTCCTGCCCGACCTGCATCCCCGCATGCGCCGGCGGCTCGACGACTACCAGCTCGATCTCATCGGCGAGGTGGCGGCCATTCCCGAGAGCGCCTTGTGCGCGGTGTTCGGCGGCGCCGGCCGCATCCTGCGGGCGCGGGCGCGCGGCATCGACCCGCGGCCGGTGCTGCCGCCCGAGCGGCAGGCCGAGTTCCACGTGGCCCATGCGCTCGTCACCGACACCAACGACCTCGGCGTACTGCATCCGCTGCTTCGCCTTCTGACCGAGCGGCTGGGCCGTCGGCTCCGCCGTCACGGACTGGTATCGCGCCGGCTCCGGATCGAGCTCACCTACGCCGACCACACCGGCGCCACGCGTGCCGTGCCGCTCCCCTCCGCGGTCCTCGACGCCGAGCTGTGGGATGCCGCGCGCCGCGCCTTCACCACGGCCAACGCCCGCCGCCTCGCGGTGCGGATGGTGGCGCTCACGCTGGACGAGCTGGATACAGCCGAGTCGCAACTGGATTTGTGGGAAGTAGCGGCAGAGGCGGCGGCGGCAGAAGTGGCGGCGGCAACCGCAGCCGGCGATCAGCCCGCAGGCGACCGTCCCACCGCGGATGGGTCGGCTGGGATATCGGGTCCTGAGAGCCTGGGTGAGCGAGAGACCGTGGGCCGGAGCACCACAAAAAAACTCAGTGGCGCTCCGGCCCACGGTCTCTCGCCCGCCCAGGCTGCTGCCGCACGGAGCTCCTGCCCGTCCGCGGCCGAGCTCCACCCCGCCCGCGAGCTCCAGAACGCCATCGATCACATCCACAGCCGCTGGGGCGCGCGGGGCATGGTACGCGGCAGCGGCCTCGCGCTCAGTGGGAGCCGGCCGAGGACCGCACGGGCCGAGCCGTCACCTTCTTCGCCGGCGCCTGCTCCTTCTCGATCGTCTTCTCGATCGACCCCAGCCGCGCCCGCGTCGCCTTGTCACGTTTGAGATCCTGCTTGACGGCGCGCTGGGTCTGAGCCACCGCCGCCTGATCTCGAGCGGCCACCGCCTTGGCGCGGGGTGCCGGGCTCCCATTGCCCTTGAGCAGGGACTGCAGCGAATCGAGTCGCGCCTGGTCGAGCTGTGTCTGGCTGTCATCCTGCGCCAGCAGCGCGCGGGTCGAATCCGCCAACGCGATCTGCTGGTCGAGCGTCGAAGTGTCGGCGGCCGCGGCGCCGATGCCCGCGGCGCTGTCGCTCGCCGCCTGGGCCCGGGCGGCGGCCGGCGCGGCGAGCGAGAGGAGTGCCGCCACGGCGGCGGCGGTGGATCGCATCATGACGGTATTCTCCGTAATCAGCCGGCCCGAGCTACTGGCGGCGATTGTTCGAGGACGTATGCGGCGGGGTCGAGCGGTCGCCCCGCAGGTCGCGGCGCGCATCGATGGTGGCATTC
>Ga0308175_100003228_pt1 | contig 11272 bp, 10 predicted proteins | sample PhyCR1_3_FD_203893 | JGI IMG/M metagenome (GOLD analysis project Ga0308175, IMG submission 203893) | Soil microbial communities from UC Gill Tract Community Farm, Albany, California, United States - DLSLS.C.R1 | ecosystem: Environmental > Terrestrial > Soil > Agricultural land | place: USA... | reverse complement strand
CTGGATGGGCTATGAGATCGTCGTCAACGCCCGCGCCAACCTCGATGCCCAGCACATCACGCCGGGCTTCAAGTTCCTCGACAACAATGCAGGGTTTGACATCAGTCAAACCCTGATCCCGTATTCGGGATCGGACAGCTACGCCCGCGTGCTGGTGGTCGGACTCCTCAATACGCTCCTGGTCTCCGTGATCGGGATCGTGTTCGCCACCATCCTCGGCTTCATTGTCGCGCTCGGGCGGCTGTCGTCGAACTGGCTTGTGTCACGGCTGGCTGGCGCCTATGTCGAGATCATCCGCAACCTGCCGGTCCTGTTCCAGATCCTGTTCTGGTATCTTGCCGTGCTCGCGGCGCTGCCGGGCCCGCGGCAGAGCATCTCGCTGTTCGGCAGCTTCTTTCTCAGCAATCGCGGCCTCATCATTCCGCGGCCGCTCGGCGAGCCTGGCCTGTTGCCGTTCCTCCTTGCCCTGATCGTTGCCATCGTCGCCTCGCTTGCACTGCATACCTATGCACGGCGCGAGCTGTTCCTGAGGGGCCACGCGATGCGGATCTGGCCCTACGTCCTCGGCCTGCTGATCGCGGTGCCGCTGGTCACAACAATCGTATTCGGTCCTCCTGTCGCCTTCGAACTGCCGGTGCTGAAGGGCTTCAACTTCGCCGGCGGCACCCGCGTCATTCCAGAATTCGTGGCGCTGACGTTGGCGCTGTCGATGTACACGGCGTCCTTCATCGCTGAGGTCGTCCGCGCCGGCATCCTCTCGGTACACAGCGGACAGATGGAGGCCGGCCTGTCGCTGGGCCTCGGCCGCAGCGCCGTGCTGCGCCTGATCGTGGTGCCACAGGCGCTGCGGGTGATCCTGCCGCCGCTGACCAACCAGTATCTCAATCTGACCAAGAACTCGTCGCTGGCGGTCGCCATCGGCTATCCCGACCTGGTTTCGGTATTCGCCGGCACCGCGCTGAACCAGACCGGGCAGGCGATCGAGATCATCGCCATCACGATGGGCGTCTATCTCGCGCTGTCGCTGGTGACGAGCGCGATCATGAGCCTCTATGGCTGGCGGCTTGGCAAGAGGCTGAGTGCATGAGGGGCCTTGATGCAAAGGAGCCTGGCGCATGAGTGATATCGCGGCAGAGTCCTTCATCCGCAGGGATCTGGTGGCGGAGCGCGCAGCACCGGTCAAGACCACCGGGTTGATCGGCTTCCTGCGCACGCGGCTGTTCAGTTCGCCGGGCTATGTGCTGCTCACCATTCTCAGTGCACTGCTGATCTGGTTCACGGTCATCCCGGCGTTACGGTTCCTGTTCGTCGATGCGGTCTGGCAGGGCCATGATCGCGAGGCGTGCCTGGCGCAGAATGCCGGTCATCCGGTCGGCGCCTGCTGGCCCTATATCGCCGCCAAGATGAACCAGTTCATCTATGGCTTCTATCCGGGTGCCGAGCGCTGGCGGGTTAACGTCGTGTTCCTGCTGGGCGCCGTACTGCTGCTGCCGCTGTTGATTCCGCGCCTGCCGGCGAAGAGCCTGAACGCCGGGCTGTTCTTCCTCGCATTCCCTGTGGTGGCGTTCTTTTTGCTCTATGGCAGCGGGATCTCCGGGTTCGGCGTGAGCTGGCTGACCGGTCTGCTGCTGGCCTTCGCCAACAGTCTGATGAGCGCCGGCGACGGGCTGGTGCGCGTCGGCGTGAACGCCGCGGTCGTGCACGCGCTGCTCTGGCCGGTGGCCGAACTGATCGGGTTGTTGAACTGGCTGCGCGATCAGATCCTGACCTCGCGCCAGCCGGTGTGGATCGATTTCGCCATCACCACGCTCGTCGTCACGGCGCTGGTCTTCTTCGTCGGCGGCGGCGGCGCACGCGCCATCCGCGCGACGATCACCACTCTCGCCACTTTCGCCGGCATCGGCATCGTGATCGCCGTGATGGGGCTCGACCATGGGGGTCTTCCTGTGGTCGATACGCGGTTATGGGGCGGGCTGCTGGTGACGCTGGTGGTGTCGGTGACAGGCATCGTCACCTCGATGCCGATCGGGATCGCGCTTGCGCTTGGACGGCGCTCGACCATTCCGCTGATCCGCATCGCCTCGATCGCATTCATCGAGCTAGTGCGCGGCGTCCCACTGATCACCGTGCTGTTCTTCGCCACCTACATGCTGCCGCTGTTCCTGCCCGGCAACATGCGTGTCGATGGGCTCTTGCGCGCCCTGATCGGCGTGTCGCTGTTTTCCGGCGCCTACATGGCCGAGGTGATCAGGGGCGGGCTGGCCGCGATTCCGCGCGGGCAGGGGGAGGCGGCGAATGCGCTCGGCCTGTCCTGGGGCAACACCACGAGGCTGGTCGTGATGCCGCAAGCGCTGCGTCATGTCATTCCCGGCCTGGTCGGCTCCTTCATCTCGCTGTTCAAGGATACATCGCTGGTCTCGATCGTGGCGCTGTTCGACCTACTCGGCAGCCTGAAGGCCTCGTTCGCGGACCCGGTCTGGGCGACGCCGACCACCGCGTACACAGGCTTCGCCTTCACCGGCATGATCTACTTTGCGTTCTGTTTCGGCATGTCACGCTATTCCCTGTTCGTCGAGCGCCGGCTGAACGCGCACCGGCGCAATTGAGTATGAGATCCATGACTGCAAACTCGATGATTGCCAACGCGACGGCCGCGAACCCGATCGTCAGTATCTCCGGCCTTAACAAATGGTACGGCGACTTCCACGTGCTGCGGGACATCAACCTCACTGTCGGCAAGGGCGAGCGCATCGTGATCTGCGGACCGTCGGGCTCCGGCAAGTCGACGCTGATCCGCTGCATCAATGCGCTGGAGGAATTCCAGGAGGGCGAGATCGTCGTCGACGGCATCGAGCTCGGTCCGAACCTGAAGCGGGTCGACGAGGTGCGCCGCGAGGTCGGCATGGTGTTCCAGAGCTTCAACCTGTTTCCGCATCTGACCGTGCTGGAGAACTGCACGCTGGCGCCGATCTGGGTGCGCAACATTCCGCAAAAGGATGCAGAGGCAGCCGCGATGAAATTCCTGGAGCGGGTCAAGATCCCGCACCAGGCCAGCAAATATCCGGGCCAGATGTCCGGCGGTCAGCAGCAGCGCGTCGCGATCGCACGCGCGCTGACCATGAATCCGAAGGTGATGCTGTTCGACGAGCCGACCTCGGCGCTGGACCCTGAAATGGTCAAGGAGGTGCTCGATACCATGGTCGATCTCGCCAGAGAGGGCATGACCATGCTGGTCGTGACCCACGAGATGGGCTTTGCCCGCGAGGTCGCCAATCGCGTCGTGTTCATGGACGCCGGTCAGATCATCGAATCGAACACGCCGCAGGAGTTCTTCGCCGCTCCGCAGCATGCGCGAAGCAAGCTGTTCCTCAGTCAGATCCTCAGATGAGCGAATAGGGAATGGCGAGTAGCGAATAGGACAACTCTATTCGCTACTCCCTATTCGCCATTCGCTACTCGCCTCTCTCAAACAAACGGCGGCTTGATGTCGCTGCGCGTCTCCAGCCATGCCGGCACCGGCAGGTTCTTCGAGCGCATGAATGCCGGATTGAACAGCTTCGACTGATAGCGGTTGCCGGAGTCGCAGAGGATGGTGACAATGGTTTTGCCCGGGCCGAGCTGCTTAGCGAGCTGGATCGCGCCGGCGATGTTCACGCCGGTCGAGCCGCCGAGGCACAGGCCCTCGTGCTGCAGAAGGTCATAGATGATGCCGACGGCTTCCTCGTCGGAGATCAGGAAGGCCGTGTCGACATTTGCGGTCTCGATCACCGGCGTCAGCCGGCCGATGCCGATGCCTTCGGTGATGGAATCACCTGGTGTCGACTTGACCTCGCCGTTCTTGAACCAGTTGTACATCGCAAAGCCATGCGGGTCGGCGCAGGCCGTGACGATGTCCTTGTTCTTCTCTTTCAAATAGCGGCTGGTGCCGGCCAGCGTACCGCCAGTGCCGACTGCGCAAATGAAGCCGTCCACCTTGCCATCGGTCTGCTCCCAGATCTCGGGGCCGGTCGATTCGTAATGTGCCTTGGCGTTGTCGAGGTTGTTCCACTGGTCGGCGAACAGCACGCCGTTCGGCTCGGTCTTGCGCAACTGATCCGCGAGCCGGCGTCCGACATGCGCATAGTTGTTCGGATTGGAGAACGGCAGCGCTGGCACTTCGATCAGCTCGGCTCCGCAGAGCCGCAGCATGTCCTTTTTCTCCTGGCTCTGCGTCTCCGGGATCACGATCAAGGTGCGATAGCCGCGCGCGGCGGCGACGACGGCAAGCCCGATGCCCGTGTTGCCCGCAGTCGACTCGACCACCAGGCCGCCAGGCTTGAGCTCACCGCGCTTCTCGGCCTCCAGGATCATCCATTTGCCGGCGCGGTCCTTGACCGACCCGCCTGGATTCATGAATTCGGCTTTGCCGAGAATCGTGCAGCCGGTGGCCTCCGAGGCGTGCTTGAGCTTGATCAGGGGCGTATTGCCGATCGCCTGGATGACGTCGTTTCGAGTGGTCATGCGAAATTGTCCCGGTTCATTGCATGCCTATCATATGGTGTCGCACAGCTTTGCGCGAGCGCCTGGGCGTCGCCGACGATGCCCTCAATAGGCAGAATGCCGCGGGGTCGCCCAGGTTTCTATGCCGCGATGGGTGCCTTTTGGAGAAAATGGGCGCGCGGCGGGGGTGAGGCGACGCCGATGGCCAAGGGAACGGGAACAGCAGGCAGGGTGCTTTTCGTGGGGACCAAGCCAGCCTCTCCAATTTACCGTTGTACCGGCGATGATCCGACCGACAGTCCCGTTCGTTAACCTCTCAGTCGTCTTGCAGAGGCTCCATGATCGCTGCTATCCGAACGGAGCAGGTGCCATTCCGGAGAAGGCTCGAACCACCCGGGAGGGACGGGTCACGGCTGGCAGGTCGTGCGAGCAGGAAGCCGAGCGCGCAGGTGGAATGGGCGGATCTGATCGGGCGGGTTGCATCGCGTGGCGACCGGGATGCGTTCAAGACGCTGTTCGAGCACTTTGCGCCGCGCATCAAGGGATTGATGCTCAAGGCAGGGTGCAAGGCTGATGAGGCCGAGGAAATCGCGCAAGCCGCATTGATTGCGGTCTGGCGCAAGGCGGCTCAATTCGATCCAGCGAGCACAGGTGCGTCGGCATGGATCTTCACCATTGCGCGCAATCTGCGCATCGATCTGTTGCGGCGTACGATGCGCTCTGGGCGCTTCGGCCATGACGCGGAGCTGGCGGATTCAGCCGATCCGGCCGACTCCGCCGACGTCCTGATCTCTCGGGCCGAGAACACCGCGCGCGTCACGGCCGCGATCGAATGTCTCTCGGCGGAGCAATCCCGAGTCATCCGGCTTTCATTCATCGAGGAGCAGCCGCATCCGGAAATCGCTCGTCTGCTGGGAATCCCGCTCGGCACGGTCAAGTCGCGCATCAGGCTGGCAATGAATCGCCTGCGAGAGCTTTTGGACGAAGAATCATGACGATCATGCATCATCCGCCGGAAGATCTTTTGGCCAAGCTCGCGGCTGGCACGCTCGATGAGGCAGAGCAACTCGTCGTCGGCGTCCATGTTTCGGGCTGCGCTCGGTGCAGCCAATTTGTACACGCGATCGAACGGCTCGCGGGCCATACGCTCGCGGAAGCGCAACCCGTGGCGATGTCGAATGGTGCGTTCGATCTGGTCATGCGCCACATCGACGAGCCACGGCCTGCCGGTCCGGCGCGCCTGAAGCCAATTCGGGCGGCACTTGGCGGACATGATCTTCCGGAATTGCTGCGGTCCTGCCAGTTCGGCAAGCAAAGGCAAGTCGCTCCGGGAATCAGCATGCAGCCGATCACGCTTCGAGGAGCGGCCAGATCGCGGGCGTTTCTCCTGCAGTCGGCCCCGGGCACCCGCATGCTGGAGCACACGCACACCGGCACTGAGCTGACCTTAGTGCTCAAGGGGAGCTTCAGCCACCAGGGCGGCCGGTACGGGCCGGGCGATTTCGATTACGGCGATCAGGACGTGGACCATCGTCCCATCGTCGGCGAGGAAGGTCCGTGCCTCTGTCTGGTCGCCATGACCGGCAATCTGCGCATGAATGGCTTTTTGGGCCGCCTCATCAGCCCGTTCGTTCGCCTGTAGTTATGCTGTATCAGGCGCCAGGCGAGGGCGGCCCATCCGCCACAGCCGTCCTGTGACGTCGAGGGCCAACTAAGAACCCAGCCGCTGTGCCGCGAGATAACCCAACCACGCGCTCAAGCCGGCCAGGAAGGTGCCCCAGCAAATATCGGCAACGGTCAAGGCGGTTGACCAATTCCGCAACGTCGCCTGGTTGGTCAGATCGTAGGTCGCGTAAGTGAAGCAGCCGAACATCATGCCCTGGGTGAAGGCCTTCAATGCGCTATGCTCTTGGTGCGCCGGCAATACGGCGAAGATGATGAGGCCGACCGGATAGAGCAGGTAGAAGACCGAAGCAGCCGGGAAATTCGGTGCCGTGCGCAGCATGTCGCCCAGCGCCGGCCGGTAGAGCCGTTCGACCATCATTCCAAGCCAGATCATGTCGACCGCCACGAACGTGACCGCGACCGCCAGATAGGTGAGAAGTAAGTTCATTGCCGAGCTCCAATCCGCCATTTGCGTTGGCCGGCACCAATGGGTGCAACCATCTCTAAACGAGACCGGCACAGCATCGGATCACGCGCTCGGCATGAGCGTTCGGCTTGAGCTGCCTGCAAACGAAAGCGGGCGCATCTCAGGAATTGGATCGTGGCGGAAGGGGAAAGAAGGAACTGGTCTGCGCCTGATAAACCCGGTAGCGATCACCGCGGGACCGCAGCATCTGGGCCTCAAGGGGTGGAATCCCGCTCACATGGACGAGGATCCAGTACATAATGACGGGGGCTGCAAGGCTCACCCACCCCCATGGATACGCCGATGACAGCGCAATAACGGGATAGGCGAACCAGTAGCTCCACTCGAAGAAATAGTTCGGATGGCGCGACCAACGCCAAAGGCCGACGTTGCAGATATCCTCTGCATTGCTGGCATTCGCCTTGAATCGCCGCAATTGCTCGTCCGCAACGGCTTCGCCAGCGATCGCCGCAAATGCAATTGCCGCTCCCGCATAATCTTGAATCCGCAAGCCTGGTTGCGGCACATGGGCAGCCAGAAAGATCGAAAACGCCAGCGGGATCGCGACCAGAGCCTGCGCCTGCAGGAAGCCGAGCATCCGCCGCGCGGCCGCCGCCCCCCACTCCTGCGCGTAGCTCGCGTAGCGCGGATCATCGATCCCCCGAAATGATCGCACCGCGATGTGTGTTCCCAGCCTTGCCGACCACAGCAGCACCAAGCCTGCCGCAAGCGCCTTGCGGGCGGGCAAATCCCCATCGAGCGGCCATATGGCGGCAACGGCGCCGACCAGTCCCACCGAACAGGTCCAGATCGTATCGACCCAACCAGAGTTGCCGGTCCGTTGCTGGATCATCCAGGCCAGCGCCATCAGACCCGAAAGCGAGAATGCAATCGCTGCCAAAACTTCAATATGCATCTGGGCCATGACATGGGCTCGAAAACAACCGGCATGTCCAATCGGACCGAATTGCACGGCGGCCGGTTGAGGTCATCCCGCAATACATGTCTGTGCGATGTGATCCGGAGCATCGATCCCACCGTTTACAGAACCAGAACGTCACAGCTGCATGACCGGATCACTGGGCGATTGCACCAAGAGCTTTGATCAGCCCGCAACCGATCGTCCGCGGGTCCGTAGCTGTGGTCGAACGAGGGGAGCAAAGTCAGGATGCGTTTGGCGGTAATTGGATCAGGAATTTCTGGCAATGCCGCCGCATGGCTGCTGTCTCAACACTATCCCGTCACGGTTTATGAGCGCGAGTTGCGTCCTGGCGGACACAGTCACACCGCGCGGATCGACTATGACGGCGAGTCGATCGACGTTGATATCGGGTTCATCGTCTATAACGAGCTGAACTATCCGGAGTTGACGGCGCTGTTCAATCATCTGGACGTCGGCACGCTGGAGACCTGCATGAGCTTTTCGGTGTCTGTGGATGCCGGCCGCTTTGAATGGCGCGGCGGGGGCGATGGTGCCTACCAGACCGCCTCTGGACTTTTCGCGCAGCGTCGCAATCTGTTCTCGCCCTCATACCTGCGTATGCTGGCTGAGATACTGAGATTCAACCGTCGAAGCGTAACGGACTTGCGCGCAGGACGCCTCGCCGGCGTTACGCTCGGGCAGTACTTCCAGGACGGAGCATTTGCACCGCGCCTGCTTACCGACTACTTGGCTCCGATGGGCGCCGCCATCTGGTCTTTGTCCGCTGACGATATCGGTCGCTTCCCCGCAGAAAATTTTGTCAAATTCTTTGACAATCACCGCCTACTGCACCTCGACCGGCCGCGTTGGCGGTCCGTGACCGGTGGCAGCCGCCGCTACGTCGAGAAGCTGACGGCTGACTTCAAGAGCCGGCTTCGGCTCGGCTGCGCGGCGCTGTCGGTCGAGCGCGAGCGAAGCGGCGTCGTGATCCGAGACAGCCACGGCAACCGCGAGCGCTATGATGCCGTCGTGATCGCCTCCCATAGCGACGAGACGCTGGCATTACTGTCGGACGCCGACGCTCGCGAGCGCGCAATTCTAGGTGCGATCCGCTATGCGCCCAACCGAGCCTATCTGCATCGCGACAGTCGTCTCATGCCAAAACGTCGGCATGCGTGGGCATCCTGGAACTTTCTGCGCTGGCAACGCGATTTGCCTGCGGACAACGACATCGCCGTCACCTATTGGATGAACCGGCTACAGGGTATCCCTGACGACAAGCCGTTGTTCGTCAGCCTCAACCCGCCGTTCGAACCGGCGCCGCATCTGACCTTCGGTAGCTATCGCTTTTCCCATCCGCAATACGACGTCGCAGCTTTTGCAGCGCAGAAGCAGCTCTCCGAGATTCAGGGACGCCGCCGCACCTGGTTCTGCGGTGCTTGGACCGGTTATGGCTTCCATGAAGATGGATTGCGTTCGGCGATTGCGGTCGCCGAAGCGCTCGGCGCCGTGGTACCGTGGCGCCGAGCGAAGCCTGCCATGGCGCAGGCCGCCGAGTAGCGCCATGTCGCAGACATCCAAACCGGCAGCCCCCGCAGCCGCGCTCTATCCTGGCAAGGTGATGCATGCGCGCTTGCGGCCAGTTCGTCACCGCTTCACTTACCGTGTCATGAGCCTGCTCATCGAGCTCGATCGGCTGGATGAAGCGGACCGGCAATCATATTTGTTCGCCGTCAACAAGGCGGCACTGTTCAGTTTCCATGAAACAGATCATGGAGAGCGAGACGGGGGGTCCTTGAGCCAATATGTGAGGCGATTGGCAGCCGAGCGAGGCATTGAACTGTCAGGCGGTCGCATTCTTCTGCTGTGCTATCCGCGCATGCTTGGCTATGCCTTCAATCCGCTTTCGATCTATTTTTGCTATCGTGCCTCTGGCGAGCTTGCGCTGCTGATTTATGAAGTACGAAATACCTTCGGCGAACACCACTCTTATGTGCTGCAAGTCGATGGTGCCGCTGGCCGGAGCGACGTGGTGCGGCAATATCAGACCAAACAATTCTACGTTTCGCCTTTCCTTGACATGGGACTGTCGTATCAATTCCGCGTCTCTCAGCCGGGCGAGCAGATGAAAGTCAGCATCATCCAGACAGATCGGAACGGCCCCGTGCTAGCCGCCGCCTTCTACGGACTCAGACGATCGCTCAGCTCGCGATCGTTACTCGGAGCGTTCACGACGATGCCGCTTTTCACCTTCAAGGTGGTGGCGGCGATCCATTGGGAGGCCCTTCGACTTTGGATCAAAGGTGTGCCTCTGCTGCCCCGTTCCAATGGCGTTTAGACCTGCAATGACATCAATAGCCGACAATCTGAACCATCTGCTCCCCGAGCTTCCGCTACAGGTCCGTCTGGTCCTCGGCCGCGTTGCCCAGCTCCATCGTGGAGAGCTGAATGTCCATCTGCCCGACGGGCGCATGGTGTGGCTGAGCGGGCGTGAACCTGGGCCCTCGGCAACGATCAAGCTCGCCAATTACAGGTTTGGCTGGAGCCTGCTGTTCGGTGGCGATACCGGAATGGCCGAGTCCTATATCCGAGGTGACTGGAGCACGCCGGATCTCGCTCAACTTCTCTATCTGTTCTGCCTCAATGAGCAGTTGCTCCAAGACGCCTTGGCGGGCAGCCGGGTGCTGCAACTGGTTCGGAAATTCGGTCATCGACGCCGGCGAAACACCAAAGCCCGGGCGAGGCGCAATATCTACGCGCATTATGATCTGGGAAATGAATTCTTTTCGGCTTGGCTCGATCCAAGCATGACCTATTCGTCGGGGATGTTTGCGCCTGGAATGACCGACCTCGTCGAAGCACAACAGCACAAATACCAGCAACTCGCGTCGGCGATCCAGCTTCAGCCTGGAGAGAGACTGCTCGAGATCGGATGCGGTTGGGGCGGCTTTGCGGAGTTTGCAGCACGAAGCTGCGGAGCCAAGGTCGTTGCACTGACGATCAGCAAGGAGCAGCATGATTTCGCCCGCAAGCGGATCCAGGAAGCAGGACTGGCTGATAGCGTCGATATCCGGTTGCAAGACTACCGGGACGAACGCGGTCAGTACGACAGAATAGCTTCGATCGAGATGATCGAGGCCGTCGGCGAGCAGTTCTGGCCTAAATACTTCGCCCAATTGCACGACAGACTTGCGCCGGGTGGTCTCGCGGGTATCCAGGCGATTACAATTCGGGACGACTTGTTCGATGGCTATCGGGAGCGGGTGGACTTCGTGCAGCAGCACATCTTCCCGGGCGGCATGCTGCCTTCCCCGGCAGCGCTGCGCGCGCTTGGCAGGAGGTTCGATATTCCGCTGATAAGCGAACGCGTCTTTGGCGAAGACTACGCGTTGACTATCGCATCCTGGCGTAAGACGTTTCATGCAGAATGGCCCCGGATCCGATCGCTTGGCTTCGACGAGCGCTTTCGTCGTCTTTGGGAGTACTACCTCTGCTACTGCGAAGCCGGATTCAGATCGGCGAACGTCGACGTTCGCCAGCTCGTTTTTGCGAGACCTGGCTGATCCAACCGCGAAGTGAGCCGCAATCGAGGAGGCAAGTCGCCGCGGCCTCGGCGATTCGCCGACGAAACGCTCTGGCGCCGGCGGAGTGATCGGCCATTGTCGCGAGCGTTGGCGACGCGTATAGCCGCACCATGTCCGAACAGCCCGCCACACCGTCCCTCGAAGAGGCCGTCCCCG
>Ga0308175_100003226_pt1 | contig 11274 bp, 8 predicted proteins | sample PhyCR1_3_FD_203893 | JGI IMG/M metagenome (GOLD analysis project Ga0308175, IMG submission 203893) | Soil microbial communities from UC Gill Tract Community Farm, Albany, California, United States - DLSLS.C.R1 | ecosystem: Environmental > Terrestrial > Soil > Agricultural land | place: USA... | reverse complement strand
GCTCATGCTCAAAGCCGCCCGGCGAGCGGGTGCAGGCAGCGAATATCTCGTCGTAGCGCCCGCGGATGTCGGCCATCTCGGCGTCCGAGATCGGGCTGTTGTTGAGCGGCGCGCTCCAGTTCGGGCGGCGCTGAAACACGGTCAGCTCGCCGACCTTGTCCGCGATCTCGCCGATCACCTGGATCGCGGTGGCGCCGGTACCGATGATGCCGACCTTCTTGCCCGCGAGGTCGACCGGCTCGTGCGGCCAGTAAAACGTGTGGAACGAGCGCCCCTTGAAATCATCCATCCCTTCCAGCCGCGGCAGCGTCGGCACCGCGAGCAGGCCTACCGCGAGGATGACGAAACGGCAGGTCAGCTCAAAGCCGTCATCGAGCCGAAGCCGCCACTGATTGCTGGCCTCGTCGAAGACCGCCGCCGAAACCCTGCGGTTGAAGCGCATGTATTTGCGAAGGTCAAACTTGTCGGTGACGTAGTTGAGATAGTGCAGGTTCTCCGGCTGCGCCGAAAACCGCTCCTTCCAGTGCCACTCGTTGAGCAGCTCCTTTGAGAAGGAATAGCCGTAGGTGTAGCTCTCGGAATCGAAACGCGCGCCCGGATAGCGGTTCCAGTACCAGGTGCCGCCGAGATCGGGCGCCGCATCCAGCACGAGGGCATCGATCCCGAGATCGGCCAGCCGCTTGATCTGGTAGATGCCCGAAACGCCAGCGCCAACGACGACGACCTCGTAATGCGACTTGATGTCGTCGGTCATGCGCAGGCCTCCCCGTTTTGCTTCTTGATCGATTTCGGCACGATCGGCTCGACTATAGCGAATTATCCGCGCCGTGCACTTGTGTCAGGATGCCGGGATGGACGAGGAAACCGATGCTCAAACATTGTTTGAAAGACGGCTGGCCGCCGCCTTTCGCCTCTGGCGTCAGTGCCGGCCGCCCATCACCAAAGCGAACGAATGTGAGCGCCTTGTATGTTTTTCTGTCATGGCTCGCCCAGGATTTTTAGGGTGTAATGGGCCGACGATCGACAAGTTACAGAACCGAAAGCGGGGGCGATGCCGTGAACTACGAACACATCAACTGTGATCTCGACGGCACGCTCATGATCGTCACGCTGAACCGGCCCGACAAGCTGAACGCCTATACCGGCCAGATGGGCGCGGAGATCACCGACGCCTTCAATCGCGCCGACGGCGACGACAATGTCCGCGCGATCATCGTCACCGGCGCCGGCCGGGCCTTCTGCGCCGGCGCCGATGTGTCGGGCGGCGCGGCGAGCTTCGACACCTCGGGCAAGCACGGCGCCGGCGTCTTCGCGAGCGCCAAGCCGGGCGGCGGCCGGTTCGTCGAGGCGATCTTCAACTGCAGAAAGCCCTCGATCGCCGCGATAAACGGCGGCGCCGTCGGTGTCGGCATCACCATGACGCTGCCGATGGATGTCAGGATCGCGGCCAGGGGCGCCAAGATCGGCTTTATCTTCGCCCGCCGCGGCCTCGTTCCGGAAGCCGGCAGCGCCTGGTTTCTGCCGAAGCTCGTCGGACTGCCGCAGGCATTGCGCTGGTGTCTCTCAGGCCGCACCTTCGATGCGGACGAAGCCAAGGTCGGCGGGCTCGTCAGTGAGGTCGTCGAGCCTGCGGAGCTATTGAACCGCGCCAAGGAAATCGCGCGCGAGATGACGGAAGCGACGTCTCCCGTCGCGATCGCTTTGACGCGGCAGATGCTGTGGCGCTTTGCCGGCGCGCCGGCCCCGTTCGAACTGCTCGATATCGATAAGCCGATGTCGATCGAGCGCGGCGGTCACGCCGACGTGCGCGAAGGTGTCGCGGCCTTTCTCGAAAAGCGGCCGCCGTCATTTCCCGGAAAAGTGTCGCAGGACATGCCGAGCCAGTATCCCTGGTGGGAAAAACAATAGACGATAGAAGCCCAATCACCACCAACATCGAAAGACCGAAAGCCATCCGATGCGTGACCAGTTCTCCAACACCCAATCGATCCGCAAGCCGGCCGTCAGCTCCAGGGGCGGCATCGTCGCCGCGCAATCCGGAAAGGCCGCACAAGTCGGCGCCGAGGTGTTGGCCGCCGGCGGCGACTGCGTCGACGCTGTCATCGCGACCACCTTTGCGCTCGGCGTGCTGGAGCCCTGGATGAGCGGGGCCGGCGGTGGCGGCGCGATGGTGCTCTATCGCGCGCGCGAGGACCGCTACGAGGTGATCGACTACGGCATGCGCGCCCCGCGCAGCCTGCGGCTCGAAGATTATCCGTTGGCCGGCGCCGGCGCGGCGTCCGACATCTTCCCCTGGCCGCGCGTGAAGGACGACCGCAATATCCATGGCCCCGCCGCGATCGCCGTCCCCGGCGTGGTGGCGGGCATGGAGGAAGCCCATCGCCGCCACGCCAAACTGCCGTGGAAGGAACTGGTCTCGCCGAGCATCGCGCTCGCCGGTGAAGGGCTTGCGGTCGACTGGTGGACCACGCTGATGATTTCGAGTGCGGCCGCGGACCTGCGGCGCTACCCCGCGAGCGCCACGGCCTACCTGCAGGACGGCCTGCCGCCGAATGCGCCATGGGGCATCAAGGCCAAGGTCCGCCTGCCGCAGGACCGGCTCAAGGCCACGATGGCCCAACTCGCCAGCGCCGGCCCGCGCGACTTCTACGAAGGCGATCTGGCAAAGGCGCTCGCCGCCGATATTCAAAACGCCGGCGGCGCGCTGTCGGTCGAGGACCTCGCCCCGTTCCGCGCGCATCTGCGCGAGCCGCTGGCGATCCCCTATCGCGGCGGCAAGGTGTATGCGACGCCCGAACTCACGGCGGGCCCGACACTGTCGCGCACGCTCGGCGTGCTGCAGCAAGATCTGAAGCCGGCGCGGGGCACCCCCGATGCCGCGGCCTACATTGCCTATGCGTCGGCGCTGCAGGCGGCCTATCGCGAACGCCTCAAGGACATGGGCGACCAGGACGGCAGGCGCTCGCTCGGCGCGGAAGCGCTGGCGCCGGCCTGCACCACGCATTTCTCGGCGGTCGACCGCGACGGCAACATGGCGGCGGTGACGCAGACGCTGCTGTCGTCGTTCGGCTCGCGATTCGTCGCTGGCCAGACCGGCATCACCATGAACAACGGCATCATGTGGTTCGATCCGACCCCGGGCACGCCGAACTCGCTGGCGCCGAACAAGCGCTGTCTCACCAACTACACGCCGGTGCTGGCGCAGGCGAGCGACGGCCGGCGAACCGCTATCGGCGCCTCCGGCGGCCGGCGCATCCTGCCGGCCGTGACGCAGTTGCTGTCGTTCGTGATGGATTACGGCATGGACCTCGATGCGGCGATCCACCAGCCGCGCATCGACGCCAGCGAAGCCGCGACCGTGATCGGCGACGTCCGCCTGCCGCAGACAGCGCGCCAGGCACTCGGCGCGCAGTTCGACTATGAAGAGGCACGCGTCCAGACCCTGCCGATGAAGTTCGCCTGCCCCAGCGTCGTGCTGCGCGACGGCGACACCAACAGCGGCGCGACCGAGGTGTTTCAACCGTGGAGCGAGGCAGTGGCGGAGGGGTGACCCGCCCGCATCGCTTCTCAAATCCGTCGGAAGATGCCAAAGCGGTGGTGCTGTGGGTGAATTCCGTCACGGCGGCGTCGTGACTGAAAGCTGGAGCAATTGATGGATCAAGGTCCCGAGGATTGGAGCCCGCACAGCGCGCATTGGGGCGCGTTTTCAGCGCGGTGGAACGGCGCGACGCTGGATGTCAGACCCTACGAGGACGATCCGGCTCCCTCCTCGATCCTGCAGAATTTTACCACCGCGATGCGCCACAAGGCCCGCATCCTGCGGCCGATGGTGCGCAAGGCGTGGTTGGATCGCAGCAAAACCACCGAACGTGATTTCGACCAGGCATTCGTCGCCTGCCCCTGGGACGAAGTGCTCGATCTGCTGGCAAACGAATTGTCGCGGATTCGAACCGAGTTTGGCGCGAATGCCGTGTTCGGCGGTTCCTACGGCTGGTCCAGCGCCGGGCGTTTCCACCATGCGCAGAGCCAGGTGCATCGCTTTCTGAACACCGCATTCGGCGGCTACGTGCGCTCGGTGAACAGCTATAGCGCCGGCGCTTCGGCCGTGATCCTGCCGCATATCCTCGGCAACTACGAAACCCTCTCGCGCCACAACGTGACCTGGGATCAGGTCGCCGAGCATACCGACGCGGTGCTGGCCTTCGGCGGCATGGCGCTGAAGAATTCAGAAGTGGCCAGCGGCGGCGTCAGCCGGCACATCGAGCGCGACGCGATGCAACGCGCCGTGCAGCGCGGCGCCGTGTTCTACGGCGTCTCGCCCCTGCGTGACGACATGCCGGAAGTGGCCGGCGCGCGCTGGCTGCCGATCAAGGTCGGCACTGATGTAGCGCTGATGCTGGCGCTTGCGCACACTTTGCGCGTCGAGAATCTCTGGAACCGTGATTTCGTCGCGCGCTATTGCGCCGGCTTCCACATGTTCGAACGCTATCTGCTCGGCCGCAATGACGGCACGCCAAAGGACGCGGCATGGGCGGCCGACATCGTCGGCATTCCCGCCACCACGATCATTGGCCTTGCCCGCGTTCTGCCGCGCGGGCGCACCCTGATCACGGTCTCGCATTCACTGCAGCGCGCACAATATGGCGAGCAGCCGGTGTGGATGGGCGCGGTGCTCGCGGCCATGCTGGGCCAGATCGGCCTGCCCGGCGGCGGATATAATTACGCGCTCGGGGCGCTCGGCCACACCGGGCGCCGGCCCCATGGCCTCCCGATTCCCACGCTGCCGCAGGGCAAGAACGGCGTCAGCGACTTCATTCCGGTGGCGCGCATCAGCGACATGCTGCTCAATCCCGGGCAGCCGTTCGACTACAACGGCCGCACGATGCGATACCCCGACATCAAGCTGGTCTATTGGGCGGGCGGCAATCCATTCCATCATCACCAGGATATCAACCGGCTGCGCCGCGCGTTCAACGTCCCGCAAACCATCGTCGTGAACGAGAGCGCCTGGACGCCGATGGCCAAATTCGCCGACATCGTACTGCCGGCAACCATGACGCTGGAGCGCGATGACATCGGCGCAGCCGCCACCGATCAAAGGCTGGTCGCGATGCGCAAGGCGATCGAGCCGGTCGGCGAAGCGCGCGACGACTTCGATATTTTTGCCGCACTGTCACAGCGCTTGGGCACCGGACAGGCTTTTACGGAAGGACGCGACAGCCGGCAGTGGCTCGCCCACCTTTACGAGCCGACGCGGCGCGCGCTTGCCGATGCCGGCTGCGATGCGCCCGAGTTCGAAACGTTCTGGCAACGCGGCGAACTTGCGCTGCCGCCGGCTCCCGATGACGGCGGCATCCTGCGTGCCTTCCGCAACGATCCCGACAAGAACAGGTTGCCGACGCCAAGCGGCAAGATCGAGATCCATTCGAATGCTATCGCCGGGTTCGGCTACGACGACTGCCCGCCGCATCCGGCCTGGCTGCCCTCGACCGAACCGACCACTGCCCGCCACCCGCTGACGCTGATCGCCAACCAGCCGGCGGCGCGGCTGCACAGCCAGCTCGATTTCGGCGCCTACAGCCAGTCCAAAAAGATCGCCGGCCGCGAGCCCGTGCGCCTCAATCCTGCCGATGCGGCGCGCCGCGGCATCGCCAATGGCGATATCGTCCGCCTGTTCAACGATCGCGGCGCGTGCCTGGCCGCCGCCATCGTCTCCGACGACGTGATGGCGGGCGTGGTGCAACTATCCACCGGCGCCTGGTACGACCCGGAACACGGTACTGCGGAGCAGCCGCTCTGCGTCCACGGCAATCCGAACGTGCTGACCCGCGACATCGGAACCTCGCGGCTGGCGCAAGGCTGCTGCGGTCAGGTGACAGTCGTCGAGTGCGAGAAGTATGCTGGCGCGCTACCTGCGATCCGTGCCTTCGATCCTCCCGATCAGGCGTGAAGCGGGTTCCAGCGTCACGGGCGCGGTCGGAATGGGCTCAAATCCGCTGGCGTGGGGCCTGAAATTCGGGCAGTCCTAAAGACATGCCCATTTCCAGCCGTTTCTTCGTTCAGTCCACCACCGCCCTGCTGCTCGTCGGATTTCTTGCGCTGCTCGGCATCGTCGGCATGACATTCTGGCTGGGCGAGCGCGCGCAGGTCTATTTCAACGAAGTCATCGCGGCGCGCGATGCGCGCAGCGCCGCCGTCGACCTGCGCAACGCGCTGCAGACCGCCGAGTCCAGCCAGCGCGGCTTCCTGTACACCGGCAATGAGGTCTATCTCGCATCCTACGGCCCCGCCAAGACGCTGGCCGAACGGCAATTGGCTTCCGTCAATCGACTGCTGGTTTCCTATGAAGGTCTTAATGCATCGCTGCGGCGCCTGACGACCGTCATCAACGAGAAGTTCGCCGAGATGGACGCGACCATCGCCATGAAGCGCGACTACCGGGACGCGGAGGCGCTGGCGCGAATCCGGACCAATCGCGGCAAGGCACTAATGGACGAAGCCAACATCTTCTTCGCCGGCATCATCAGCGCCACCGACGACCGCCTGACCACCGGTGTCGCCGAGCAGCGGGCGAACGCGACCCTGCTTCGGCTGTTCTCGATCATCAGCGGCATCGTAATCGTCATCGTGATCGGCATCGCCGCGGTCACTGTCGTGCGCTACACGCGCGAACTACGCCGGGCGCGGACGGAGGTGAGCGTGCTGAACGCGGGCCTGGAGCAGCGCGTCGAGGCCCGCACCGCGGATCTGGCGCGCGCCAATGCCGATATCCAGCGCTTCGTCCAGATCATCTCGCACGATTTGCGTGCGCCGCTGGTCAGCATCGTCGGCTTCACGAGCGAACTCCAGGATAGCCTCGCAAGCCTGCGCCTGCTCGCTGACCGTTCCGGCGCCGACGATCCAGACCTGAAGGAAGCGCGCGCCGCCGCCACCGAACTGCTGCCCGAAGCGATCGGATATATTCGTTCCTCCAGCGACAAGATGGAGCGGCTGATCAACGCCGTCCTCAAGCTCGCGCGTGAAGGACGGCGGCCGCTGAAAGCCGAGGCCATCGATCTCAAGGAAATCTTCACCGCCGGCGCGGCCGCGATCCAGCATCAATTGTCCGAAGCCGGCGGCAAGATCGACATTGATCTCGGTGTCCCCAGGATCGAGAGCGACCGTTTCTCGCTGGAACTGATCGTCAGCAATTTGCTCGACAACGCAGTCAAATATCGCGCAAAGGACCGGCCGTTGCAGATCAAGGTACGAACGCGCCCGATGGCCGACGATCGTGTCGAGATCGAAGTCGCCGACAACGGGCGCGGCATCGCCGAGCGCGATCAGGCACGCGTCTTCGATCTGTTCAAGCGTTCGGGGACGCAGGACCAGCCGGGCGAAGGCATCGGCCTCGCTCATGTGCTGACCGCGCTACGCAACCTCGGCGGTGACGCCCGCGTGACGAGCGAGCTTGGCCGCGGCACCAGTTTTCACCTGATGATGCCGCGGACCCTCGCGGCAACTGAGACTATTGCCGCCTGATCCAAAAGTCCTGATAACGGATATCGGCTGGACGGGAAGGATCCTTGCCGTGGGGAGTGATAATGTTACCAGGTAACACAGCAAGGCGCCGGCAGGTCATCTGGCTGGGCCTTGCCGTTTTGGCGACGGGCGTGATCGGCGCGTCCGCGCCGGCAGCGGCGCAGGGCAAGCCGTCCGGCATCACGATGCCTAGGACGTTGCCGCCGTTCGATCCCGCCGCGCCCGCCTGTCGCCCGCCGCCGGGCCTCGAAAAGACGCTGGCATTCGTCCAGGATACGCGGCGCGAGTTCATGCAAGGCGTCGATCGCGGACTGGCCGCGGCCGCCAGGGATCGTGGCCTGCAATATCGCCTGCTCGTCGCCGATAGTGATGCAGCCAGGCAGGCCGAGCAGGTGCGATCACTTGTGGTCGAGAAGGCCGGCGGGGTGGTCGCATCGGCGGTGGATTCCGCTTCTCTTGCTCCGCACCTGCAGGAGTTCATCTGGTCCGGCGGTTATGTCAGCACCGTGGTGGCGCCGCCCGCCACCTCGCTCCTGAACGCGCCGCAATACCTCACCGGCAAGGTGCTGGGCGATGCGGCGAGCGCCCATATCAAGGGGACGCTCGGCGGCAAGGCCAAGGTGGTGCTGCTGACCCAGGACAGCCTGGAATTCCTTGCGCCGCGCTTCGTCGCGTTGCGCGATTCCCTGCGCGACATCCCCGGCGCCACCATCGTCGCCGACATCTCGCCCAATCCGGTCAACAAGGACGGCGGCTACGCGACCATGCGAACCATCCTGCTCGCCAACCCCGATGTCGACGTCGTGCTCGGCGCCGACAATGTCGTGCTCGGCGCGCTGGCCGCGCTGCGCGCCGCCGGCAAGACACGCGCGAACCAGTTTCTCGGCGGCATCGACGGCGAGCCGGAGGCGGTGTCGGAAATCAAGAAGGGCAACTCGCCCTACCGGATCAGCATCAGCCTGGCCTCGCCGGTCTTCGGCTATGCCATGGGCCAGCACGCCGCCGACTGGCTGGAGGGCAAGAGCATTCCGCAGGCGATGGACATTCTGCCGAGCGCGCTGACGGCTGATAACATCGCGCAATATGACGCTGATCTCGCCAGCCCCGGCCGCGTCTGGGGCGATCCAGCGCGGCGCGCGACCTACCTGAAAATGTACGGCAACATCTGCTACGACAGCCGCGATCAGTATGTGAATTTTCCCTGGTCGTCGGAGCGGAAGTAGAAGGCCCTCCCCTCCGCCATGGAACATCTGAAACGAATTTAGATATACCCGAATGAAGTCGACAATTCGAACTTAGGGTTGTCGATTCATACGCCGTCAATCTCCGAGGACTAGCCTTCCCATCATGCGCAGGGGTGCATCAGGAGCCCAGCATGCCAAGCCAAGGGAAGCACGGGAAGGCACGAGCCGCTGCCAACGAAGCCCGCGAAGATATCATCAGTTCCACTGCCATGAGCGCGATGAGCGCGGGCGCCGTAAGCGCCATGGGCACGATCGGCGCTGCCGTCGTCAAGCAGCACAAGGAGATGCTGGGCAAGAAGCCGGAATGGTTCTGGCACCTGTTCGCGAAATGCGAGGCCAAGGCCGCGCGTCTCGCCGATCAGGCCGCGCACAAGCCGCGCTCGAATGGCGAAGCCACGTTCATCGAGGTTTATGCCAAAACCTTGCCTGAACTGGTGAAGAAGGCGCTGAGCGCTCACGCCTAGCACCGCATTGAATCAAATTTGATGCGCCTTGATACCCGCGGTCGCACCAACAAGTGCGGACGCCGCGCGGCCGTCACCCGAAACGCTGCTCGTACCGGCTGACGTTCAACTCACCCACATCGATGTCCGGCTTCCGCCCCGACATCATGTCGGCCAGCACCCTGCCCGAGCCGCATGCCATGGTCCAGCCGAGCGTACCGTGGCCGGTGTTCAGATGCAGATTGCTGTAACGCGTAGCGCCAATGATCGGCGGGCCGTCCGGCGTCATCGGGCGCAGGCCGCACCAGAAGGTTGCCTTGCTCAAGTCCCCGCCGCGCGGAAACATGTCGGTCAGCGAGTGATCGAGCGTCGCGCGCCGCGCCGCGTCGAGGCTCGACGAATAGCCCGATATTTCCGCGGTACCGCCGACGCGGATGCGATCGCCGAGCCGGGTGATTGCGACCTTGTAGCTCTCGTCCATCACGGTGGAGACCGGAGCGCCGTCGGCGTCGTTGACGGGCACCGTGATCGAATAGCCTTTGATGGGATAGACCGGAACGGCAATGCCGATCGGCTTCAGCATGCGCGGCGACCAGCTTCCGAGCGCCGCCACATAGGCATCGGCCTGCAACGTGCCGGCGCTGGTAACGACGCCGGTGATCCTGGCGCCGTCCGCGACCAGCCGCTCGATTCCAGTATTGAACTTGAACTGCACGCCGAGCTTGGCGGCCTCCTTGGCGAGCGCTTGCGTAAACATGTGGCAGTCGCCGGTCTCGTCCTGCGGCAGCCGAAGCCCGCCGACGAACGATGCCTTCGCCGTGGCGAGTCCCGGCTCCGCGGCGATGCAGCCGGCGGCATCGAGCACTTCGTAGGGCACGCCATACTGCTTGAGCACCGTGATATCCTCGCCGGTGGAGTCGAGCTGCTTCTGCTTGCGAAACAGTTGCAGCGTACCCTGGCTGCGCTCGTCATAGGTGATACCGATCTCGGCGCGCAGCGCGCGCAGACAGTCGCGGCTGTATTCGGCGATCGGAATCATCCGGCTCTTGTTGATGGCGTAGCGCTCCGCCGTGCAGTTGCGCAGCAATTTGAGCATCCACCACCACATGACCGGATCGAGCTTGGGCCAGATCACCAGCGGCCCATGCCGCATCAACAGCCATTTGATCGCCTTCACCGGCACGCCGGGACCTGCCCAGGGCGAGGAATAGCCGGGCGACACCTCACCGGCATTGGCGAACGAAGTTTCCTGCGCGGGCTCGGCCTGACGGTCTATGACCGTCACCTCATGGCCGGCGCGCGCCAGATAATAGGCCGTGGTGACACCGATGACGCCACTGCCGAGAACGATTGTCTTCACGATCCCTACCCCATCCGCCGCGGGAATATCCCGCGGCTTCTGTTGCTCCTGTTATGGCCAGGAGCAAGGATCAGGCCACGCGCTTGATGGCGTCGCCGAGGATCGAAACGATGTCGTCGATATGGCTCTTCTCGACGATCAAGGGCGGCGACAGCGCGAAGGAGTCGCCGCTCATGCGCAGATAAAGTCCGCGATTGAAGCAATCGACCATCACGTCATAGCCGCGCGCGGCGACGCCATCCTTGCGCGGCGCGACTTCGACTGCGCCCATCAGGCCAACGTTACGGATATCGATCACGTTCGGCAGGCCCTTGAGCGAATGCAGTGCATCGCGCCAGTATTCGGCCATCGATGCACCGCGCGTCAGCAGTCCCTCGTCCTTGTAAATGTCGAGCGTGGCAAGACCGGCAGCGCAGGCGGTCGGATGCGCCGAATACGTGTAGCCATGGAACAGCTCGATGGTGCCCTCGGGGCCGGTCATCAGGCCGTCGTGGATCGCGCGGCTCGCAAACACCGCGCCGCAGGGCACGGTACCGTTGGTGATGCCCTTCGCGGTGGTCATCATGTCGGGCGTGACGCCGAAATAATTTGCAGCGAACGGCGCGCCGAGGCGACCGAAGCCGGTGATGACCTCGTCGAAGATCAACAAGATGCCATGCTTGGTGCAGAGCTCGCGCAGCCGCTGCAGATAATTTTTCGGCGGCGG
>Ga0308175_100003225_pt1 | contig 11275 bp, 8 predicted proteins | sample PhyCR1_3_FD_203893 | JGI IMG/M metagenome (GOLD analysis project Ga0308175, IMG submission 203893) | Soil microbial communities from UC Gill Tract Community Farm, Albany, California, United States - DLSLS.C.R1 | ecosystem: Environmental > Terrestrial > Soil > Agricultural land | place: USA... | reverse complement strand
GTCGTCGACACGCCCCTCGCCGAGGCCGGCATCCTCGGCACCGCCGTCGGGCTCGCCATGCGCGGGTACCGGCCGGTCTGCGAGATCCAGTTCGACGGGTTCGTCTTCCCCGCCTACAACCAGATCGTCACGCAGGTGGCCAAGATCCACGCCCGGTCCAAGGGCGCCCTGCCGATGCCGATCGTCATCCGCATCCCCTTCGGCGGCGGCATCGGCGCGGTCGAGCACCACAGCGAGAGCCCCGAGGCCTACTTCGCGCACACCGCCGGGCTGAAGGTGGTCGCCGTCAGCAACCCGGTCGACGCGTACTGGGGGATCCAGCAGGCGATCGCCCACCCCGACCCGATCGTCTTCCTCGAGCCCAAGCGCCGGTACTGGGAGAAGGCCGAGGTCGACACCGAGGCCACCCCCGCGCCGCTGTTCGCCTCCCGCGTGGTCCGCGGCGGCGACGACGTCACCGTGCTGGCCTACGGCCCGATGGTGAAGACGGCGCTGCAGGCGGCCGAGGCGGCGGCGGAGGAGGGCCGCTCGCTCGAGGTGATCGACCTGCGCACCGTCTCGCCGCTCGACCTCGACCCGGTCTACGAGTCCGTCCGGCGGACCGGGCGCTGCGTCGTCGTCCACGAGGCCCCGACGACCCTCGGCCTCGGCGCCGAGATCGCCGCCCGCGTGACCGAGACCTGCTTCCACTCCCTCGAGGCCCCCGTGCTGCGGGTGGGTGGCTACGACACGCCCTACCCGCCGTCGAAGCTGGAGGAGGAGTACCTGCCCGATCTGGACCGGGTGCTCGACGCCGTCGACCGATCGATGGGGTTCTGAGCATGGCGAATCGACAGTTCAAGCTGCCCGACGTCGGTGAGGGCCTCACCGAGGGCGAGATTCTGCAGTGGCTCGTCGCCGTCGGCGACACGGTCACGGTGAACCAGCCGCTGTGCGAGGTCGAGACGGCCAAGGCCGCCGTCGAGCTGCCCTCGCCCTACGCCGGCACCGTCACCGAGCTGCTCTTCGAGGCCGGCACGATGGTCGACGTCGGGACGCCGATCATCACCATCGACGACGGCGTGGCCGGGGGACCCCCCGCACCGGCAGCCTCCGCGCCGCCCGCTCCCGCAGCAGCCGCCGAGGCTTCCGCCGAGCCGGCCGCGGGCCTGATCGGTGGCGCCGCCCCGGGCGGCCGCACCGCGGTGCTGGTCGGCTACGGGCCCCGCAACACCGAGGCGCGTCGGCGTCCCCGCCGCGGCGAGGCCGTCGCCACCGCCGCGGTGGCCCCGGCGGTCACCACGCCCGTGCCGGTCGCCCACCCGCCGCTGCTCACCACGGCCCCCGACGCGGACACCAAGCCGGTGCGCCACGGCGGCCTGGAGGTCGGCCGGCAGGCCGAGGCGCACGCGCTGCAGGGTGACGCCGCGCCGGCCGCGGGAGTGCAGCACGGCCACCGCCGGCCGCGCCCGCTGGCCAAGCCGCCGGTGCGCAAGTACGCCAAGGACCTCGGGGTCGACCTCACCGCCGTGACCGGCAGCGGCGCCGGGGGGATCATCACCCGGGCCGACGTCGACGCGGCCGCATCGGGAGCCGGGGCCGCGGCCGACGCCACCGTCGTCCAGGGGACCTTCGGCGCCGAGGCTCCCCGGCAGGAGGGCCGCGAGACCCGCATCCCGATCAAGGGCGTCCGCAAGCACACGGCGGCCGCGATGGTCGCGAGCGCGTTCACCGCCCCGCACGTCACGGAGTTCCTCACCGTCGACGTGACCCGCATGATGAAGCTCCGCCAGCGGCTGGCGCTGCGGCCCGAGTTGGCCGGCGTCAAGGTCAGTCCCCTGCTGTTCGTGGCCCGGGCGCTGCTGCTCGCCGCGCGTCGGCATCCCATGATCAACAGCAGCTGGGACGAGGCGGCGCAGGAGATCGTGGTCAAGGACTACGTGAACCTGGGCATCGCCGCGGCCACGCCCCGGGGTCTGATCGTGCCGAACATCAAGGACGCCGGCCGGCTGTCGCTCGCCGAGCTGGCCGCTGCCCTGGGCGACCTGACGGCGACCGCCCGCGAGGGGAAGACCTCACCGGCGGACATGTCGGGTGGCACGATCACGATCACCAACGTGGGCGTCTTCGGCGTCGACACCGGCACCCCGATCCTCAACCCGGGGGAGTCGGCGATCCTGTGCTTCGGCGCCATTCGCGAGACGCCCTGGGTGCACAAGGGGCGGGTCGTGCCGCGGCAGGTGACGCAGTTGTCGCTGTCCTTCGACCACCGGATCATCGACGGGGAGCTCGGCTCGCGCTTCCTGGCCGACATCGGTGCGCTGCTCCACGATCCGGGGGCGGCCTTGGCCTTCTGAGATGCGGGCCTTCTGACATGACCGACCTCGATCGGCTGCTGGAGTTCGCGGCCCGCTCCCGGCTGACCGGGGGCGGGTTCGGGTACCTCGGCTCCGACGGCCGGGTCGTGGCCGGCCGCGGGCAGGAGACGTGGATCGTCGCCCGGATGACCCACGTGTTCGGGCTGGCGGCCATGCTCGGCCGGCCCGGGGCCGACGACCTGGCCCGGCACGGCGTCGCCGCGCTCGCGTCCGGGGCGCTGCACGACGCCGAGCACGGCGGCTGGCGGTCGAGCACGGACGACGACACGAAGGCGGCCTACGCCCACGCCTTCGTGCTCCTCGCCGGCTCGACCGCCGCGTCGGCCGGGGTGGCGGGCGGCGCCGCGCTCCTCGACGAAGCCCTGGCCGTGTGGCAGGACCGGTTCTGGGACGACGACGCGGGCATGGCCGTCGAGCAGTGGGACCGGGCGTGGACCCGGCTCGACGACTACCGCGGCCTCAACGCCAACATGCACGGTGTCGAGGCGGTGCTTGCCGCCGCGGATGCGCTGCCGGTCGCCGACCAGGCCGGGAAACACCGCCTGCGCAGCCGTGCGCTGCGGACCACCGAGCGCGTGCTCACCGACTGGGGCTGGCGGTTCGGCTGGCTGCTGCCCGAGCACTTCACCTCGGGCTGGGAGCCCCTGCCCGACTACAACCGGAACCGGCCGGCCGACCCGTTCCGGCCGTACGGGGTCACCGTCGGGCACCTGTTCGAGTGGGCCCGGCTGGCCCTGCACGTCCGGTCGGTGACGCCCGACGCCCCGTCGTGGCTGCGCGATGGGGCCGAGCACCTGTTCGCGGTCGCGTCGGGCCTGGACGACGGCGGGATCGGCATCCCGTACACATTCGGCTGGGACGGCGACGTGGTCGTTCCGGCCCGCATGCACTGGGTGATGTGCGAGGCCATCGCCGCGGGCCACGTGCTCGCCGAGGCCACCGGCGACGCCGGCTACCGCGCGGCCGCCGACGGCTGGCGCGCGACCGGTGAGCGACTGTTCGCCGACCCCGCCACCGGCAGCTGGCACCACGAGCTCACCGCGACCGGCGAGATCGCGACCGGCACCTGGGCGGGGCAGCCCGACGCCTACCACCTGGCGCAGATGCTGCTGCTCGACGGGCGTCCGATCCGGGGGAGCGTCGCGGCGATGCTGCGCTGACTGTGAGCATGGCCCGGTCGGTTCAGCAGTGATGAGCTGACGCACCACGCGAAGACGGCGCCCGTCCCCTTCTGCAGGGGGCGGGCGCCGTCGTCCGGGAGGAGCGCCGGCTACTCGGCGTCCAGGTCCTGCTCGACTAGCCCGGTGATCTGGTCGAGCACTGCCTGGTCGTCACTGCTGACCACGACCTCGGCGCCCTTCTTCGCGCCGAGCGTCATGATCATCAGGGGCGAGCCGGCGTCGATCGGGGCGCCGCCCGGGGTGGCCAGGGTGACCGGGACGCCGGCCTTCCCGACCGCCTCGGCGATGAGGGCCGCGGGACGGGCGTGCAGCCCGATCCGGGAGCCGACGGTGACTGTCTGACTGGGCATCGATCCTCTTTCTCGCTGCTCGGGAGGGTGGGGGGAAGCTTGCCGGTCAGACGGTGGCCTCGCGCGCCGGAATGACGTCCGGGGCGTGGATGTGGTCGAGGTCGACCGCGTCCTCGGTGGCGTAGTCGGCCTCCGAGCGCCCGAAGCTCTTGGCCACGGTCACCGCGACCCCGCCGACGACTGCGCCGATCACGATGGCGAGCAGGAACAGCAGGAAGTTGCTGATCGCGAAGAACACGAAGATCCCGCCGTGCGGGGCCCGCAGTTCGATCCCGCTGGCGGCCACGATCGCGCCGGTCGCGGCGCCGCCGAGCATCATCGACGGGATGACCCGCAGCGGGTCGGCCGCCGCGAACGGGATCGCACCCTCGGAGATGAACGAGGCGCCCAGCGCCCAAGCCGCCTTGCCGTTGTCCCGCTCGGCCGCGGTGTAGAGCTTCGGCCGGAGCACGGTGCTCAGCGCCATCGCCAGCGGCGGCACCATGCCCGCGGCCATGACCGCGGCCATGATGACCAGCTGCTGGTGCCCGCCGCTGCCGGACAGAGCCGCGGTCAGGCCGGTCGTGGCGAAGACGTAGGCCGCCTTGTTCACCGGACCGCCCAGGTCGAAGCACATCATCAGGCCCAGCACGATCCCGAGCAGCACTGCCTGGGTGCCGGTCAGGCCGTTGAGCCAGTTGCCCAGCCCGGTCAGGGCGGCGGCCAGCGGTTTGCCGAGCACCATGACCATCAGCCCGCTGGAGATGAGGGTGGCGAGCAGCGGGATGATGATCACCGGCTGCAGGCCGCGGACGCCGGCCGGCAGCTTCCAGCGGCTGATCCACAGGGCAGCGAAGCCGGCGATGATGCCACCGACGAGGCCGCCGAGGAAGCCGGCACCGACGATCAGCGACACCGCGCCGACGACGAAGCCGGGCACGAGGCCGGGGCGGTCGGCGATCGCGAAGGCGATGTAGCCGGCCAGCGCCGGAACCAGGAACCCGAACGCCGCGGCGCCGATCATGAAGCAGATCGCGCCGAGGTATCCGGCCAGGCCGCCGTGGAGGTGGGCGACGGTGCTCGTCGGCAGGTCGAAGATCGAGTTGTTCACCGCCCAGAGGTGGGCCCACTGGTCGCCGCTCTTCGGGTCGGTCTGCGCGATCGGATAGCCGGCGAGCAGGAAGCCCAGCGCGATGAGCAGACCGCCGGCCGCGACGAACGGGATCATGTAGCTGACGCCGGTGAGCAGCCAGCGGCGGATCTCCGACGTCAGGCCGGGCCGCCCTCCGGAGCCGCCCGCGGTCTCCGCGGTGCCACCCGCGCCGCCGGCCACGCGGCGGGCGTTCGGATCGTCCGCGGCGGCCAGCGCCTCCTGGACCATCTTCCCGGGCTCGTTGATCGCGCGCTTGGTACCGCTCTGCACGACCGGCTTGCCGGCGAACCGGCCCTGGTCCCGCACGCCCACGTCCACGGCGAAGATGACCGCGTCGGCCGCCCGGATGAGGGCCGGGTCGAGCGGCGTGGCCCCGGAGGATCCCTGGGTCTCCACGTGCACGTCCACGCCCGCGGCCTGACCGGCGGCGGTGAGCTTGTCGGCGGCCATGTAGGTGTGCGCGATGCCGGTCGGGCAGGCACTGACCACGACGATGCTGCGCCGGGCCGCGGCGGTACCGGCCGGGGCACTGGTGGCCGGGACGCCGGCGGCCGGGGCGGGGCCGGCCGACGTGGCGCCGACGGCGGCCGCCGCCGGGGCGGGGGAGACGACGTCGTCGACCAGGGCGACGATCTCCTCCCGCGACGACGCCGCCCGCAGCGACGCGACGAACTCGGGCCGGACCAGCGCCCGGGCCAGCGCCGTCAGCAGCGTGAGGTGGTCGGCGTCGCCGGCGGCGGGTGCCGCGATGAGGAAGACGAGCTCGGCCGGGCCGTCCGGCGCGCCGAAGTCGACCGGCGGCACGAGCCGGGCGAAGCCGAGCGACGCCTCGGTCACGGCCGCGGAGCGGCAGTGCGGGATGGCGATCCCGCCGGGCAGTCCGGTGGCGGCCTGCGCCTCCCGGGCCAGGACGTCGGTGTGCAGAGCCCCCGCGTCGGTGGCCCGGCCGGCATCGGCGACCAGCTGGGCGAGACGGAGGATGACCGCGCTCTTGTCGGCGCCCAGGTCGGCATCGAGCGCGACCAGGTCGGGGGTGATCAATGAGGGCATGGCGACGTCTCCCGTGGCGTCAGCGGACGTCCCGGCCGGCGGCCGGAACGGGGATGGGAACGGGCGGTGCGGTGGTGCTGCCGGGCGGGCCGGCGGTGACCCGTACTGCGGAGCCGTCCACCTGGGCCGGGGCGGGAACGGCGGATCCGGGGAGTGCTGCGCTGGCCGCCCCGTAGGCGACGGCAGCGCGCAGCCGCTCGGCCGGGGGTTCCCCGGCCAGGTCGGCGAGCAGGTAGCCGGCGAGGCTGCAGTCGCCGGCGCCGACCGTGCTCCGGACGGCGACGCGTGGTGGCATCGCCGACCACAGCCCGCCGTCGGCGGTCGACAGCAGGGCGCCGTCGGCGCCGAGGGTCAGCAGCACCTCGGCCACGCCGCGGTCGTGCAGCGAGCGGACGGCGGCCAGGGCGACACCCGTGTCGGCGAGGACGTCGGCCTCCGGGACGCCGGCCAGCTGCGCCAGCTCCTCGGAGTTGGGCTTGAGCAGGTCCGGTGCCGCGTCGGGACCGGCCGCCAGCAGCGCCCGCAGGGGAGCCTCGGAGGTGTCGACGGCGACCCGGGCGCCGGTGCCGCGGAGGCCGCGGACCAGTTCGGCGTACCAGCCCACCGGCGTGCCGGGGGGCAGCGAACCGGACAGCACCACCCAGCGCGCGCCGGTCGCCCGGTCGTGCAGCGTGGCGGCCAGAGTCGCGCGGGTGGCGTCGTCCAGGGTGGCGCCGGGCTCGTTGAGCTTGGTCGTGTGGCCGTCGGGGTCGGCCAGCGTGTAGTTGGTGCGCACCGCCGCGGCGACGGGCACGGTGGCCAGCTCGAGCCCGATCGCGAGCAGCGCGTGCACGATGGGGTCGTGTTCGGCGGCGGGCAGCACCGAGACGACGGGCACCCCGGCGGCGGCGACGGCCCGCGCCACGTTGACACCCTTGCCCCCGGGCTCGGTGGCGCTGGCCACGAGGCGCACGACGCCGCCGAGCTCCAGGGGGCCGGGCAGCTCGAGGGTGCGGTCCAGGCTCGGGTTGGCGGTCAGCGTGACGATCGGGGCGCTGTTCTCGCGGCTCATGCGAGCACCACGTCGATGCCGGCCTTCTCCAGCTCGGCGACGATCCCCGGATCGGCCTCGGTGTCGGTGACCAGCACGTCGACGTCGTCCACCGCGGCGAACCGCACCAGGTGCTCCCGGTCGAGCTTGCTGCTGTCGGCGAGGACGACGACGCGCTGGCCGGCCCGCACCATCGCCCGTTTGACGGAGGCCTCGGCGTCGTCCGGGGTGGTGAAGCCGTGCGCGGCGTTGATGCCGTTGGCGCCCAGGAAGGCCACGTCCACGCGCAGCTCGTCGAGGGCGCGGACCGTCACCTCGCCGACGGAGCACTGGGTGACCCCGCGGACGCGGCCACCGAGCATGAGCAGCGTGATGCCCGGCGCGGCCGCCAGCCGCGAGGCGATCGGCACCGAGGAGGTGACGGTGAGCAGGCGGCGGTCGGCGGGGAGCAGCTCGGCCAGGGCGGCCGTGGTCGTGCCGCCGTCCAGCACGATGCTGCCCTCGGCGCCCGGCAGGAGGTCGAGGGCCGCCGCGGCGATCGCCCGCTTCTGCTCGCTGCGGGTGCCGTGCCGCTCGCCGAGCCCGGGCTCGGCGAGGGTGAGGGACCCCGCGGGCACCGCGCCCCCGTGCACCCGGCGCAGCAGGCCGGCCCGCTCGAGCACGGCGAGGTCGCGCCGCACGGTCTCGGTGGTGACCCCGAACTGCTCGGCGACGGCGGTCACGGCGAGGCGGCCGCGCTCGGACACCAGCGCGGCGATGGCCTGCTGGCGCTCCTCGGGATAGAGCACGATGCCTCCTGCGGGAGTCCTCGGCCGGCGGATGCATGCCCGACCGTGTGGGTTTGTGAGTTTGCTTGTGTTGTTTTACGTCTGATCCGTTGACAAGTCAACAGGAAATCGTGACTCTGGTCACCGAAGGACGACGCGGTCCGACCATCGATCCCTCTCCGGCCCCGAGCGAGGTCCCCATGTCCAGCAGCACCACCACCGAGCGTTTCCCGTCGGCCGCCGGCCCGGTCGTCCTGACGGGCACCCCCGTGGTCCCGGGCGTCGCGCTCGGGCCCGTCGTCCGCCCGTCCGGCGCGGTGACGCTGCCGACCGGGGGCGAGCCCGCCGTCGACGAGGCGACCCGCCCGGGGGAGAAGGCGCGGTTCCACGCCGCGGCCGACGTCGTCGCCGGTCGGCTCGAGGGGCGGGCCGCCGGCGCGACAGGGGTCAGTGCCGAGGTGCTGACGACGACGGCGGGCATGGCGCGCGACCGCGCGTTGCGGGGCGCCGCCGAGCAACGCATCGACGCCGGGGTGTCGGCCGCGGTGGCGGCGACCGAGGCGGCCCAGCAGTTCGTCGACCTGTTCACCGGGCTCGGGGGGCTGATGGCCGAGCGGGTCACCGACGTCCGCGACGTCCGCGACCGGATCGTCGCCGAGCTGACCGGTCAGGGGGAGCCGGGCGTGCCCCGCCCCGAGATGCCGTCGGTGCTGCTGGCCGACGACCTCGCTCCGGCCGATGCCGCCGGCCTGGACCCCGCGCGGATCATCGGGCTGGCCACCCGGCTGGGCGGCACGACCAGCCACACCGCGATCATCGCCCGGCAGCTGGGTCTCCCCTGCGTCGTCGCGGTCGGTGGCCTCGACGACGTCCCCGTGGGCGCGCAGGTGCTGCTCGACGGTGAGAACGGCACCGTGACCGTCGACCCCGATCCCGACACCGCGCAGCGGCGGGTCGAGGTGGCTCGCCGGGCGGCCGAGTTGCTGACCGCCTACAAGGGGCCGGCGGTCACGCTCGACGGGTTCGCCGTCGCGCTGCTGGCCAACGTGCAGGACGGCGCCGGGGCCCGGGCCGCGGCCGCCGCCTTCGCGGAGGGCGTCGGCCTGCTCCGCACCGAACTGGCCTTCCTCGGCCACGCGGAGGAGCCGTCGGTCGAGGAGCAGGCCCGGCACTACGCGGAGGTGTTCGCCGCGTTCGAGGGCCGCAAGGTCGTGCTGCGCACGCTGGACGCCGGATCGGACAAGCCGCTGGCCTTCGCCACCCTTCCCGACGAGCCGAACCCGGCGCTGGGCGTGCGCGGGCTGCGGATCGCCCGTCGCAACCCCGGCCTGCTGCACCGCCAGCTGGACGCCGTGGCCCAGGCCGCTCGGGAGACGGGCTCGGCGCCGTGGGTGATGGCGCCCATGGTCGCGACCGTCGCCGAGGCGGCGGAGTTCGCCGAGCTGGTGCGCGCCCGCGGGTTGGTGCCGGGCGTGATGATCGAGGTGCCGTCGGCCGCGCTGCTGGCCCACCGGCTGCTCGAGCACGTCGACTTCCTGTCGATCGGCACCAACGATCTCTCCCAGTACACGCTCGCGGCCGACCGTCTCTCGGCCGACCTCGCCGATCTCACCGATCCGTGGCAACCGGCACTGCTGCACCTGGTGCAGCTCACGGCCGAGGCGGGACAGCGGATGGGCAAGCCGGTGGGCGTCTGCGGTGAGGCAGCCGCCGATCCGATGCTCGCGTGTGTCCTGGTCGGCCTCGGGGTGACGTCGCTGTCCTGTGCCGCGTCCGCGGTCGCCGCCGTGGGGGCGCGGCTGGCGACGGTCGACCTCGCCACCTGTCAGCGGGCCGCGGAGGCGGCCCTGGCGGCGGCGGACCCGCCCGCCGCCCGCGCGGCGGTGCGCGCCGTGCTCGCCGGGTGAGGAACCTCACCCCATGGGGTGAGGGAAACTAGGTCAACTATCAAGTCTGGCTGCGTTTCGTCGGAATAAACTCCAGTACGCCTGCATTGCTACGGGCATACCTCAGGTTTCTCCGATGAAAGGCACCACGATGAGCAGCGTTACGTCCAGCTGGCGCGAGCGGCGTCAGGCGGCTCGCAATCGCCGGGCGCTCGGCCAGGCCCTCGCCCGGGCGACCACGCCGGCGATGCGGGACGAGATCCTCACCATGGCCAGCGGTAGCCCCTCGCTCTACCGCTGACCCGCGGCGCCCCCCGCACGGGCGGCGCGACGCACCGCGACCCCGGCCCCCGATGGGGGCCGGGGTCGCATGCTTTTCGGACGCGATCCGACACGGCGTCGAGCTTTGTGGACGACACGTCGGACCGCATCGTTCCGTTTCCGCCCCGATCGGCCACAGCGGCTGCGGAGAGCTGCCATGCTGTCGCTGTGCGTGCCGACCGTCGAGCTCCGGGCGAGGCGTCCCTCCAAGGGGGCAGCCGGCTCAGGCATCGCGCGCGTTCTGCCGATCTTCCCCGCGTGCACCGCGAAGGGAACTCGACTGCCCCGGAGGGGTCCGCCGAACGGCGGAGCCCGGGCGCAGCGACCCCTTCCGCGAGCGCGGGATGCCCGCGATGACCGAGTTCCGGCCGGGTGAGCCCCGCGAGACCTCCGGCGCGACGACGTCCCTGCTTCTCACCTACGTGCGCGAGCGCGCCGGCCAGCGCGCCATGGAGGAGACGGTCCGCCGGGCCGGGGTACCGCATGCGGTCGAGGACCTGCTGCTCCCCGCGCACTGGTGCAGCTACGACACCCGGATCAAGCTCTTCGCCGCCGCCACCGAGGTGCTCGACGATCCCGAGACCATGCACCAGGTCGGCGCCGAGGCGATGACCAACGGACTGAATCCCGCCCTCGTGCTCGTCGTCCGGGCGCTCGGCTCACCGCGGCAGGTGTTCCGGCAGCTGCCGCGCGCCGTGGCGAAGTTCTCCACGACCTCGACCATGGAGATCACCGACTCGGGTGCGACCTTCGCCTCGGTCCGGTTCTCGCTGCACGAGGGCTACCGGCACTCCCGGCTCGACTGCGACTACGTGCGCGGCCTGATCAGCATGGTCCCGACCGTGTTCGGTCTCCCCCGGGCCACTGTGCTGCACAACGAGTGCGAGTCCGACGGGTACGGAGCCTGCGTCTACCACGTGACCTGGGACCGCCGGACCCGCGTGTGGGCCCGTCGCAGCCGCGACGCCGGAGCCGGGCCCGAGCTCCTGGCGCTGCGCAGCCAGCTGCGGATCCTGCAGTCGGCCGCGGCCGACCTGGTCGCCAGCGAGGACCTGGACACCGTCCTCCCGCGGATCGTCGCGCGGGCCGCTGAGGCGGTCCTGGCCCCCGCCTACCTGCTCGCGGTCTCCGACCCCGGCGGCGGCGCACCCCTCGTGCACGGTTCCGGTGTGCCTCCGGAACGGCTCGCCTCGATGGCCGT
>Ga0308175_100003224_pt1 | contig 11279 bp, 9 predicted proteins | sample PhyCR1_3_FD_203893 | JGI IMG/M metagenome (GOLD analysis project Ga0308175, IMG submission 203893) | Soil microbial communities from UC Gill Tract Community Farm, Albany, California, United States - DLSLS.C.R1 | ecosystem: Environmental > Terrestrial > Soil > Agricultural land | place: USA... | reverse complement strand
CCCGCCGATCCCGGCGTCGACCTCGTCGAAGATCAGCGTCGGGACGCGATCGACACGCGCGAGGATGGTCTTGAGCGCGAGCATGACGCGTGACAGCTCGCCGCCGGAGGCGACGCGCGCCAGCGGCCGCTCCTCGTGCCCCACGTTGAGCGCGACGCGAAACTCCACTGCTTCCGCGCCCTCTGGACCGAGGTCGCGCAGCGGGACGAGCGTGGCGTGAAAGCGACCGTCGGGCATGCCGAGGTCCGGCAGCACCTCATCGACGGCGCGAGCCAGGCGATCGGAGGCCTGCCGGCGGAGCGCGGTCAGGGCGGCCGCACGTTCGGTGAGGGCGGCGGCCGCCGCACGCTCGCGCTCCTCGAGCGCGTGGAGGTCGAGCGCCGCGGAGTCCACGAGGTCGAGCTCCTGACGCGCGGCGCGTCCCGCCGCGACGACGTCGGCGAGCGCGGGACCGTACTTCTTCGTCAGGCGGAAGAGCAGATCGCGGCGGCGCCGCACTTCGTCGAGCCGCTCCGGATCGAGCTCGACACTCGCCTCGTACTCGGTCAGTTCGCGGGCGAGCGCCTCGAGATTGTAGTAGGCCGTGTCGTACAGCTCCTGGAGGCGGGCGAGCGTGGGATCGACGCGCTGAATGGTGGAGAGCAGACGCTCGACGGTTGCGAGCCGTTGGAGGGCGGACTCCTCCTCTCCCTCGATGCAGTCGACGATGCCGCTCGAGAGCTCGCGCAGCTCTTCGGCGTTCTCGAGTCGACGCGCCTCCTCCTCGAGCCGCACGTCTTCCTGATCCGCGAGCTTCGCGCCCTCGATCTCCTGCACGACGTGGCGCAGGTAATCAGCGCGCTTCTCGGCCTCGGTCCGGCGTCGCGTGAGATCGGCGATCTCGCGTCGGATGCCGGCGAGCGTCTCATGCGCGTCGCGGACGGCGGCCGCCTCACTGACGGCGCCGGCGAATGCGTCGAGGATGCGTCGCTGTGCCTCGCCTTCGAGCAACGTCTGCGCCTCGTGCTGGCCGTGGAGATCGACGAGGAGCCGTCCGACTTCGGCGAGGATGGCCGCGCTCACGGCGCTGCCGTTGATCCAGGCGCGCGCGCGGCCGGCGGCGGCGATCTCGCGCTTGAGCACGACCAGCGGCTCGTCCGCGTCGATGCCGCGCTCGTCGAGAAGGGTCGCGATCTCCGGCCGGTCGGCGATGTCGAACACCCCCTCGACGGTGGCGCGTTCGGCACCGGTGCGGATCAGGTCCGTGCTCGCGCGCTCACCGAGCAGCAGGCCCAGCGCCCCGACGATGATCGACTTGCCTGCGCCCGTCTCGCCGGAGAGGACATTGAATCCGCGCGCGAGCGGGAGCGAGAGCGATTCGATGATGGCGAAGTTCCGGATGCGCAGCTCGGTCAGCATCGCGTGGGTTCGTCGCGTTCCTGGAGGCCGCCCCAATGCAGCTTCTCGCGCATGGTCGAGAAGAAGCTCTGCTCCGGGAAGCGGACGATCGACACCGGGTGATCGGAGCGGCGCACGTTCAGCGCCTCGCCATGACCGAACGTGCGGCCGACCTGTCCGTCCACCGTGACCAGAAGCTCGTCGGGCCCACCGTTCGCATGCAGTGTGACGAGCGAGGTGGCAGGCAGCACGAGCGGGCGCAGCGCGAGTGTATGCGCGCTCACCGGCGTGAGAATGATGGTCTCGAGGGTCGGATAGACCACCGGGCCACCAGCGGAGAGGTTGTACGCCGTGGATCCGGTCGGCGTCGCGAGGACGACGCCGTCGGCGGAGAAGTGGCCGACCGTCTCGCCGCCCACCTCGACCCACACGGAGACGACGCGCGCGAAACCGCCCTTGTGCAGCACGACGTCGTTCAGTGCGCGCCAGCGTTCCTGCTCCACCCCGTTCGCATCGGCGACGTGCGCGTCGAGCGTCATGCGCGACTCCACGACGTAATCGTGCGACGAGAGCCGGCGAAGCGCCTCCTCGAACTCGGACGCGGGGCAGCAGGTGAGGAACCCGAGCCGGCCGAGATTCACGCCGAGGATCGGCACGGCGCGATCGGACACGAGGCGCGCGGCGCGAAGGAGTGTCCCGTCGCCGCCGAGCGTCAGCAGCGCGTCGACGCTCGCTGGATCGATCGCCGGAGCCGACGGGCCCGCGACGGCGCACAGCGTCTCCTCGTAGGAGAGACGCAATCCGAGGGTGGGGGCGAGGCGGCGAAGTGTCGCCAGCACATCGGAGAGGTCACCGTAGCCCTGATGACCGACGACGCCGAGGCGGATCACCCGGCCAACGCCTCGGACTCGTGCAGGGCACGCACGCGCCGCGCGATCCCTGCTACATCCAGGCCGAGCGCAGCGAGCTGCTTGGCGCGCGGCGCTGCGTAGATGATGCGATCCGGCACCCCGTGCGTGTGCACGCGCACCGATGAATCGTGCCGTTCGATGACCGCGGCGATGTACGCGCCGAAGCCGTTGACGACGGTGCCCTCTTCGACGACGAGAATCTGGCGATGCTGTGCCAGGATCGCCGCGAGGGTGACCTCGTCGTGCGGCTTGAGGAACCGGCAGTTGACGACGGTGACGTCGAGCCCCTCCTCGGCGAGCGTCTCCGCGGCCTGAAGGGCGTTGCCGACCATCGTGCCGACGGCGAGGACGGCGAGCTCCGTTCCCTGGCGCAGCACTTCCCACGTCCCGTACGGGACCGCCGCGATCCCCGCGACGTCGGGCACCTTTTCGGGAACGACGTCGCGGGGATAGCGCAGCGAGAACGGCCCGGCGTCGTGCGCGAGGCCCGCGCGCAGGAGGGCGAGCATCTCGGTGCCATCCTTCGGCGCGGTGACGGTGACGTTCGGGACGGCGAGCATGTACGCGATGTCGTACAGGCCCATGTGCGTCTCCCCATCCTCGCCCACCAGGCCGGCACGGTCCATGGCGAACATCACCGGCAGCGACTGGATGGCGCAGTCGTGGATGATGTTGTCGTACGCGCGCTGGAGGAACGTGGAGTAGATGGCGCAGACCGGCCGGAGGCCACGCGTCGCGAGGCCGGCGGCGAAGGTGACCGCGTGCCCCTCGGCGATGCCGACGTCGAAGAAGCGTTGCGGATGGGCCGCGGCGAATGCGGCGACGCCGGTGCCGCTCGGCATCGCCGCGGTGATCGCGACGATGCGCCCATCCTCGCGCGCGAGCTCGGTCAGCGCCTTGCCGAAGACCGCCGTGTACGCCGGATTCGCGGCGACGGAAGTTCGCTGCTTGCCCGTGCGCGGATCGTGGCCAGGCGGGAGCGCGTGCCACTTCTCGCCGCCGGCGTGCTCGCCGGCGGGAAACCCCCTGCCCTTCTGCGTGATGACGTGGACGAGCCGCGGTCCGTCGAGCTCGCGGACCATGGTGAACGTCTCGAGAAGCGCGTCGATGTCGTGGCCGTCGATCGGGCCGAAGTAGCGGAAGCCGAGCTCCTCGAAGAGGACGCCGGGAGTGAGGAAGGACTTCATGCTCTCCTCCCACTTCCGCACGATCGTTCCGACAGGCCCGGGCGCATTGTCCACCAGCTCGCCGATCTTCGTGCGGACCCGGTTGTAGAGTGGGTTGCGCTGGATGGACGTCAGGTACTTGTGCATCGCGCCGACGTTGGGCGCGATCGACATCTCGTTGTCGTTGAGGACGACGACGAGATCACGATCCGAATGGCCCGCGTTGTTGAGCCCCTCGTACGCGAGCCCGCTGCTCAACGCACCGTCGCCGAGGACGGCGACGACCTTGAGATCCTGCTCGCCGGTGATGTCACGCGCTGCGGCCATGCCGAGGGCAGCCGAGATGGCGGTGGCGGCGTGGCCGGCGCCGAAGGTGTCGTACTCACTCTCGGTGCGCTTCAGGAAGCCGGAGATCCCGCCCTCCTGCCGCAGCGTCTCCATTTTCGCGTTGCGGCCCGTGAGCAGCTTGTGCGGGTAGCCCTGATGGCCGACGTCCCAGACGATCTGGTCGCGCGGCGTCCTGAACGCCGCGTGGAGCGCGATGGTAAGCTCGACCACGCCGAGGCCGGCGCCGATGTGGCCGCCCGTACGAGAGCAGACGTCGACGAGCCGGGCGCGCATCTCGTCCGCGAGCGTGCGCAGCTCGTCGCGGGTGAGGGCGCGCAGGTCGACGGGCGAGGCGATCTGGTCGAGAAGAGACATATGTGAAATCTAAGAGGTGCGCTCCACGGTGAAGTGCGCGATCCGGGAGAGCGCGGGCGTCAGCAACCCGACCTCCTCGAGGGCGGAGCATCCCTGCTCCACCAGGTTCAAGGCGCGCGCCTTCGCCCCATCGACGCCGAGGAGGGCGGGATAGGTGCTCTTGCGGAGCTCCAGATCGCGGCCGGCGGTCTTGCCGAGCTGCGACGTGGTGGACGTGACATCGAGCACGTCGTCGGCGATCTGAAAGGCAAGGCCGATGTCCTCACCGTAGCGCGCCAACGCGGTGAGCGCGGCCGGTGATGCGCCGGCGGCCCGCCCGCCGATCGTCGCGGCGGCGGCGATGAGCGCGCCCGTCTTGGCGCAGTGGATCCGCTGGAGGTCGTCCAGGGCGAGGGGCGTGCCCTCGCCCTCGAGATCGAGGAGCTGGCCACCGATCATGCCCCCGGCGCCGGAGGCGACCATGAGGTCGCGAACGATGGCCGCCGTGGCGCCATCGGCCAGGCGGAGCGCGTGGCATGCCTCGTCGGCGCAGAGCGCCGCGAGGGGTACCATCGCCAGGCCGGCGGCGGTCGCGGCGACGACGCCGTGCGCGCGGTGCACGGTCGGCCGCCCACGGCGCATGTCGTCATCGTCCATGCAGGGCAGATCGTCGTGCACGAGCGAATAGGCGTGGACCACTTCGATCGCCGCCGCGAGCGCCGAGGCGTCGGCGCTGCCACCCGCCGCCTCGTAGGCGCGCAGGAAGAGGATTCCCCTGAGTCGCTTCCCCTCACCGGTGAGGCTGTAGCGGATGGCGTCCGTCACGGGCGATGTCAGCCGCGCGAGGTGGGTATCGCAGAATGACCCGAGCGCGTGATCGATCGCGGCGCGGTCCGGGCCGAAGTCGATCGCGACGTCGAGCGCGACGTCAGCCATCGAGATCCTCGAGCGCGAACGCGCCGTCCGCCAGTTCCGTCAGTCGCTTCACGCGCGCATCGGCGTCGGCGAGCGTGCCGGCTGCGTCGCGGAGGTGCGCGACGCCCTCCTCGAACAGCGCGAGCGCCTCGCCGAGATCGAGACGCTCCTCATCGAGGCGACGAACGATCTCCTCCAGGCGCGCCAGACTCTGCTCGAGCGTCATCGGTCCCGCTCGCGAATGGGACGCACTGCACGCGTCGTCGCATCGATCTCGCCATCGCGCAGTCGAAGCGTGAAAGGCTGGCCTTCGGCGAACTGCGACGCGGAGGCGAGTGTCGTTCCGTGACCGTCGCGCGCGACCGCGTAGCCGCGCTCGAGCGTGGCCAGCGGACTCAATGCGTTCAACCGGCCGGCACTGGCCGCGAGCGCGCTCTGGCGCTCGCCGAGGCGGCGCGACATGGACGTCGTGAGCGCTGCGGCGGCGCTCTGCGCTCGGCCGCGCGGCACGGCGAGCCAGTCGTCCATCGCCATGACGAGGCGCTGACGGTGTGCGGCCAGCGTGAGGAGCAATTCCTCGCGCGACAGCACGGCGGCTTCCGCGGCGGCCGACGGCGTCGGCGCCCGATGGTCGGCGACGAGATCACAGAGCGTGATGTCCACTTCGTGGCCGACCGCGGAGATCGTCGGCACCGGGCACGCCGCGAGGGCGCGAGCGACGCGCTCGTCGTTGAACGCCCACAGGTCTTCACGCGAGCCACCGCCGCGGCCGATGATCACCAGCTCGGCGCGCCCCCATCGCGCGACGCGCGCGAGGGCTCGACAGAGCTCGAGCGGCGCACTGTCGCCCTGGACGGCAGCGTGGACGACGACCAGCTCCACGCCGGGGGCGCGGCGGCGCAGGACCGCGACGACGTCGCGCAGCGCGGCTCCGCTCGCGCTGGTGACGATCGCGATGCGCTGCGGGTTGCGCGGGAGCGCCCGCTTCCGCTCCGGCGCGAGCAAGCCGTCCTGATCGAGGCGTTGACGAGTGAGCTCGAGCGCCTTGCGCCACAGTCCATCGCCGTCGGCTTCCATGCGGCGGATCGTGAACTGCATCTCCCCGCGCGCGGCGTACACGCCGATCTGACCGAGCGCCGCCACCTGCATGCCATCGTCCGGGGCGGCCGGGATTCCGAGTTGATCGCGCGACCAGACGACGCAGCGCAGCTGGGAGGACAGGTCGCGAAGGCAGAAGTACCAGTGCCCGTTGCGGTGGCGCTTGAAGTCGCTCACCTCGCCGCGCACCCAGAGCGGAATGAACGCTCCCTCGACCACGTCCTTGGCCGTCTGCGTGAGCGTGGACACGGCGATCGCCGACGACGCACTCGCGCCGGGAAAGGTCTCGCCGACCTCCTCGTAGAAGTCGATCGATGCCGAATCGGCGGCCGCGAACTCCGGTGCGCTGCTCGCCAGGTCGAAGAGCGAGGGCGCGGATTCGGCGCGCGCGCTGCCGGTGCGCCGACGCGTCACGCGCGCACGCTCCGCTGCGCCGCCGTGACCGTGTTGCGCAGCAGCATGGCGATGGTCATCGGGCCCACGCCACGGGGGACCGGCGTGATCAGCGACGCCACGCGCCGCACGTCCTCGAAGTCGACGTCGCCGACGAGCCGCGTGCCGGTCTTCGTGGATGCGTCCGCAATGCGATTCATCCCGACGTCGATCACGACGGCGCCGGGCTTCACCATCTGCGCCGTGACGAGCTGCGGCCGTCCTACCGCGGCGATGAGGATGTCCGCCTGGCGAGTCTGTTCCGTGAGATCGCGCGTCCGGCTGTGACAGACGGTCACCGTGGCGTCGGCGAGCGGACCACTCTGCATCATGAGCGCGGCCATCGGCTTGCCGACGATCGTGCTGCGTCCGATCACAACGCAGTGCGCACCCGACGTGCGGACGCCATACTCGCCGAGGAGCACCTGCACGCCGGCCGGCGTGCACGGGACGAATCCGTCGGTGTTCCCGATCAGGAGCTTGCCGACGTTCACGGGATGGAAACCATCGACGTCCTTCACGGGGCTGATGCGCTCGATGACCGTCTCCGGATCGATCTGCTTCGGCAGTGGCATCTGGACGAGGATGCCGTGCACGCTCTCGTCGTGGTTGAGCTGATCGATGAGCGCCAGTAGCTCACGTTGCGTCGTCGTGGCCGGCAGCCGGATCGTCTCGCCCGCCATTCCTGCCTCGCGCGACGCCTTCTCCTTCCCGCCGACGTAGACAGCGCTCGCCGGATCGTCACCGACGAGGACGACCGTCAGACCGGGCACGACGCCCCTGGTCCTGAGCTCGGCGACGTCGATCGCGACCTGGTCGCGCACCTTCTTCGCGACCGCGCTACCGTCGATCAGCCGCGCACCGTCCTGCAGCGTCTGGCCCGCTGCCGCTTCGCTGCTCACGGCGTCACCGCGCAAAGTCCACCGCCCGCGTCTCTCGGATCAACACGACCTTGATCTGTCCCGGGTACTGCAGCTCGGCCTCGATGCGCCGCGCGATCTCTTCGGAGAGCGTGGTCATGCGGCCATCGTCCACATCGTCGGGAACGACGACGACGCGGATCTCGCGCCCGGCCTGAATGGCAAAGACGCGCTCGACCCCCTTGTAGCTCGACGCGATGCGCTCGAGCCCTTCGAGGCGCTTCACGTAGGTCTCGAACGCCTCACGCCGTGCGCCAGGGCGCGAGCCGGAGATCGCATCCGCCGCCTGCACGAGCACGGAGACCTCGCTCTCGTGGGGCACGTCGTCGTGATGCGCCGCGATGCAGTTCACGACGAGGGGGTTCTCTCCGTACTTCGTCGCCATCTCCACGCCGAGCTGTACGTGCGTCCCCTCGTGCTCGTGCGTCAGCACCTTCCCGACATCGTGCAGCAGCGCTCCCCGCTTGGCCATGGCGACGTCCAACCCCAATTCCGCGGCCATGATGCCGGCAAGGTGAGCGACCTCCTGCGAATGCTGAAGGATGTTCTGGCCGTAGCTGGTACGCCACTTCATCCGACCGATCAGCTTGATGAGCTCGGGATGGAGGCCGTGCACCCCCGTGTTGTACGCCGCCTGCTCGCCGGTCTCGACGATCTGGACGTCGACCTCCCGCTTCGACTTGTTGACGACCTCCTCGATGCGGCCGGGGTGGATCCGTCCGTCCGAGACGAGCTTCTCGAGCGCCAGACGCGCCACCTCGCGGCGGATCGGATCGAAGCAGGACACCACGACGGTATCCGGTGTGTCGTCGATGATGACGTCGACCCCGGTGGCGAGCTCGAACGCGCGGATGTTCCGCCCTTCGCGCCCGATGATGCGCCCCTTCATCTCGTCGTTCGGCAGGGCGACGGCGGACACGGTCGTCTCGGCCGTGGTGTCCGCCGCGATGCGCTGGATCGCCAGCGCGACGATCTTCTTGGCCTCCCGCTCGGCGTTTCGGCGCGCACCCTCGCGAATCTCGCGGAGCATGTTGGCGGCATCCGCCTGCGCCTCTTCCTCCAGGCGGCGGATCAACTCGTTCTTCGCGTCCTGGGCCGACATGCCGGCCATCTGCTCGAGTCGCCGGCGTTCCTCGGCCAGCAGCTTCTCGAGCTCCTCCTCGCGGCTCTGGACGAGCTTCTCGCGGCGCCCGAAATCGCTCGCGCGCCGGCCGATGTCCCGGTCTCGCTGCTCGACGGCTTCGGCGCGCCGTTCCAGGGCGCTCTCCCGTTCGCCGACTCGGCGCTCCTCCCCCTCGACCACGGTCCGCCGCTGCCGGAGCTCCTGCTCAGCCGTTTCGCGCAACCGGATCAGCTCCTCCTTCCCGGTCAGGACGGCCGTCTTGCGCAGCGTCTCGGCTTCGCGCTCCGCCTCTTCGACCAGTCGCTTCGCGACCTCCTCGGCGGAGGACTTGGCGGCGCGCTGCCGTTCGAGCTCGGTGCGCTGTCCGGCGCTAAACCCCGACCGGCGTCCGAAAATGAAAAAAGCCGGCAGGGCGAGGACGAGGACGCCGAGCACGGCAAAGAGAGCCACTTCGTTCATAGCGGATCTATGCTCCACCGCGCGGGCGCGGGAGAAAGGAAACCACCGCTCGACCCGCGGAGCGCCGATGGCAGGGCGTCGCTCGAGATCGCACCGACGTAGGGCGCGAGATGGAGCGGGCTAACTACAAAGGGCGCTTCAACCTACGGGTGAGCCTGGCTACGCGCGAAAAGCTATGCGCCGGCGGGCGCGAACGCAAACCGGCAGACGCCCTAGGCCATCGATCCGTCGCCGCGCTTGGCGGGAGGCAGCATTCGGCGGACCTCCGCGGAGAGGCCCTGCATCGCCGCCGTCGTCGACTGGTTCGCCTCGCGCTCCTGGAACAGCTCCGACGTGATCTGCAGCGCGGCGAGGATCGCGGCGCGATTCGTCTCGATCACCGCGCCGGAGGTGAGGATGTTCCGGATGGCCCGGTCGAGATGTTCCGCCACGGCGCGCGTGTGCTCCGGGGCCGCCTCGCTCCGGATGGCGTACGACTCGCCCAGAATCTCCACCTTGATGGACGTCTTCTTCGCGCTCACCGCTCGGCCCTCTGCGCCTGTTGCCGGATGAAGCGCACCCGCTCGAGCAGCTGGCGCGTACGCTCGGTCGCCGACTCGAGCCGCCCACGAAGCACGGCGTTCTCGTGCTCCAGCTCGTTGACCCGTTGGTCGAGCGCCCGCTGCTGGACCACCTCGGGAGCTCGCTCCTCCGTTTCCAGTTCGCGGAGGCGCGATTCGGCGACCAGGGCGCGGCGCCGGAATCCGGCAAGCTCGTCACCGAGGTGTCGGACGAGCTGCTCGAGATCGCGGAAGGCGACGATTTCAGGACGTTCGCTGTCGGACATTCAGCTCCTGCTGGAGCGCATCGAGAATTTTTTTTCGGCGGCCCTCGATTTCCTTGTCGCGTAGAGTGCGCTCCGGGTGACGCAACGTCAATCGCCACGCGACCGACCGCTGGCCCGCGTCGATCCCTGCGCCCTCGTACAGGTCGAACAGCTCGATGCGCTCGAGCAGGTCGCCCGCCGCGTCGCGGATCGTCCGCTCCACCTGCGACGCGAGAACGCCGTCCGGGAGAAGCAGCGCGAGATCGAACTCCGCGGCGGGGGTCGACGGCAGCGCGCGGTACGGGCGAGGGGTTCGCACCTGAGTATTTTCCGCGGCCCCGTGCGCATGCTCGCCCGCCGGGGCCACGTCGCCGTTCGGCATCGCGCCAAGGACGATCTCCACCCCGAAGGCGGGCTTCGCCCAGACCGGTGCGTCGAGCGAGAGCTTTCGCACCTCGCCGCGCGGCTCACCATCGACGACGACGTTCCACAGCCGATCGGCGCCTTCCTGCGCCGGCTCGATCGCCACATCGCCCGCGGGGAACGCGGTGCGCGCGGTTCGCTCCGCGAGTCCCTTGGCATCCCACGCGTCGAACGCAGCCGGCGCGGGACCGGCGAAGTGGACCGGGTCGCGGTCGCCCATCACGAGCATGGCGACGCGCACCGTCTCGTCGGGCAGCGGATCGCCGGGCGCGAAGGCCGAGCCGATCTCGAAGAGGCGAACGTTGCCCTGCATGTGGCTCAGGTTGTACTCGGCGCGGCGCGTGAGCGACTCGAGCAGGTTCCGTCGCAGGTGCGCTTCGTTCTCGGCGAGCGGGTTGAGCAGACGCACGTGGTCGTCGCCGGCGGTCACGAACGGGATCGGACGCACCTCGAGCAGCCCCGCGGCGCAGAGCATGTCGCGCAGCCGTGCGCTTGTGGTCCAGAGGGGTGCGTCGGGGGACCCCCCTGGACGATACGGCCGGATCTCGTCGGGCAGCCCCTCGTAACCGTTGAGGCGCGCGATCTCCTCGATCAGGTCGATCTCGCCGACGAGGTCGAGACGCCAGGTGGGCGGTACGCATCGGACCGCATTGCCCGCATCCTCGACATCCGCGACACAGCCGACACTGCGCAACAGCGCGGCCGCATGCTCGGCAGGCAACGAGACGCCCAGCACGCGTTGCATGCGCGGCGTGCGAAGCAGGAGCGGCTGCGGCGGAGCGTCGCCGGCATAGAGATCGACCGGAGCACTCTCGACCCGTCCGCCCGCGAGGGCGATGACGAGGCGCGCCACTCGGTCGAGTGCGCGGGGCGCGAGCGCCGCGTCGACTCCGCGCTCGAAGCGATAGCTCGCGTCCGTCGACAGGCCGGCGAGACGCCGAGTGCGGCGCGTCCGCAGCGGCGCGAAGG
>Ga0308175_100003223_pt1 | contig 11282 bp, 12 predicted proteins | sample PhyCR1_3_FD_203893 | JGI IMG/M metagenome (GOLD analysis project Ga0308175, IMG submission 203893) | Soil microbial communities from UC Gill Tract Community Farm, Albany, California, United States - DLSLS.C.R1 | ecosystem: Environmental > Terrestrial > Soil > Agricultural land | place: USA... | reverse complement strand
GGATGGATCCCGAGATGGAACGTCGTATCTGGGATTTGGACGATGCGCTCTCGAAAATATTAAAAGCGCGTAACATTACGCACTATGCGATTCCGTTCAAGGATCGGCCTGAAATTGCGATTCTATCGAAGGGCCTTGAGATGAATGCCCTCACGGCAACCTTGCAGGTCGTCGACGAGCATTGAGGAGTGGTTGCGGTGGATTCCAATCGTTCGGTGTGCGATGAGAGGACTGTGTCGACCAGAGATGACGTTCATGTGGAACTGCGGAGTCGGATTCAGCATCGACTTGAACAGTTGCATGAGGCGGTTCCCGAAGGGCTCGCCCAGGCGGCTCCGACGCTCCTTCCCCGCTTGCAAGAATGCCTGAAGGCGGGCAATGTCGTGGAAGCGGAGCGGATACTCAATCACGTGCTGGCACTCGTCAATAGTTCAAGAAACTGTTTGTCGTGTCACAACTAGTTCTGAGGCGAGGTTCGTGAGATCCGACAACGGGAAGATGACGATGAACCCTTGGAAGACGCTGTCTTCTTCTCAGATTTACACGAATCACTGGTTTTCCGTGCGTGAAGACCGGGTCATTGCACCGGACGGCCGCTCCGATATTTACCATGTCGTCTCTGCAGGACGGCTCGCGGTCGGTATTGTGCCGCTTTGGGAGGACGGTTCGATTACATTGGTGGGCCAGTATCGCTATCCCGTTCAGGAATATAGCTGGGAGATTCCTGAAGGAGGCGGGGACGTCGATTCAGAGCCGTTGGAAAGCGCCAAGCGTGAGCTTCGCGAAGAAACGGGCCTTCTTGCGGATACCTGGCAGTATCTCGGCCGAGTTCACACGTCAAATTGTTTCGTGGATGAAGTGTGCCATCTCTTTGTCGCGACCCATTTGCGGCAGGGACCGGCGGACCCCAGTCCCGAGGAGGTTTTACAAGTGCAGCGCCTTCCCTTTCAGGAGGCGGTCACCATGGTGAGAGATGGGTCCATTACGGATGCCATTAGCATTGCCGCGATCTTTCATCTCATATCTCGCATAACCACGATCGCCGACTATGCCGACTGTGCAGAAATTTTATCTAGAGAGGTGAACCAATGAATCAAACTGCGACTCCACGCCATACCTGCCATCGGTGCCAGCCGCATGATGTGCAAGGCCCGTTCCGCCAGCAAGGTCATGAGGATGCCCCGGCCTTGGAGTCCATCGACACGACGTACTCCGAGAAGGGGGATGAGATATTTTATGCGTCCGGTTATAGCGCGCGTGAAGTCGCGCAGAAGCACGCCCTCGAATCAGGCGGACGCGTGTATGTGAACAACATTTCGAGGAACATCAAGCGTCGCGACCTGAGCAGCACGCTGGCGCCGGTCTTTTATGCCGTGGCAAAAAGCGCGGTGTATACGCTCCGGCCGCCGGATGCCGTGCACGACAAGGTCTATCGTGCGTACTGGCCCTCGCTCTGAAAGGCGGCCCGTCTACTCTGAATTACGTGCGTCCTGTTGCGTATCTATCGGCATAGACCGATTCTCTTGGTAGTCGATTATGATGGATTACGTCAAACAGCTCAGAAGTATGATCGGACATACGAAAATCGTACTGCCCGGTGTTCGCGCCTTACTCTTCAATGACCGCGGAGAGCTCTTGTTGGAAAAACAAACCCACTTCGGGTCCTGGGCATTGCCGCATGGGTGCGTCGATGTCGGTGAATCGGTATTGGATGCTCTCAAACGTGAAGTGCATGAGGAAACGGGTTTGACGATCCATGAGGCGGAGGCGTTTGGCATCTATACCGATCCAAAGTATAGCGTCACGTACCCGAATGGGGATGAGGTTCAGACTTTCACGGTGGCCTTCGTCGTGACTGCGTGGTCCGGAACGCTGATGCCCGACAACGATGAAGTGAAAGAGCTGGGATTCTTTCCATTGGACCGACTGCCCGATCCTGTCTATCCCATCCATGTGGATACGATCAAGGATCATCAACAGTTGAATGGACGCTTTATCGTCAAATAGTGGAGCTAGAGCAGGGTTGATCGACTCAGGTCTTACAGCAGCCGGACCTGACACGGCAGTTCGCTTCAACCCATGCCGATAGGCGGCGGCGAATCACTGATCATTCTACTGACTATTTAATTGTCCCGACGAGGAAACCATGGGTGCATTGCAAAACATCGCGTTAGGTCGGCTGCCGCAGTACACGAGGAAAGTCCGTCATTTACAACAGGTCCTGCACCACCATACTCCGAAAAAGTTGCTCAATATGGCGAAAGCGGAATGGGCGTTATGGAGAGGCTACACCTCGCTCTCCAGTATGCCCTATGTCTATATCATCGATCCGTGTAATGCATGTAACCTCCGCTGCCCTTTATGTCCGACGGGTCTGCAAACTCTCGAGCGACCGACGAAGATGATGAACTACGATTGTTACCGCCGTATCATCGACCAGATCAAAGACTATGGTATCGAAGTGATTTTGCATAACTGGGGTGAATCTTTTCTGCACCCTCGTATCTTCGACATGATTCGATTGACCGCGGATGCCAACATTGGCACGAACATCTCGTCGCACTTCAATAATATTACCGACGAGATGATCGATCGCATTATCGATAGCGGACTGGAGAATCTGACGGTATCCTTGGACGGTGTGACGCAGGATGTATATGAGATCTACCGCGTCAAAGGCAATATCGAAAATGCGCTGTCCGGTCTGAAACGATTGCAAACTCGTAAACGGGAGCGCAAAAGTCGCACGCCGGTTGTAGAATGGCAATTCATCGTCATGAAGCATAATGAGCATCAGCTTACGCAGGCACAAGCTATTGCCAAGGAACTTCACGTGGAGCGGTTCAGGGCCATTTCGGCAGGCTTGCCCTATAACGATATCGACAACCTACATCTCGCCGAACAATGGATGTCGGTGAATGTTGAATTTCAGGGCTATCATCCCAATCGTATGTCGCGAGGCTTTCTGTATGATGAGCCATGCTTTTACCCGTACCGCGCTATGACGATCAATCCTGACGGCGGTGTGGCGCCATGCTGCGTGGTCTATCATAAAAAGCGGGACTTCGGAGATGCCGAGACCGAGTCGCTTCAGAGCATTTGGAACAATAAACACTATCGATCGGCGCGCTCGTTATTTTCCGATCATCCCATCGACGATCCCATCATGACCGTATGCGATGGGTGCATACTGTACAAACAGAAGAACAAATCGAAGAGCAGAGCTCAGATTTCTCTCTCACCAGGAGTGCACTGAAAGGACGCTGAAGGAAGGCAGGCCGGTCTATCCCAGCCAGGGCTCATATCGTTCGGGATGGGATGATGTCTGTTCATCATGTGGTCTGTTCGGTGTGCTGTGCACGGGGCTTCGTTCTCGTATCATTCGGTATTGCGTTTCTGGATTTACGCCCCAGCGAATTTCTTCCATGCACCTCGATCGCATGGCGCCTCCCTTATCTCAATTCCCCGTGCTACGCTTCAGCCGCATTCGTTCCCCAGTTGAGAGGAACCGGTGTTCTCTATGCGTAGGCGTGGGCCGATAACGCTATGAAGAAGACGTTAGTTGCCCAAGGAATCTTCTTGGCCGGCGAACGGGTCATTTCCCTTGTGTCGCAAGCCGGCGCAGTCATTCTGATAAGCCGGTTCTTGGGACAGGAGGTGTTTGGCGAGTATGCCGTCGTGCTGACGTGGATCGCGCTCTTTCAAATGATCGCCAACTTCGGACTTTCCGAATGTATTTCCAGAGAAATCGGTAAGGACGTTGAAGGCTCCCAACGATTGGTGAGCCACAGTCTTCTGCTCACGGCCATGATTGCCGCCCTTTCTTCGTTCGTCATGTTTCTCGCCGCCTCGCTCGCGCAATACCCTTCCAGGCAAATGCTCGTTCTTCAATTGGCCATCTTGATTCTTTTCCCGGCGTCGACAATCGCGACGTGCAGGGCGGTTTTGATCGGCCATAAACGAGTGGAGTATATGCTGCTGGTCGTCGCTGTGGAGAACCTTGTATTTTTACCGGAGCCGATCTCCGTTACCTTATTGGAACGATCGTTGCCTCGAAAACGACTGCTGCCCTGCTGTCTATCTTTATCGTGCATCGCGTCACGTCACCCATTCTGTGGCGCTTTGACCGTAAAACGATATACGGCGTATTGTTAATGACCATACCGTTTGGACTGAACAGTCTTATCGTCTTCCCCTTCGTACGATTCGATATCATCCTGTTATCGAAAATGACGACGATGGCGGCAGTCGGCCTCTATTCGGCTGCCGCAAAGCTGATGGAAGTATTTTTAGTCGTGCCCATCGTCTTCTTCGCCATCATGTTGCCTCAAGTGGCCCGGCATATGGCCGAGATGACGGAGGACAGCCTCGATCGACTGCGAGTGTCGTTCGAACGCTATTTTATGATCGTCATTCCAATCGGCGTAGGAGCGATCTGTTTCGCTCAGCCTGCCATCCTGCTCGTGTACGGTGCCGCGTTCGTGGATTCTATTGTTCTCTTGAAAATACACATGGTGGCCTATCTCATATTAACCATCGACGTGGCGTTTTCTCTTGTGCTGAAAGCCGCAGGATTTCAAAAGAACGATCTCTATATCAGCCTCATCACCGCCATCTCAAATATTCTCCTGAACCTTGTCTTAATCCCTCCATACAGTGTGATTGGCGCTAGTATTGCGTTAGTGTCAGCCGTCCTGATAAGTGCCCTGCTACGTTTTGGCTTCCTTTCCCGCTATGTCGTTTCGTTGAAATGGATCAGTTTTATCCAAGGACCGTTGGTGTTGTCGGTCTGTGTCGTGACCACGATTGTGCTGCTCAATGATCTCATGCCATTTCCGGTACTCGGCATCCTCTATGTCGTCTGTTATGCCGGCCTGGCCGTGGCGTTTCTCAATGCCGGCCGCACACTGCTGAGGGAGGGGATCGGGTGATGGAAAGCCGCCGAATAACAATGAGCGGCCAGACGTGCATACGGCAGAATGGCTCACAAGGGGACATGATGGAAAGCAGGGGTGCGTAGCATGGTAATCGGGTTCGCATCGGAATGGATCGGCGAAAATGTCGGCGGGGTAGAGCGCTATGCGATGGAGTTACTCCGTGGTCTCTTGCGCATCGACCAAGAGAATGCGTACGAAATCTTTACGACCCGGCGGGGACCACAAGTTCTGAACGGTATCGAAACGCTGAACAGGTCAGTCAGACCCACTGCGTCCAACTCTCGATGGTACTATGTGCCAATCGGTCTGCCGCTCGCTGTGCTCAAACATCCTGTTGATGTCTTACATGCCACATTCGCCGTCGTGCCATGGTGTCCGACGAAGCGCATTGTCTTGACGATCCACGATGTCGGTCCTGATGTCCATCCTGAGTTTTTCCCGCTCCCTGTCAGATGGCGATTCCGATGGCTCGTGACGCAAGGAATCAAGTGTGCAGCCAAGATCATTGTCCCGACTCATGCCACCAAACGTGAACTCCTCGCTCACTATCACATCGCCGAGGATAAGATCGTGGTGATTCCCGAAGGGGTGAATGCCGCATTCGACAGTGCCGAGTCCTCGGACAACGAGGCGCAGGAGGCTCCTCCGTGGTTGCCGTCCTCCGAGTTTATTCTGTACGTAGGACGGTTCCACGGCCGCAAAAATCTTGTGCGATTACTTCAGGCCTTCGCACACCTGAAGCAGCAATCCGGATCGTCCGTAAAGCTGGTGCTTCCCGGTAAGGATATGTATCACCGGGGCGACGTATTGAGCGCCATCGCAACCTTGCGTCTTGAACAAGATGTCGTATGTCCCGGCCGTGTCAGCGACCGGACGTTGGACATGTTGTATGCCAAGGCCAGTGTGTTCGCTTTCCCATCCGTCCATGAGGGATTCGGCCTGCCCCCTCTTGAAGCCATGGCGCGTGGCCTCCCCGTGTTGGCGTGTAATGTGTCGGCTATGCCCGAGGTTCTCGGTGACGCGGCCGTGTTTGTGGACCCATATGATGTGGAAGCCATGGCGGCTGGCTTGGAACGATTGCTGTGGGATCCCATGCTTCGCCGCACGTTGATCGAGCGTGGGAAGGAATGGTGCAAGAGCTACTCATGGGATACTACCGCTCGGAAGACGTTGAGCGTGTATGAGGAGGTGTTTAAGGCAGGCGGGTAAATCTTCCTGGGTAGCACGGGCGGACGCCGAGAGATTGGGTCGTCCTGAACATGGTGGCAGGCGAACGCTTGCGGTTCTCCGTGGCGATGCCGGATTACGAGCGTCCCTGTTTGGGGAGTACGAATGGCCGCGCTAGGCAGCTCAAACGTGCGACGTTCCAAAACCCTCTCACTCTCGTTGTCGCTTCGTTGCGCGCTTGTGCGTTCGAGACATAGAGCGCCGAATAGTGAGCGACCCGTAGCAAGGCGCCGATCACCATAATGGGCCTCAAGAGGAAGCACTCTACCGCACTATAGTGTTTATGGAAAAAGTAATAGCGATTGACGTGTGCCCGCACAATATCGATATATTTTCGAGATTGCGTATAGATACTATGTGAGCCGCAGGCGTGGATAATCGTGATGTCCGGCACATAGACGACACGCCAGCCCGCCTTGCGTATTCTGTAACACCAGTCAGGCTCGCACACGTAGGTGTAATAATAGTCATCCAGGCCGCCGACTTTCGCGATGACGTCGGACCGGACGAGCAGGAAATGTCCATTCAGCCAATCGACGTCTTTAGGCGTTGGGCTGTCATCATATAAGGTATCCGGCCAAAAGCTCGACAGTTTGATGGCGTTCAAGAACTCCGTTTTGACAGTCGGCATCAGGCCATACGTCTTCTGGAATTCGCCGTTCGGGTGCACCGTTCGGCAACTGGCTATGCCGACTGTTGGCGTGTCGTCCATAAACGAGATCATGCGCTTCAAGCTTCCCTTCGACAGTATCGTATCGTCGTCGAGAAGCAGGACGTATCGGCTTTGGCTTTGCGACATGACAAGGTTGTGCATTCGGCAGAATCCTAATGGACTCGGATGTCGAAGAATGTCGCACGCAGGGAAGTTCTCTTTGATGCGCTCCGCCATGGTTTCGTCCGGCGCGCCGTTAATGACGATGACGACCTTTAATTGCAGATCGAACGTCTCATCGTCATAGATCGAGCGAAGGCAATTGGCCAGCATGTCGTATCGATCAATGGTGCCGATTGAGATGACGAGATCGATCATGCTAGGCGCTCCGAGCCGTGCTCATCTTGGTCATGCTGTTGGATTTGCCTTCTGTGCGGCAATAATCGCGTCGATAAAATCAGGGAGCCGGTCCGATGGCTGGTATCCGAGCGTTGCTCGGGCATGGCTAATGTCGGCAATGGAGTTTTTTATTTCCCCAGTCTGCTCGGCTTGGTGGACCGCTTTGGCGCCCGGCGCTAATTTGCGAATGATCATGTCCGCGAGCTCGTTGACCGAAGTCGCTTTCCCGCTTCCTACGTTGAAGATTCCTGCGTCTCCTTGCCATTTCATGGCGGCGATCGTGCAGCGGACCACATCGTACACGGACACAAAATCTCGCCGTTGCTCACCGGTTCCATAGATCGTAATCGGCTCATTGTTGAGGAGCCGGTTGATGAAGATGGTCACGACACCAACATAGGGGGTATACCGCTGCCCAGGTCCATAGGTGTTGAAGAACCGGAGCACGGCCACCTTGATGCCAAGTGTCCCGCCGAGCAGCAGCATATATTTTTCGGCAGCGAGTTTTGAGATGCCATACGCCGAAATGGGCTCGGTCGTATCGGTTTCTTTGAGGGATGGCCGACCATCCATGTCGGCATAGACTGCCATGGACGACGCGAAGACAAGCTTCGCCACGTGGCTTCCTCTCAACGCGCGCAAGAGATTGACCGTTCCCATTAAATTCGTTTCGGCATCTTCATAGAAGCCGTCCATCGAGGCGCGGATGCTGACACGGGCGGCCAGATGGACAACGATGTCGGCTTCGGCGACGGCCAACTGCAATCGAGTGAGATCCAGCATATCGGCTCGTATGAGAACAGCGCCCGGAGGTACGTTCTCCGGTCTGCCGGTCGAAAGATTGTCATAGACGACGACATGCGAGCCTGTCTTGACCAGAGCGGCGGTGAGATGTGAGCCGATGAATCCGGCCCCGCCTGTCACCAAAATCTTTTGGCCGTTCATACTAGCGTTCCATCAATCGGCAATCGATAATACTATCGGGTGTGAAGATGATCCTGTTGAGATCCCCGCGATAGGTCACCACTGAGTCGGACAGAATCAGGGAATCCCGAATCTCTATCGGTTGAGCGACGGTGACGCCATTTCCGATGACGGAATTGATGACCTTCACGTCCGGATGGAGCCGGCAAGACTGACCCACCAAAGATTCTTGCCCGAGGAATGCGAGCTGTTTCAGGTTGCAGGTCAGTAAATCCTGAGGGAAGGTCAAATTGATATCGTAGGTGATGACCTCGGCAATGCGAACGACAAAATCGTCTTCGATCAGAAGTTGAATCGACGAGGTGAGTTCGTATTCATTGCGTCCCGCTGTTTGCGGAGTGCGCCGGATCGCATCGAAAATATGGGGGTCGAAGAGATACAGGCCACATCCTTTAATCTTGTTGGGAGGGTGGCGTGGCTTTTCGATGACCCGCCTGACCCGGTGATCGTTGTCGATCACCACCGCGAAATTTCTTCCGATCGCTTCCAAGCTTTCTTCGCGACGAACGGCGAGCACGGCATGTGCTCCCTGGTCCATGAGGGTCAGCATGTCCTGGAGATCTTTGGTCTTAAAGAAAATATCGCCGAGGAAGAGCAGGAAGCGGTGGTTGATATACGGTTCCAACTGTCCCACCGCGTGCGCGATGCCCATCGTATCGCGCTGGTCGACATAACGGATATTGACCCCCAAGCGGCTGCCATTTCCAAGCGCGAGAGAGACCTCAAACCCCAGATGGCCGACTACGATGATGATGTCTTCGATTCCCAAACGTTTCATCTCTTCGATTTGATACTCGATCACGGGACGATTGCAGATGGGCAAAATCGGTTTCGGAAATTTGGCAGAAAAAGGCTGCATACGGGTCGATTTACCCGCCGCAAGAATGACCCCTGTAATATCCTGATTGTTCATCATGGTTGCGTCTGTTCAATAACGGTGTGTGATGGGCGCTCTTCTCTCGACCGCTACGTAACGTCTGCGGGGTTCTGCTCGGCGCAACGAAAACTATGGCCGCTTTTAAAGGCATTCAGAAGCAACAGCCATCGCATCCGAAGATTGAGTCCTAGCCAGGCGATGAGGCGCATGGGGTGTGAACGAAAGGCGAAATAGCTCTTGGTATAAAATTGGTAGGCTCCCTTGTGAAAGTCCACAATCATTCGATGGCTTTTCTTTCGGCCCGGATGGAATTGCTCACAATGGAAGACTCGCGCCTCAGGGACACACGCAATCTTGTACCCGGCCCGGCGAGCCCGAAAGCAAAAGTCGGCATCGCACCAGTAGACAAAAAAATCTTCGTCGAACCCACCGATGGCTTGCCATGCGGCTTTTGTCATCATGATGCAGGCGGCCGAGACATATTCAGCCTCGAACCATTCATTGGAGTTTTGAAACGTCGCCATGAGGTAGCGTGTGCGTGCCGGGTGGTTCGGGAAAAGCCGCCCCAAGAACGTATGTCTTCCGAAGATCGCATTGGATATGGTTGGAAAGGCACGGGCTGTTTCCTGAAGCGTGCCATTCAGATAATATAATCGCCCTCCTACCGCTCCCATTTCAGGATGCGCCTGCATGAAAGCCAGCAGCGACCCGATCGCTCCATTCGTCACAATGGTGTCGGAATCAAGAGCGAGGATATAGTCGCATTGAGCCGACTGAATGCAGGCGTTCAAGCCTTTGGTTAGCCCGACGTTTGTCGGGCTTTCAATGAGCGTCACCTGCGGAAAGGTGTTCCGGACCATCTCGACGGTGCCGTCCTTTGAATTGTTATCGAACACAATAATCCTGATTGCAGACGCCCCGGCTGTCTTGATGACGGAATCGAGGCAGGCCGCAAGGTTGTCTTTGTCCCGATACGAAACGATCGCCACGGCGAGGGGTAAGACAGGATTTGGTTGACTCGACATGCGCGACGTCCTCGCAGTTACAATTTCACGTATTTTTCAACGAGCCACATCATCAAGGCGGCAATGCCGGCAATGACGGCGCCCCCTAGAATCGGAAAGAGAATTCTCGCCAGCAACGACCGACGCCACTTGGAAAATCTGCTAGATATCATAGTCACTCTGCTCTTTCACGACGAGCCATTATTCATGAGCTTGCCGTCGAGGCGAGCGCGGCTTCGCGCTCCCGCTGTTCCGCTCTGGTTTGAGCGACAATGAGTCCCGCATAGAACCACAGTAACGTGTGAAATGCATCATTGTTGAGAAAATCGATGAGCAAGTGAGTGGCAATCGCGCAGTACGCGCCTATCACCGCGATGCCGAAGACCGCCGTATTGAACAATGGAGACGTCGAGAGGCGTAGCGCGTAGACTCCGATCCAAATAAAGAACCCAACGTATAACGCAAAGCCCAGGACGCCTACTTCCGCTAAGCCGATCATATAATGGCTATGGATGGGCAACGCGCGTTCGACTTCCGTTTCGCCTCCGGGAGCCACCAAGGATCGGACGAGAGAACTGTTATTCAACCCGACTCCAATAATGGGATGGGTCACCACGACCCGTATGCCGGCGAGAAGATGATCGAATCGCGCCGTAAAATATTCCGGTCTCGTGGTCAGATAGGCCGGCACGACAACCGCTCCGATGATAAGTGCGGTGCTGATCAGCGCCGTCAGGACCGGCGTCGGGACAAAGCCTCGTCGATAGGCGATATAAATGCAGACCATGCCGGAGATCAGAAATCCGACCATTCCTCCACGAGAGAATGTCACGAAGAGGCCCGCCGTTCCGATCAGGAAAGCGGCAAAATAGAAGCTTTTCTTCTTTATCCCTGGACTGATTAAGGCTAAGACGAGCGCGAACGGCAGGACCAATTCAAAATACATCGCGGTGGCATTCGGGTGCAGGAACGTTCCAAAGCCACGCCGTTTAGCTTTCGGGTCATTGAGCGCAACATCTTCGGCCGCTTCTTCCGGGTCCATCGCGGCTTCGTCCATGCCATAGGCGCTCGCGGACTCGGATTCACCGACGCGCCCGAAGGTTCCTCCCATGAGGCTGCCCACCCATTCGAATTTGTACCGAACGAGCGTGATGCTGCTTTCAAGGACGAGGCCGAGCAGCAGGATCACAATGATTTGTCCG
>Ga0308175_100003222_pt1 | contig 11282 bp, 7 predicted proteins | sample PhyCR1_3_FD_203893 | JGI IMG/M metagenome (GOLD analysis project Ga0308175, IMG submission 203893) | Soil microbial communities from UC Gill Tract Community Farm, Albany, California, United States - DLSLS.C.R1 | ecosystem: Environmental > Terrestrial > Soil > Agricultural land | place: USA... | reverse complement strand
AGAATATCTCTTCCAGGTTCGCCGGTCCGAAACCTTCTGTTCCGCGGTCCCAGCAGCGGAAGTGCAGCTCTAACGAGTACGGAATCTCAGGGTCAAAGTAATCATCCCTCCAGACCCAGCCGGTCTTGCGGATCAGAGTAGGGAAGTGGTCAACAACGGGTCGTCTTCCGGACGGTACAGCGGGTTCAAAACCGAGGCGCCCGGCAACAGCCGCTGCTCTCTCCAGATCGCGGCGTTGCAGCAGGAGATCGATGTCGTATTGGCTGCGATGCCTGGGATCCGCGACGAACAGAGGCCATTGGCTGAACCCTTTGAGAACCGCGAACTCGATTCCATCAGCGGCCAGCGCGGATGAGATCTCTGAGAAGGTTCTCTTGAGCCGGCTCCAGCGCTCAACGTTGTTCTTGAGCTTATCCGCTATTTGCAACCGCACCTCGGGCGGTAAGTACTCACTGCATTGGAGATACAGAGGGACTGTCAACCCGGCACTGTCGCAGAACGCTAGCGTCGCGGGCCACTTGTCCGTTGGGACCGTGGCAATCGCCGAAGTAACCGGGGCTGAGAAGTTGAGGGCCGCGAGCACCGCTTGCACGTGCGCCGGGACGTCCTCATATGGGTTCTTCAGGAGGTCTCACCTTGTGCCGAACGTTTTAGATCATCGAGGAGGGATACCGCGTCATCCAAGTCTGTGTAACAGAGCTCCCACACGGGAGCATTCAGAAGAGTTTGGTAGGCTTTCAGCTGCGCGTCTCGGACGGACGCCTCGCCATAGGACGTAAAGCTCGTAAACCAATCCAGAGCGAATGCTTTGTCGTACGCTTGCAGGCTCGGCTCGCCGATACCATTCCTGTTCAGAAAGACGACATGATCGAGACAACACGCTTGTGTTCTTCGAATCGGTAGATCGCGAGTGAACGTTTCGATTCGTTGCGACCCATTTGCCCGGCGGGACGACTGTAAGTGGAAAAGCTCCGGAAAGAAGCGCTTCGTGTTTTCGCGAAAGCGGATGGTGTGGCAGTTGCCAATCGCGTAGTTTGAAGGCTCGGATCGCACGAGGAAGGTCGCATCATCCGAGACATACGTCCATCCTGCCCGGCTGCAAGCGTACGCAAGAGTGCTTTTCCCCGCCGATGACGGTCCACAGAGCACGATGCCCCCACCGTTGTGCGACACACAGGCCCCATGGATAGGAGCTAGCTGTTGTTGTTGAATCGTCGTAAGAACGGCCACATCCAGGAAGAAATAACGCAGAAAGGCCGTATCCTGCGCAACGGTTTCAGACACCCAGCCAAACTGGTAACCCGATCTGAAATCGCAGACTACGAAGTTCTCAGGATCGGAAACGATGGACAACAGGTGACCGCGCGACCGGAAGCTGGGCGCGGGAGGCAGCCCGGTCGATGGAACTTGGGATGTCCCTAGCGAAAGAAACATCGGTTCCCGGTCGAAGGCTGGCGGGAAATGGGACCAACTAGCCGAAGCAGCTCGCAGGATTTCCTGAGAATTGCTTTCTACGGTGAGGGGGAACCCGAGGGGATAGAAGGTCCTCAAGTGAAAAAAATCACGGCTGGCAAGGAGCGGATCATCGTACGCCAGCCGTGGGTCCATCTGCTTTGGCATGGAGCTAGCCCTAGAGTAGTCAGGTTCCAATTAGTGTTTCCAGCGCTCCATTCTAAAATGACGAATCTTTTACAAATGCCTGATGTTTAATGGGCAGCCAAGGCTTTTATGTCGCATAATCGTGCCCGATAGAGCGCAGGCATTCCCACGCCCCGTCCACAGTCGCTGGCAAACACGATCGCTTGCGAATCTCTCTCCCAAGCCGGTGCAAAGCTGTTGCAATTACCCGCCGTCACTTGTATCCGCTTCGCCGGGCTTGTGCGATCGACAAGATAGATTTGGGTTGACGTGGAGGACCGTTCTTCATAGACAATCCAATCACCATCGGGCGACAGTGTGGAGGCGGGAGTGCCTGTGAGATCTGCTGTCGAAGCGGGACGTAGCCTTCCGGTTTCAGGATCGAGGAGGGTGCAATGGCTCTTGCCGTACGAGACGGAATCGAACCGGATCACGCCCTCCGCCGGCAGAAACGTCGGGTGGAACGCATCTCCTCCGATATCGAAACTCTGTTGGGCCTGCCCACGATGAAGCCGCAGTGTGTAGCGGCCGTTCCAGAGGGATTGGTAGACAATGCCGGCATCGATAGGTATGGGCGAAGAAGAATAGATTGCCCCCCGTTCGACGGCGACCCGCTCCCAGTGACGCCGGCCCTCTCCGGCGTGGGAAAACCAAGCTACGGCTGTGATGAGAAGCGACAGCGCGGCACTTACTAAGCTGCCAATAGAGATAGCGCGTCGGAGACGAGATGGGTCGCTTAATACGATTAAGCTGATCAAGAACATTGCCCCCAAAGGCCAAACTTTGGGGAAGAGCCAACTCCACGAAGGCCGCATCGGAACTGCTAGGAGCGCGTAGCACACAACGAGAAGACTCTTGTAGCGAGCAGGTGTCGATTGCAACAGTAGCGCAGTCGGTAAGAGAAGAAGAAGGAACGTGTAAGACGCGGTATTCGGCGAGATGAAGATCAAGGCGACCAGGAATCCCGCATAGCTTGCTACCGTGCTCTTCGACCTTCCAAAAATAAACATCGACAGGAGCAAAATTGATACCGTGAAGGTCGTCCGAAGAAACTGAAAGAGGGCAGGCGAGTTCAGGAGCGGATGGGGATTGAGCTCCGGTTCCGAAATCAGAAGGCGGCGGAGTAGCGTGGTCACTGTTCCGATGCCGGGATTGAACGGATCGAGAGTTTCGCCAGCCGCCGATCGTGGCAGGATCTGGCCGAGATAGTATGCGAGGTCAGCCCATCCGAACAGCATTGTCGCGACGATCAGGCCAAGAGCGAGCGCCGCGCACATTCCCGTGAGGGCTTTCGCGTTCCTCCTCCAGGCGAAATAAATAACGAACGGTGCCGTGATGAGCTTGAGGCTGCAAACAAATCCCAACACAAACCCGGCAGAGAAATCACTGCCTTCTGCCAACAAATAACCTGCCAGAGTAAGAAGAAACAAAATCAGGACATAATACTGACCGAGCTGGAGATTGGTGTAGAGAGAGCCTATACCTGCAAGAAAGAGCCCGAGCACTCCCGCAAGACCAAGTGTGGTTAGTCGTGTCAACAGAAAAACGGTTCCGCCAAGGAACGCAAGGTCCGCAAGGAGCCAGAATTGCTTCGCTCTCTCCATTGCGAAACGGGCGAGCGGCACGAACGGGAGCATCGTCAGCGGGGTCTGTGGAATGTAGCCGCCCAATCTGCTCGGAACTACGAGGGCGTCCATATGCTGCTGAAACGTGGCCATATCGTAGAACCCGCGGAGCGGTTCGCGTTTGAGCAGAAGGTGAGCTGCCGTGTAGTAACTCGGGAAGTCCGATTCGGTACGCGTCCAGGCTTGGCGGAGCCCCCACCACAGCGCAAGGAGAAACGCGACGGAGATAATTGCCGGAACCAGTACATGATTACGGCGCATAGGCCACATCAGGAAGCGCTCATCGGTACCGCATGGAGTTGATCCGGCTGTCGGGACGCGATCACGGACACCAGTTGCCGCTCGAACGGCACCCTTTCGAGGGCGATATAGCCAAAGGCGACAACGGTCAGGAAGAGTGTAAGTATTTCGCTGTCACCCAGATTGTGCTCAAAACAGCCTTCGAGCAGAATGGCGATTGTGACTGCAATGCCGCCGTGTAAAGCGAATTGAGCTTGAGGACTGTTGTTGCCGGATGAGTGCGCGCCCCGGTAGAAGTCTCGCAACACCCGCCCGATAAACCAAAGAAGAACTCCCAACGCGGGAATGCCTCGTTCTGCCCCGAACTGCAGATAGATATTGTGCAGATGTCCGTAGAACCCCTTCGGAAGTGGCTGAGGTGTGCCCTCCGGCAAATAGCGAGTAAACTGCCTGCCAACCTGTTCCGGGCCCACTCCGAACCAGGGATGCGCATGAATCATTGCCCAACCTACCTTGCGTGTGAGGATGCGGTGAGCATTTGAGTCTAACTCCTCGTGTGGCCTTATCGCGGAGACGACACGCTCTCGCACCTGAACCGGACCAAAGAGGAGTTCAAGAATAATCAGCGCCGGCAAAATGAAGGCCACCGGACGCTTCCATTTCCAGAGTAAGTAAAAACAACCGGCGGGCAGCCCCAGCAGGAAGATACTCCGCGTAAGACCCAACACTACCGAAGCCCATAGAACCACCGCGACGCTGAATCCGAGCCATCGCAGTCGACGACGTGCAGGGCAAAACAACAATAGTGCGAGGAGCATGAGGAGTACCACCATCTGTTCTCCTCCAAAGGTCATCCAGTGACTGGCGAATCCGGTAAACCGTCCGTCCAGGAAGAAGCCGTAATTGTAAGCGTATTGCTCTTCTGCAAGATGATAGCGATGGACGTATTGGGCTCCGCTCCTCAGTGCCGACAGGAACGCAATAGCGCTCCAGGTGACTACCGTTAACCTCACATCCTGCATGGAGCGGAATGCACTATATATGACGGGAAGCGTGAGGAAGACATAGAACTTTCTGATCTGCGGAAGCCCGTGTACCGGATCGCCAGAAAGCAACAGAGAGATAACCGTGAGCGCGCCGAACAGCAACAGAGGTGTCTTTACCGGCGGAAACTTAAGGTCCCGTCCAGATAAAACCAGAGTTGCGAATGCAAGGCCTAGCAGTAATTGCGAGAGAGCAATTGAAAACAGAATGGTCGTAACCGATCCGAACGCCAAGCCGTACGCCACGGTCTCCCAGTTCGAACGTCGAAACGTACTCTGTATGTGGTAGTTCAACATCGCTCGAACGCAGTCGGTTGCGATCATCTTATGCCGCCCGGAAGGACCGAATCGTCCGGCTCCTGTAAACATCTTGTAAATTTCCGGAAACCAGCCGACTGCCAGCTTCACTCGGCTGCCCTTTCGGGATAACGTGGATTTCGTATCCGAGAGGAACCGAACGGCCGGATTCATGCCCTACACAATTGCCCGACACGACTTTGTCGAAACGGATCCCTCAATCGAAGATCGGCTCGACCTGCTGAACTTCGCCAGCTATCTGATCGCCAGATGGCGCATCATCGCAATCGCGTGCGTGGTCGCGCTCAGCGTAGCCGGAGTCGGAAGCCTGCTCATTCCCAAGAAATTTACGTCGACGGCGAGTTTACTGATAGAGCCGCCGGCCGGCAACGATCCGCGGGGGGCGACGGCGATCAGCCCGGTGTACGTCGAATCCCTCAAAACTTATGAACGTTTTGCCCTGAGCGACACTCTGTTTTCTCAAGCATTGAATCAACTCGGGTTGCGGGAAGCGTATTCGGGATCGTCGATGGAGTCGCTGAAGAAAAAGGTCCTTCGCGTCACCAAACCGAGGGATATGAAGATACTGGAGATCGACGTGACATTGCCGAATCCGGTAAAGGCGCAAGCGCTCGCGCGATTCATGGCAGAGAAGACCGTGGAGCTAAGCGGATCTCTGGACCGGCAGAGCCAGAGCGATCTGACCGATGCAGCGCGTAAACAATTGGAAACGGCAAGGACCCGGATGGAGAAGGTCGACAAGACACAAAATGACTTTCTTGCCACTGATCCAGTCGAGCCACTCGAGGCGGAGATAAAGAATAGTACCGAACAGAAGCTGCGCCTTCAGAATGAATTAACAGAGGCCCGTATTGACCTGGCTGACTACGAAGCGCGCATCCGCTCAGCGTCTGGACCCGATGGAGATCCAAGAGATCTTTCACGTATGCGCGAGCAGTTGGCGGCGTCGAAGGCGAGAACGGCACAGATTGAGGCCGCCGATCGCGAACTTGGCCAGTCCTTGGCGGTAAAGGCGGTGGTTCTAGAAAAGAGAAAACACCGGCGCGAAGTGCTGGGCCAGGAAAGGCAGTCGGCGCGCGCTCAATATGAACTCGCTACGAACCGGTTCAACGATACGATCGCTTCCGCGGCGTTTCGCAGCGAACGACTCGAAATCATCGATCCGGGCACCGTACCGGAGCGGCCCAGTTCACCGAATCTTCCGTTGAACCTGGTGATTGCTTTTCTCGCTGCCGTTCTGGGCTCTTTGGCTTATCTGGCTTTAGGCTTCGGTCTTTCCCGCCTGAGGACGTTAGAGGCTCAGCGCTCGTAGCCCGGTTGTTGATGGATTCCATCCGTATTTCGCCGGACGTCCGTTCCCTCTACGCCTCCGTCGCTCTCGGAATCGTGGCGGCCGCGGCAGTGCTGCTGATGACGCCCGTCGCAAGCGCGACTTTTCTTGCTCTCTTCCTTCTCGGTTCGGGCTGTTGGTGGTTGCTCCTTCGGTCCCACCGATGGCTGATCGCCTTCTTGTGTGCCCTGATCGTCCTGCCACCTCTGCCAATCCGTCTCGGTGATTCAGGCCCCCATCCAGCGCTCATCGTACTCTGTGTCGGTTTGTTGTCGATTGCTATCCATTTGCGCCCGTGGAACGATATGGGAGGGCGGTTAGGGTTGCTGTTATGCGGGTTCACTTTCTGCCTGTTATTCAGCGTGTTGATGGCAGCGACGAATTCCGGTGTGGAGGTTGCACTGGGAAGCCTAAGCCGCGTGGTTCTCTTTGCGGTTGCACCCTTGGTGTTCTTTTTCTGTCTGAATTCTCCTTACCTCGACGGCTCGCGAGTCTTTATGCTCACCAAATGGATCTTCCGGGCTGGTGTGCTTGCGGCGTTGTTTGCATGCGTGGACTTCTACTTTCAGCTTTCTGCCCCGGCCGGTTTCGGGCCGCAGTTTGTCTGGCTGGACCAAGGCGTTTTCCGCAGAGCGCAGGGCCTTTTCTACGAAGCGAGCACGCTCGGCAACTTCTGCGCGTTCTTTCTTGCGTTCGTACTGGTCGCTCTACGCCGCCCTTCTTGGCAAATCCAGGTGTCACGCCTGGAACTCATGACGGGTGCAATCGTGTTTGCCTCCGCGCTGATGTTGTCTTATTCACGAGGTTCGCTCGTCAACCTGATTGCGGCGGCAATAGCGCTCTCTGTGCTCAACCGAAAGGCATTCACGCGTTCCGGAGTTTTCTTTGTCGTTTGTGCAGTGCTTAGTCCGGTGCTGATTTACATTTTCTTCCCGGCTTTTGCTGAGAGTTATCTGTCACGGTTGTTTCAATCCGTTGCTTTTATCTGGTCCACACCCAATGGAGTTCTGTCGGGACGATTAGATTCGTGGATGCAGATTACGAACTTCCTGCTGGACGAGCCGTGGCGTGTCTTGTTAGGGATCGGCTACAAAACGTTGCCTTACTCCGACCTGGTGGGATCGACTGTCATTGCAGATAACACGTACTTGAGCCTCCTGGTAGAACTCGGAGCGGGAGGCCTGTTATTGTTCTTCGCGCTTAACGCTGAGATCTTAAGGAGAAGTTTTCGCGCTTTTCGCTCGGGCTCAGATCGACAATCGTTCTTTGGCGAGTGGATGTTTTGTTTTTGGGTCGGAGAACTGGTACAGATGGTCTCGGGCGATTTGATCACGTACTGGCGAGTTCTTCCACTCTATTTTTGGGTGCTCGCAATGGCGGTCCGCAAGGCCGGAGACAGACGGCTCGCAGAGATCACATAACCCAAGGACATCCATCAAGGTGCGACAGCCAGCTGTAGAGGTGTTCCCGGCACGACGATGCGCCGCACGATACGGCTGGGAATCTTTCCGTCTAAAATCACAAGCCGATTCGAGCCGCCAACACAAACAAAGATGCGCCTGTCGGAGGAACTCGCAGCAATACCGAATGGCTTGTCGCCCACTACAATCTCCTGGATCTGCCGTCCTCTGTGAACGTCAACAACGCCTACCAATCCACCGCTGTAGCAGGAAACGAACGCAATACCGGAATCTGCCGAAGACGCCGTGACATCCACGGGTCCGCGGCAAACCGCAATTTGAGCGGCTTCACGTTGATGAGCAGTATCGACGAGTGACACCGTATTGGATCCGAAATTAGCAACCAGGAGATATTTGCCGTCGGTCGTGAGAGCGATCCCTTGTGGAACTTGGCCGACTTGTATGTCTGCTGTCTTAGCCCTCGAATCGCCGTCAAGGACAGAGATTGTGCCACCGCCTTCGTTGCTGGTCCACGCACGCTTCCCTTCTTCTGTGAAGAGAATGTCGGAGGGTCCTTTACCTGTTGCAACCTCGGTCAGGAATCTTCCGGTGCGGGCGCCATACACAGACACTGTGCCGCGATCCTCATTTGAAATCCAAACCTCATCCCCACTCTCCCGATTTGCGACCCAGGCGGGCAACTTGCTAGCGGATACGGAGTTTGTATCCGCGACTTGTTTGAGGTCCAGGATACTGATCTTCGAATCGTTCCAGCAGGCTGAATACAACGAAATCCGCTGGACGAAAGCGAGTCCGAATGGGCCTTTGCAGTGCAGCGGAACTGTTGCAACTTCCCGTTCATCGACGTCCAATCGCAACAGCGTGATCGCATTTTCATCAGACTGACTGACCGCTAATAAAGGTCCGCTGCGAATCGGGTTGCGCCACGGCTTCACGTAGTAAAGTACGAGACCAACAGTCAGGACGCCAGCCACGTAAGCCGGAACCCATTGTTCCCGGAACAGTCTGAGATCAGGACGGTAACGGCTTTCCGCGAGGAGGGCTGCGACGAGCAGAAGAACTCCGCCCCATAGTCTCGCGAAGTCCGGGATGGCAGCTGTTCCGGTAAGCGGTGTTCTGTCCTGCAAGTGAAACGGCCAGGAAAGCAGAACGCCTCCAAGAATTACAAGCCATGCGGAAACGGACTGCTTTCGAGATTCCGGAAGGAGAAGCAGGAGCGCCGTCATAGCCAGAGGATAAGAGTGCTCTTCCGCTCGCGGTGAAAAAGCGAGATTCACAAGCACACACGCGCTCAGAGCCGAGGCCGAAGGCCGACCGCGTCCGCGAGAGAGCCATAACAGACAAACAACGGTTGCTGCCACCTCGATTCCGAAAAGTAAGTGGTCCGATGAAGGCGATAACAATCGGAGCGGACCGGCCTGAATGGTCGGCAAGTTCAATATGAGCGCTAAGGCGCTCTTCACCGTTTGGAGTGCGGGTGTCGGAATGCCGGAGAAACTGGTCCCTCGATATGTGGAGAAGAAGTAGAGCCACTGTTTGAACCCGAGAGCCCAGCCAGATATCAGCGCGAGGAGGCCGAAACTTGTCAATGCACCTTTGCAAAAGGCCCAATCTCGCCGGAGCACAGCAAAGATCATGAAAGGTAAGCCGTACCCTTTGCACGCGAGCAAAGCTCCCCCAAAAGCACCGGCCATCGTCGGCTGCTGGCGAAGCCAAAACCAGCAACAGGCAGATTGCAAAGCAAATGCAAAAACGTAGGTCTGGCCCTCCTCGACGTTGGCTCTGAACGGCGCGTATAACGTTGCGAGACACAGCAGTGCTGGTGCGACGATCCAGGGCGATGCCGCTTCGGAGGTGATGAGTCGCGATCCTAACAAGCCCGCGCTGAATATCCAGAGGGCCAGCGTAAACCACGTCCAGACCACCCGGGCCTGTCCGGGTGGCAACGCTGCGATGGGCAACATGACAAGAGCAGCGGAAGGTGGATTGCCATAGAACACATCCGTCGCCTTGAACCCAAATCGTCGAGTTTGTGCCCGGAACCAATCCCAATCCTGCAAGTTGCCGCTACGATCGTGTAAGGCAACGAGCCGGGAGGCTGAATAAGCGGCCGGAAACCCGAATGTTTCTGTAACGGCGGCTTTCCGCGCAAACTGAAATAGCGAGATCGCGCTAGATATGCCGACGATCAAAAGTGCGCAGGCGAGAGCTGAAATAGCGAGTCTTTTCGCAGTAAGTCCCCTTCCGGCGAACCGGCTGCTGACTGTCACGCTTGCCATTGGAACACACGGACAACTACTTCAAGCTGCGAGTTCGGACTGACGCCCCGTTTTTATCTGACGTTAAGGTTTTCCTCAACCGGCATCTGTCGGCTTTTCACCCGAGATTTTGCAATGAAGTAGACCGCCACGCAACTAAGGAGCAGAAAAACGAAATTAAACGGGTACCGATAACGAAAATGCATCTGCACCAGGTAGTACGGCAGAGGATAGACGACCAAGGGCACGAAGAGAAACAGCGCTGCCCGTCGATTGGTTCGCCATAAGAACCAAAGGCCAGGAATCGACAGCAGTGTCAAGAGTCGAAATGCCAGGGTGCGTAGCTCTTCCGGCGCTTTCGGGGCCCAGAAATACCAGAACCGAAGCGCAGTCAGCTTCGCGAACCGATATGGGTGTTCGCGAACCCATGCCAACGTTTGATCTTTTAGCCTCTTGTTATACCCAACTTCCCCAAGTCGCTGGACCTCTCTCGCCTGATCTTCACTTTCGAGAGGATGGCAGCAGGCATAAAGCGCGGCATTCTCTGTCATGAGCGGAGATGCACGATCGTTATTCGCGAGCGAAAACTCCAGACCGAAGTTGCTTCTCGTCAGAATGGGAGATCCCAGCTCAATATAGTTCCGGATGCCCCAAGGCGCGACCACCAAGATGGAGGCCAGAGCCGCGGCACACGCAATCTGCGGCCTGGCTAAGACGGTTTGGCGATGCTGATAAACGATGACAGCAAAGCTGATGAGGCATATCGGCCCTAATGCCGGACTGGTGAGCGCGCAGACTCCATAGAAAAAACCCAAACCCAACGCTCCGTTCAGTGTGGGATTGCGGCTCATTGCTAATTCGGTCCAGCCAAGAAGGATCAGGAACAACAGTGCGGACAGATGATTTTCAAAGTCACCCTGTATTTCGATATACGGGTTCAGAGGAACCAGTGCGCCCAGGAGTCCAGCTGCCAGTCCAATCGGAGCCGCGAGTCCAAGCCGCTTTCCTAACCAAGGCAACAGAGCATACTGCGTGCTGCTTACCAGGCAGGTCAGTAGCACCTTCACGCTTTCGCCCCATACTCCTGACCCGAAGACTCGAAAGATGCCCGACATGATCAGGGGATAAAGCGGAGGGACAGTCGCGGAGGGCCCGGTAGGAAGCGAGAAAGCGTTTCCGAGTACACCGGTTGTAGCCATCGATATCGCTTCGCGCTCCATCTCCGCGCGCAGGTTGTGAGTCCAAGCGTGTTGATGGATCGCGATGGCGAGTCGAACAATCAACGCAATAGCAAAGATGAATGCGGCTTGTTTTGAGGTCGAGTGAAGGATCTTGGGTTCTCTGAACTTCGAGAGACTTTTCCAACTGGTGGTAATCATGATGGCAAGAACTCACACCCGACACGTATC
>Ga0308175_100003221_pt1 | contig 11284 bp, 13 predicted proteins | sample PhyCR1_3_FD_203893 | JGI IMG/M metagenome (GOLD analysis project Ga0308175, IMG submission 203893) | Soil microbial communities from UC Gill Tract Community Farm, Albany, California, United States - DLSLS.C.R1 | ecosystem: Environmental > Terrestrial > Soil > Agricultural land | place: USA... | reverse complement strand
TCCATCCGGCGAGCGCCGCGGGAGCGGTACAGCGGGTGATCACTGATGTCGGCTTTTTTACAGGCGAAGCGCCCCGGGCCGACGATGTGACCGTGCTCGCGGTTCGGTATGCCTGACGGATGAACAACAGCGCTTTGCATCATGCAGCCGCTGAACCGGAGCCGCGCTGGCCGGCACTTGTCGCGGCGCTCGCGATCGGGGCCCTGAATTTTGCGCTTCCGGAATCTCTCACCATCGGTCCGGTCTGGCTTGTTCTCGCGCTCGTGGCTCTTTTCATGCTGCTCAGCCTTCTTGCGCACCGTTCCAGGCTGCAACTCTGGAACGAGGTCTTCGCCTATGCCGGGCTCACAGTCATCACGCTGGCGGAGATCTCCTCTTTGGGGCTTCTCCTCACCCGGTTGCCGCAGCACAAGGACCCGCCGATTGAACTGCTGCGCGCCGCAGCGGCGCTCTGGGTGAGCAACATTCTGGTGTTTGCTTCGTGGTACTGGCGTCTGGATGGCGGCGGCCCGAACGAACGCGACAAGCGCGGCGTTCATACGGATGGCGCATTCCTGTTTCCGCAGATGTCGATGGACCCTGCGCTAAAACGGCAGACTGGCGAAGAGTGCTGGAGTCCCGGATTCGTCGACTATCTTTTTCTCGCCTTCAATACGAGTACGGCGTTTTCGCCTACCGATGTGCCTGTTCTGTCTCGCTGGGCGAAGGCGTTGATGATCGTTCAGTCGCTGATCTCGCTCGCGACTGTGGCTCTTCTGGCGGCGCGGGCAGTGAATATTCTCTGATGCCTGCCCGCGCCCGGTGCGGCCGATTGCACAGATCTTGCAGCGCCGCTCTTGCCGCATGATATCCGCACATTCCATGCACGCCGCCACCCGGAGGCGTGGAAGCGGAGCACAGGAACAGGCGTTCCACCGGCGTTCGATACATGCTGGCCGTGGGCCGCAGGAAGAGCTGATCCAGCCGCGCGGCGCCGCCGTTAATATCGCCGCCCACCAGATTGGCGTTGTGTTCTTCGAGTTGCGCGGGCAACATCGTGTGGCGCGCAAGTATCGCTTGGCGGAATCCCGGCGCGAATCGTTCCACCTGGGCTTCAATGGGCGCCGTCATGTCCTCCTTGGAGCCGTTCGGCACATGGCAATACGCCCAGGCGGTGTGTTTACCTTCGGGCGCGCGCGAGGAATCGAAGAGGCTCGGCTGCGCCAGCAGGACGAACGGGCGCTCGCAGATCTCGCCCTGCCAGGCCGCGCGCTCTGAGGCCGCGATCTCCTCCAGCGTTCCGCCCAGGTGCACGGTTCCGGCGAGGCTGCATGCGGAATTCCGCCAGGGGATCGGCGCGTTGAGAGCCCAATCGATTTTGAATACGCCAGGCCCGTAGCGGTATCGTTCGAGCTTTCTCGAATACCAGTCCGGCAGAACATTTGCAGCGATTCGCAGCAATTGCTTCGGCGTCACGTCGCAAAGCACTAGTGATCGGGCGGGAAGATCGTCAAGGGAACGGATCTGGCGATTCGGAAGAACCGCGCCTCCGAGCGATTCGAGGTACGATGCCAGCGCGTTCGCGATCGTTTGCGATCCGCCGCGCGGCAGAGGCCAGCCGACGGTGTGCGCGGAAAGGCCCAACATCCATCCGAACGCCGCCGACGCGGGCATTTCGAGCGGAAGAATGGAATGCGCCGCCATCCCGGCGAACAGGGCGCGCGCCTCCTCACCGCGGAAAAGCATTCTGGCGATGGCGCTTGCCGGCCAGATCGCCAGCGCGCCAAACCGGGCGAGCGCCAACGGATGCGACGGCACATGCAGGGGGGCGAGAATATCCCGCATCAGCTCGGACCATTGCGCAGTCATTGGCGTTACGATTCGCCGGTATCTCTCTGCGTCTTGTCCAAGCTGTGCGGCAGTCGCCTTCACGGAAACATGCGCCAGCACCGCGCGGCCGCCGTCGAGCGGATGCGCCGCGGGAATGGGCGGCTGAATCCACTTCAGCCCGTGCTGCTGGAGCGGCAATTTCGAGAGGAACGGAGACGATGCGGCGAGCGGGTGAATGGCGGAACAGACGTCGTGCGTGAAACCGGGCAGCGTCAGCGCCGCGGACCTTGTACCGCCGCCGATCGTTGGCTGCGCTTCGAACACCGTTACGGCAATACCGGCCCGCGCCAGCGTGATCGCGGCTGCGAGGCCATTCGGTCCCGAACCAATAACGAAGGCCTGCATTCTATAACCACCCCTGCTGCTGGAGAATACGGCGAAAGCCAGGCGTCTCCAGCGAAACCGTGGGGAACCACGGCCCGACGAGCGTTCGTGACCACCATTGGCCGGTTCGTTTTCGGGTCTCCGGGTTCGCGAAATGATACTCATATAATTCCGCGCGCACGAACTTCGGCGCGTGATCCGGAAACGGATTCGATTTCAGAAGACCCAGCACGGGCCTGTCATTTTCCAGCAGCTTCGCAACGAAATTCACGAACCACGGGTAGTCGTAGTAATTGGACATGGCCGCGAACCACATCAGCCAGTCGAGCCGCAGATGATACGGAGCAATCTGCGGCGGCATACGCGTCACGTCATTGGGCTTGCCTTTGAATTCGTACTCTTTCCAGCGCGTGGAAGAACTGATTACGGCGTCATCCGTACCCTCCACCACGACTTCGAATCGCTGCCGCGTAATTCCGCCGAATGCGCCGTAGGTTCCCACGAGGTGAAACGGGTTAAAGCTCGTATTCATGATTTGCCGCGGCGAAAGCATGTTGCGAATCGGTTCAATGCTCAGCCCGGCGACAATGATGGCGAGCGCCGCAACAGCGATGCGATAACCCAGGTGCGGCGCGTGGAGTTCGGGCGCGCGCACCGGAAGCACGGCCGACAGATAGCGCCCGTCGATTGCGGGAATCGCCAAAACGATCGTCAGAAAATTGAGCCATGAAAGATTCCCGCTGGCGAAGATCATGGCCTGGAAAACGATCGTCACCAGCGCGCCGATCGTGGCGAGCGGCTGCGGAAGGAAATACAGAAACGGGATCAGCAGCTCAGAGAAGTGGTTGAAAGCAACGCCGGCTTTCTTCGTCCACTCCGGGCCGTTCGCGAAATACCAGCTCAGCGGATTCGGCATCGGCTGGGTCTCGTAATGATAATCGAGGCAGGTGAGATTTTTCCAGCATGGGTCGCCGCGAAGCTTGATGAGCCCGGCGCCGAACATGACGCGGAATTCGAGCCACCGCAACAGGTAGATAACAACCACGGGCGCTTCCACCGTCCGGGAACCGAGGAAGATCGAAAAGAACCCCGCTTCGAGCAGAATCGATTCCCAGCCGAACGCATAAAAGGTCTGGCCCACATTCACGAAGGAGATGTAGAGAACCCACATCACGAACCAGACCAGCGCGTTCAGCCACGAATAGCGGCGGTCGGCTATGCCCGCGATGACCAGAACGGAAAGCGCGATACCGATCCATGCCGCCGTGGTGAACGCCCAGTCTTTCGGGGCCAGAAAGAAGAGGCTTGGCGTCTCGCGGAAACTCGCTTGTTTCACAAACGCCGGAACCGGCAGCAGCCCGTGTTCGCCCAGCAATGGCCGGAACTGATTCAGCGCGCACAGAAAAGCGATCAGATAAGTAATGCCGAGCGCTCGCTGAAAGACCAGCCGGGTGAGCCAGTAATCGCCCGTTTCCCAGGTCACTCGTTTTTCCGCATCTCAGCGCAGGGGCACGGCCAGGAAAAGCGTCTGCCCACCGTGCATGATCTGCAGCAGCGCCGGGCGGTTGCCGGATTTATCGAGCGCCGAACGCACGTCGTTGCCGCTACGGACCGGTTGCCGGTTGATCTGCAGAATCACGTCGCCCTGCCGGACACCGGCCTGCGCCGCGGCCCCGTTGGGATCCACAGAAGCAACCACAAGGCCCTGCGTGCCTTTCGGAATTCCCAGTTGCTGCGCAATATCCGGCGTCACCGGCGTGAGTTCCACGCCAAGACGTCCCGCGGGTGTCTGATCGTTTCCGCCGCCACGCCCGCCCGAGTTCGCCGCCGTCTGCTCCGCGTTGAACTCATTCAGCTTCACCTTCACCTGCTGCTGGTTGCCATTCCGCAGAATCGTCAGCGTGACCTCTGCTCCGGCTCCGGCCGATGCAACCGAGTTGCGCAATGAGTTAACGTCGTTGATCGCCTTTCCGTTAAGGTCCAAAATCACGTCGCCGGTCTTGATGCCGGCCTTTTCCGCCGCGCTGCCCGGGCGTACGCCGCTCACAAGGACGCCCTCAACCTTCTTCAATCCGAGACTGGCCGCCAGATCGGCAGTGATGTACTGCACCGTCACGCCGAGCTGGCCCCGCGATACTTTTCCATGGGCCACCAGCTGCGTCATCACGGTTTTCGCCATGTTGGATGGGATCGCGAAGCCAATCCCTATATTTCCGCCCCCATTGGGCGAGAGGATCTGCGAGTTGATCCCGATCAGTTCGCCGCGCGTATTCACCAGCGCTCCGCCGGAGTTGCCTCTGTTGATCGGCGCATCGGTCTGCAGGAAATCTTCGAAGCTGCCATCGCTCAGATCGGTTTGCCGGCCCTTGGCGCTGACGATGCCGGCCGTAACGGTTTCGCCGATTCCGAGCGGATTGCCCACAGCAAGACATACGTCCCCCACGCGTACCTGATCCGAATTGCCGAGCGAGAGCACCGGCAGCTTCGAGGCGCTGATTTTCAGGACCGCCAGATCGCTGGGTTTATCCGCCCCCACGACTGTCGCCTTGAAATTTCGACGGTCTACCAGATCCACGCTGATCTGTTGCGCCCCATCGATCACGTGGTCGTTCGTCAGGATGTAGCCGTCTTCCCGAACGATCACGCCCGAACCGAGCGAGCTTTCTTCCTGCACGGGCGGCTGGCCGCCGCGGAAGCGGTTCGGGCTGCCACCTCCGCCGAAGAACCAGTTGAAAAAGGGATCGCCCTGAAATTCGAACTGCTGCGCCGCGCGCACGCGCGTTCGCGCATGCACCGTCACCACAGCGGGCGCGACGCGGTCAACTGTGTCTGCGTAAGACACTATGTTGCCCCGCGGCGCAATGGACCCCGATATGGGCTGCGTCGGCTCCACCCGGCCGGTGGAAGCCCCGCCCGAATTGTTGTTGTTATCGCGGTGTTCAACCCTCGACTCGAACGAACCGCACGAAACCAGAAAAACTCCAGCGACGACTACCAGAAGACGAAGCATCGAACGTAAACCTCACGCATGTTGCGGGCTCAGCCCGCCGGACCAGCGCCGCAACCGGAACGCCAGACCGAGCATCAGGAGCCCGAAAACAAAAACATATGCGCCGATCCACCATGCGACGACGATCGCGCCTGGACCCGGCGCAGTGAACAGAAGAAAACCGAACACGATCGAAGCCACTCCCGTAAGCACCAGGAGCCACTCGCCGCGAATGAAGCGGCGCAGGCGAATAGCGGCTGCGATCTCCAGAATTCCAGTGATCATCGCCCACGCGGCAATGATGTAGATCAGTACCACGAGCGTCAGCAGCGGCCACAGTATCGTGATAATCGCTGCCCCCAGTCCCGCGATTCCTTCGAGCAGCAGCGGCCACCAGTGCTCGCCGTGGCGCGCCGAGCGGACGGCGGCGACCAGGCTGACCATTCCGTCAATCAGCGCATAAGCGCCAAACAGGATTGTTAAGGCGTAAATGGTGGCGACCGGCATGAAAAACGCGATCAGACCGAAAATGACGGCAACGATCCCGCGGAGGGCCATAGCCCACCAGTTCAGGGCCAGCACTCTTGCCATGCCTGAGAGATAGATGCACTCCGGGGGCCACGACGCGTAAACGAAAAAACCCGGCTGTGCAAACCAACGCACTTCCGGCGGATACGAACCGAGAGTTCAGGCGCGGGGCAGCAGGCCGAGGCCCGGCCGGTCGGGAAGAATCAGTTTTCCCTGCCGCACCTGCACCCCGATGAACGGATCGTTGGCGATGAGCAGATTGCCGTCAAGGTCGGCGTAATCCACCAGAGGAGACAAATGCGCCGCCGCGGTGACCGTGCATGAGCTGGACACCATGCAGCCAAGCATCGTTTTCATGCCGAGCGCTTTGGCGATCTGAATCATGCGCCAGGCTTCCAGCACGCCGCCGGCCTTGTCGAGCTTCACGTTCACGCCGTCGAATGCGTCCTTCAATTTCGGGATATCGTCGGCGTGCCGACAAGCCTCATCAGCAATGATCGGGATATGGACGCGGGAACGCACCCATCGGGTCTCTTCGATCATCGCCGCCGGCATGGGCTGCTCCACGAATTCGACGCCCTGCTTCTCCAGCCAGTTTATCTTCCGAACGGCCTCTTCCTTGTTCTTCCAGCCTTCGTTTGCATCCACCCGTAGCGGTTTTTTCGTCACGGCTCGCACGGCCGCGATGGTCGCTTCATCGCTATCGAGCCCCACTTTGATCTTCAGCACAGGAAACGGCGCCGCTTCCTGCACCTTCGCCCGCGTGGTTTTCGGATTATCGATTCCAATCGAGAACGTGGTGATCGGAGCGTCTTTCGCATCCAGCCCGAAATAGCGATAGAGCGGCACGCTGAGCCGCTGTCCGTTCCAGTCCATCAGCGCGATGTTGATGGCGGATTTTGCGGCAAACTGCCCGTCGATGCGGCGGAAACACTCGGCCGTTGCCTTTTCGAACTGGGCGGGATCGACGGTACTCAGGTAAGCCGATACGCTCTCTACGGCTTTTCGGGCGGATTCGGCCGATTCGTTATAGCGGACAATGGGCGCGCCCTCGCCATGTCCGGTAATGCCGTCGCGTTTGAAACGGAGATGTAGGGTATCTCTGAAATCGGAGGACGACATCACGGTCGTCCACGTGTGTTTCAGCTTGATGCGAACGATCTCCGTCTCGAGCTGCGCCCGATCGGAAGTGGCGGCGCGCAGTCTGCCAAAGGCCAGCGTCGCTGCCGCCGTCCCCAGCGCCTCGCGGCGAGTCAGGCCGCGTGCTCCTTCACCCACGCTTCTTCCCATTTCCGGATAACTGCATCGAACTCCTCGATTTCCTGGGGCGCTACCAGCAGGTAATCCTTTTCAATGTCCTCGGCGTTTTCGATTGCGCGCTGCAACTTCAGGCCGGCGATTCGCGAGCACCACGCGTCGGAGACTTTGCGGCCGCTTCGCTCCGCGTAAGCGCGAACATCTGCATGCGGCAGGACCACGGTCTTCTGCATCCGGTCCGTTCCGTTGTCCAGCACGAACCGGACGTCCACGGAATCGCTGTGGCGTATGGAAATGCCGGTCTGCAGGTACTTGAACAGAGCGTGCCAGATCTGGCCGAACGGATCCGGTCCGATCTGGAACTCGCGAAAATTTTCCATTACGCCGTATTTTAGCGTGAGTGGATACGGCGTTTTACGTTTCGAAGCGGGCCCTGGGTATCCTGGTATTTACATGGCGTATCAGAAGGAAATGTCCGTTGGGGCGGAGATCGCGCGCAAAGCGGGCCGGCTCGCGCTCAAGATTCGTGAAGGAAATATCGGGATCGAATCGAAATCCGACGAATCGCCCGTAACCATCGCCGATCGCGAATGTGAAAAGCTGATCGTGAGCGAGCTGGAAAAAGCCTTCCCGGATGATGGCGTGCTCGGCGAGGAGGGCGCGAATCGCGAACCGGCAAACGGCCGCAAGTGGATCATCGATCCGATTGACGGAACACGCGACTTCATTCGCGGCACCCGGGCGTGGAGCGTGCTGATGGGGCTTGAGGAGAACGGGCACGTGGTGGCCGGCCACGCCTATTTCCCTGCTACCAATGAAATGTTTTCCGCCGCGAAGGGCGAGGGCGCCTTTTGGGACGGCTCGCGGATCAAAGCGTCCAGCGTTTCGAGCAAAAGCGAGGCGCTGCTGTGCTGCAACGGCCTCGGCTTCATGCATCGGTACCCTTTCGCCAATCAGCTTGTGGGCTGGCTAAAGGACTTCTGGACCGTACGCAGCATGGGCGGCTGTCTTGACGCGATGCTTGTGGCAACCGGCCGCGCCGATGCGTGGATCGAAGCTCAGGCCAAGCCGTGGGACCTCGCGCCGTTGAAGATCATTGCCGAAGAAGCCGGCTGCGTGACTTTCGATTTCCAGGGAAATGACACGATTTATGGCGGAAACTTCGTCATCTGCGTGCCGTCGCTCGCCGACGATCTGAAGTTGTTCACAGCGCGCCGGGGCGAGTAGCCAAAGGAGCGGTCCCATGCGCATAGCCGAGCTGGTTGGCTTGAAAAAGTTCCGAGTGGTGGATGGTCCTGAGCCTCATCCGGGTCCGGGCGACGTCCTCGTGCAGGTGTCCGCCGTCGGAATCTGCGGATCGGATATGCATTACTATGCCGAAGGCGGGATCGGCGATTCGCGCTGCAAATACCCGGTCGTCCTCGGGCATGAGCCTGCGGGCGTCGTTATCGCGACCGGCGCCAATGTCACCGGGATTGAGCCTGGCGATCAATTCGCGCTGGAGCCCGCGATTCCCTGCCATAGCTGCGAGTTCTGCCGCCGCGGTCTTCAAAACCTCTGCGACAACATGCGTTTCATGAGCTCCGGCGGCATACCCGGATTCTTCCGCCAGCGCGTAACGCTGCCCGCCACCAACCTGATTCCGATTCCGAAGCACGTGAGCCTTCAGGAAGCGACGCTGATCGAGCCCATCGCGGTGGTGCTCCATTCGATGAAGTTCGCCGCCCTGCAGCCGGGTGAAACGGCAGTGGTCTTCGGCGCGGGTCCCATCGGATTGCTGACCGTGGCGGCGCTGAAACTCGCCGGGGCTTCACGCATCTGGTCCGTGGAGCCGGTCGCGCACCGGCGCGAGATGGCGAAGGCGATGGGCGCAGACGTGGTCCTCGACATTGTGGATCCGGAAAAAACGATTCTTGCCGACACACAGAACCGCGGGGTGGATGTGGCATTCGATTGCGCCGCAAAGAAAAACACTGTGGGTCGCGCCATCGCCTCGCTGGCCAAAGCAGGACGTCTGGTTTATACCGGCATTCCTTCCGAACTCGACATCCGCGTCGACGCCGTCGGAATCCGGAAGAAAGAACTGACGATTTACAACATCTACCGGTCAAATCACCAGAGCGAGGCGGCTCGCGATCTGCTGGCGACACATACCCGGTACTTTGCCCCGCTCATCACCCACACCAAAGGCCTCGAAGACATTCAGGCGGCCTTCAATCAGGTGGATCGTTTTCAGGATGGAGTGGGCAAAATGGTCGTCACGCCGGCCTGATGGCGTCCGGTACAGCGGATCAAAATCAACCGGCTGAAGATCGCATAACGCTCTTCCTGGGAGAGGGCCGCGCCTGCGTCATAAACGGTCCTTTGCGCCCGGAGCGTGATCGCGCCTTGGACGTGTAAACTGTTTCCAGGAGACTGCGCCATGACGGTAGCCGTTCTTGTAGCCATTTTTGTGGCTGTTTTTGTAGCGATTTTCCTCCCGATAATAATGTCGGGAAAGCACTGGAGAGCAGAGCAGGACAGAGCTCGCGCGCGGCGTATCGCTGACGCCAGGATGAACGCAAGGCTCCTGAGACTCAACATTTGAGCGACAGCCTGCCACTCGGGCGGGCGTAGTGCGCGCTCAGGAAAAGGCGTTCCTGAAGCCTCTCCTTAACGTCTCGCAAAGGGTCCCTTGTTGAGAATTAACAACGCCGGTTTTGACCGTTTGCCCGTGACCTGCCCCTACGCTAAAAACAGAACGCTATGAGCGACAACGACAGGCCGATCACGATACACAAATATTCGGACTTCGACGAGATCAAGGCCGACGAGTATCGTTATTGGCAAAGCCGCCCGGTTCATGAGCGACTGAACACCGCCGCCGAACTCTCGATCATGGGCTATCAACTGAAGGAACCAACACGCGATGTTCAGTCAGGACTTCAAAGAACTCTTGTCCGCGTTGAACGAGCACCGCGTTAAGTACCTTATCGTCGACGGTTACGCCGCTGCCGTTCACGCTCAACCACGCGCCACCAAAGACCTCGCTTTTTTCATCGAGCCAGGCGCGGAGAATGCGAAGGGTGTCTACGCGGCGCTTGCGAAATTTGGCGCACCGCTCGGCGATCTCCGCCCCGAGGACTTCACTAACCCCAATAACTTCTTCGTATGGGAACCCCGCCTCAGATGATCGAAATTCTGCCCCGCATTTCCGGGGTGGAATTCGATCAGGCATGGGAGCATCGCATCAAGGCCCTCATTGACGAACAAACCGGCCTCAAAGCTTTCATCATTTCGGCGGAAGACCTGATTGCCAATAAGACTGCCTCTGGAAGACCGTATGATCTCGCCGACATTGACGCCATCCGCAAGGCAGCCGAGAGCCCACGTCTGAAGACCGGAGAAAAAAAGACCCTGGAACCGAGCGGCCCTGATCACTAAAGCCTCTCCTCAACATGCGCAAACGCAGGAGGCCGTCGAATTGCAGACGATTGCCGCGTGGAAGGCCCCCACGCTGACCGGCAACCCAAAGGCCCATGGAGTTTAATTTTAATTAAGCGTTACGCGCAATCGCCGCTTGACATTCTGGATAGACGACGAGCTGCAAATCTGTGACCTGAATTTAGAGGATCACCACAGCGCCGCCGCCGAAGTTCTGCATGTCTCGCGCCCTGCCCTTTCCAGCCTTTTGAACGGCAAAGCCGATCTATCCTGACGATGCGTCCGGCCATACTTCGTTTTACATTTCCCCCGAGGCATCAAGCATCGCGACGAAGGTGCTTGCCAGGTTTTCTGCCGTTCCTTGCGAAGAACCAAACCTGGCTGAACTTTACAAAGTGTTGCCGAGTTAGGACTACGTTCTTGTAAATCCCGCGTCAGATCAAATTCCCGTCTGAAAGCCCGAAACGGGGCAGGAAGATAGCCGCGTTTTCATAAACGGTAAGTTTTGCCCTCACGTGGCCAGTCCAATGTTGACAGGCTCTTGAATACAGGCAAAACTCAGGGAGAAATCAAAGGCACGAAACTCGGCCAGGCCCGCACGCGGACTATCGTCCGAAGGTGGAGCGCGCCGAATGTCACCCGGTACAGCAGCAACCAGATGCAGTTAGCTCCAAAATCCAATCTCTGATTCTTACAACCGCAACCGGTCCGCAGCTTCCACCGATTCGATAGACACCGTCCGCATCTCCGGCGCCGGTTGCACAACCGCGCCGATCCGCCCCTCCGGATCGAGGCGCAACGCGCGTCCGCGCCAGCCCACAGTGTCTCCAAAGAAACCCGCCACCCACGCGCTGAAACTCAGAAGATCTTCGAGAGGCAGCAGCACCCAGTAAA
>Ga0308175_100003220_pt1 | contig 11285 bp, 11 predicted proteins | sample PhyCR1_3_FD_203893 | JGI IMG/M metagenome (GOLD analysis project Ga0308175, IMG submission 203893) | Soil microbial communities from UC Gill Tract Community Farm, Albany, California, United States - DLSLS.C.R1 | ecosystem: Environmental > Terrestrial > Soil > Agricultural land | place: USA... | reverse complement strand
AGCCCGCTCCCCGACGAGATGCGGCGGGGGCTCGAGCCCCGACTCCCAGCGCACGCCGCGGCCGGGCAGGTACCCGACCGTCTCCTCCCCGAGGAACCACGCCGCGGCCTCGGCCGCGTCACGCGCGTCGGCGTCCTCGGCGAGCAGGCAGACGAGGGGCTGCCCGAGCCGCTCGTGGAGCGAGGCCAGCACGACCGGCAGCGCGGCCTCGCTGACCCGGGCGCGCGCCGGCAGCGCCTCGGCGAGCTCGGCGAGGCGCCCGTCGTCCGCGAGCTCTCGGACGAATGCATGAAGTACCGGGCGGTCCATGAGAAACGGCGGAACCGGCGGTTCCGCGCCCGGTCATCGTAACTGTGGGCCTCCCTCGCTCAGCGGCGGTTCACTGCGGCCTGCGTGCGCTCGAGGCCGTCGGCGTCGAGCTGCTCGACCGCGTCCGCCGCGCGTGCGACGAGCGTCCCCGCATCGTCGTGCGGCTCGAAGTTCGAGAGCACGTAGTCCGCGAGCGGGCGCGGGTCGCCGCGCTCGGGCCGGCCGACGCCGATGCGGAGCCGCAGGAAGTCCTTCGTCTTCAGGTGCTGCGCGATCGAGCGGAGCCCGTTGTGGCCGGCGAGGCCGCCTCCCACCTTAAGCTCGAGCCGCCCGAGCTCGAAGTCGCCCTCGTCGTGGATCGCGAGCACCTCGCCGGGCTCGACCTTGTAGAAGCGCGCTGCCGCACCGACCGCGCGCCCCGATTCGTTCATGAAGGTCTCGGGCTTCAGCAGCGCCACCTTGTGGCCGTCGAGTCGGATCTCCGCGAGCTGCCCGGAGAACTTCGAGCGCCACGTGCCGTCGTGGCGGCGGGCCAGCTCGTCGACGACGAGATAGCCGACGTTGTGGCGGTTGCGCGCGTACTCGCGCCCCGGGTTCCCGAGCCCCACGACGAGCAGGTCGAGCGACGACCCCTGGCGGCGGGGCCAGAGCCGCACCGGGACTTAGCCTTCGGTCGTGCCCTGTTCGCCGGCGGCGTCGGCCCCCGGCTCGGCAGGCGCCTCGGCGCCGGCTTCGGCCTCGGCACCCTCGCCGGCCTCGCCTTCGACGGCTTCGGCCTCTTCGCCCTCCACCGCCTCCACCTCGGGCTCGATGACGCGGGTCGGCGCGGTGACCGTCGCGACGACCGTCTCCGGATCGTCGAGCAGCGTCACGCCCTCCGGCACCGCGATGTCCGAGATGCGAAGCGTGTCGCCCGTCGCCATGTGCGACACGTCGAGGTCGATGTGCTCCGGGACCTCGAGCGGCAGCGCCTCGACCTGGATCTCGCGCAGCGGCTGCGAGAGCACTCCGCCCTCGCGCACGCCGGGAGCCTCGTCGCCGCCGCGCAGGTGCACGGACACCGATGCGGTGATCGGACGGTCGAGCCTGACCTCGTGGAGGTCGACGTGGATGACGCCGCCCCGCACCTTGTCCACCTGGTAGTCCTTGAGGATCGACGCGTGCGACTTGCCCGTCCCGTCGATCTCGACGTCGAGAATCGAATGCAGGCCCGAGGCGCCCGTCAGCGCGCGCCGGAGTTCGCGCTCCTCGACGCGGATCGCGACGGGCTCCCCACCGCCGTAGAGGACACCCGGGACGACGCCCTGGCGCCGCAGGCGGCGTGTCTCGCGCGAGCCGAGCTTCTCCCGCGTCTGGACGACCAGTTTTGTGCGCTCTCCAGCCATTTCGGACGGCGGAGTGTAGCGCAAGAGGGCGGCCGGCCTGCACACTGCAGGGGTGTTCGAGGAGCTGCTCGAGGGCTGGGACGGCGAGGAGGCCGTGATCCGCTACGACCGCGAGAGCGGTGCGTGGATGTTCGTCTGCATCCACTCGACGGCGCTCGGGCCCGCCGGCGGCGGCACGCGCCTGCGCGTCTACGCGACGCCCGCCGACGGCCTCGCGGATGCGATGCGGCTCTCGCGGGCGATGACCGTGAAGATGGCCGTCGCGGGCACGGACCGCGGCGGAGGCAAGGCGGTTCTCGCCGTGCCGGCGCTCCCGTCAGGAGACGCGCGGCGGTCGCTCCTGCTCCGGTACGCCGAGCTCGTGACCGCGCTCGGAGGCACGTATCGCACCGCAGGCGACATGAACATCACGCCGGCCGACCTCGACGTCGTCGCCGAGCGCTGTCCGTGGGTCTACGGCACGACGGCGGCGGGCGGCAACAGCGGTCGCGGCACGGCGCGGGGCGTCCTGCACGGGATCCGCGCCAGCGCCGAGCATGCGTTCGGCTCGCCGGATCTCTCGGGCAGGACCGTCCTCGTGCAGGGCGTCGGCTCGGTGGGACACGATCTCGCGCGCTACCTGAGCGACGACGGCGCGCACGTGCTCGTCGCCGACGTCGACGAGGAGCGGGCGCGCAAGGTCGCGGCCGACACGGGCGCCGGCGTCGTCGCCGCGGCCGACGTGCCCGGATGCGAATGCGACGTCTACGCACCGTGCGCCGTCGGCGGCGTCCTCGACGCCGAGTCGATCCCGCGCCTTCGCTGCACGGTCGTCGCCGGGTCGGCGAACAACCAGCTCGCCGAGCCCGCCGACGCGGATCGCCTGCGCAGCGCAGGGATCCTTTACGCCCCCGACTACGTCGTGAACGCGGGCGGCGTCATCCAGCTGGTCGGCCTCGAGGATCGCGGTTGGGACGCCGACGAGCTCGAGCTCCACCTCGCCGAGATCGGCGACACGCTGCGCGGTCTCTATCGCGCAGCGGACGAGCAGGACATCACACCGGCGGAAGCCGCCGAGCGCCTGGCCGCCGACCGCATCGAGCGCGCAGCCGCCGAGCGCCGCGCGCAGGCCGCCGTCGAGGTAGCGGCCTCCCACGCCCCGGCCCCGTGACGTTTCCGTGACATCTCCGTAACCGGGCCTGGCCCCAGCCGTCGGAAACCCGCTCCGCTGTGCCAAGGCCGGGGCCAGGCCCTGTTTCGAAAGGCTCGCGACTTTGGAAGGAGTGAGCTGGGGCGGGCGCAGGGAACCAGCCCTCAGCCGCATACGCCCCTTGGAGGGCTTTCGGCCCCGGCTCACTCGGATGATCTATCGGCCGCTCGGCCCCGGTCGATGAGGGCTGCTAGCGCACCCGGACGGTGCGCGCCGCGACCTTTGCGCCGTCGACGAACCACGTGAAGGTGGTCGTCGCGGCAAGGCCGCGGGTCTTGACCGTCAGCCGGCTCGATCCCGGAGCGTTCCAGTCGAAGCCGTCCGCGACGCCGCCGAGGCAGCGCCGCGCCTTCGTCTTCAGCGAGTAGCAGACCCTGTAGGCCTGCTGCACGCCGAGCGGCGTGGCGGTGAGCGTCAGCGTGATCTGACCGAGCGACTTGCGGACGACCGCGGCACCGGAGTAGCGGATCGCGGGCCGCGGCACCGTGAGCGGCAGGACTTCCGACCAACCGTCCGCGCACGACGGATCGAAGGAGTCGGTCTCGGGGACATAGCACGCGTCGATGCTTGCTTCGGCCTCGAGCAGCACGTAGTAGCTGCCCGGGTCGATCTGCTCGGCGTCCTTCCACACGCCGGCCTGGAGCTCGGCATCGGTGAGGGTCGCGACCTCGACGACGTTCTCGGAGAGGAACTCACCGTCGCTCGCGCGGTCGGGCTTCGACGCGACGTAGACCGTGACCGAGTCGGCCTTCGGAGCAGCGAACGTCACGGTCGGATGCCGATCCTCCGCGCCCACCGCCGAGAGCATCGGCGGCACCGCCCCCGCGTCGGCGGCGCCGAAAAGCACACCGCCGACGACCACGGCGATTGCCAGCCGACGAGGCGCGGAGCTCATCGTGAGCCGACTGTAGCCGCGCTCTCGGAAGTGCACGCCGGCTAAAAGAGCTGGTTCTCGCCGCCGAAGATGGCGGAGACGGAGTCGTCGGCGAAGACGTTCATGATCGTCTCGGCGAGTAGCTGCGCGACCGGGAGAACGGTCATGTTCGGCGGCATCTCGAGCGGGTTGATCGGCACCGTGTCGGTGACGACGATCCCGTCGATCGGGGCGTCGTGGAACTTCTCGAGCGCACCGCCGCAGAAGACGCCGTGCGTCGCGAACACCCAGACGCCCTTCACTCCCTTGTCGCGGAGCGCGTGCACGTTTGCGATCAACGTCCCGCCCGTCATGATCACGTCGTCCCCCACGATCGCGGTCTTGTCCTTGACGCGACCGGTGATCTCCGTCACCGCGACCTGGTCGTGCGCGGGACGCGTCTTGTGCATGATCGCGAACTCGGCCTCGATCATCTCTGCGAAGCGGACGGCCATCTTCGCGCGGCCCTCGTCGGGCGCCACCGAGACGATGTCGGAACCGGTCAGGCCGAGATCCCGGAAGTGCCGTGCGAAGAGCGGCAGCGCCGTCATGTGGTCGACCGGGATCGTGAAGAAACCCTGGATCTGGCCGGCGTGGAGGTCCATCGTGAGGACGCGGTCGGCGCCCGCGAGCTGGAGCATGTCTGCGACGAGCCGGGCCGAGATCGGCTCGCGCGGCTTGGCCTTCCGGTCCTGGCGCGCGTAGGGGAACAGCGGCACGACGGCGGTGATCCGCTTCGCGGAGGCGAGCTTCGCCGCCTGGATCATCAGCATCAGCTCCATCAAGTTCCGGTCGACGGGGATGGAGCCCGTCTGGACGAGGAAGATGTCGGCGCCGCGGATCGACTCCTTGTACCGGCAGTACGTCTCGTCGTTCGTGAACGTCTCGAGCTCGACGTCGCCGAGCTCCAGGCCGAGCTGGTCGGCGATCGCGCCGGCGAGGTCGGGATGCGAGCGACCGGCGAACACCATCAACCGCTTCTGCGGCCCGCGCTCGATCCAATGTCCCGGGGACGGCTCTGTCATCGACGCCTTCTCCAACCCCGGCAGGGCCAGCTCAGCGGTCTCGGTCAGGCTTTCCATGCTTCTCGTAGACCCAGCCTTCCTTGGTTTGCTGGCGCGGCGCGAACCCGGCGAACGATCCGGGGGGGACATCATCTGTGATGACCGAACCCGGTGCAATCCAAGCGTCGTCGCCGATGTCGACAGGAGCACTGAACGTATTGTCGACGCCGGTCCTGACGTTGCGGCCGATCCGGGTCGTGCCCTTCGGCAGGCCCGGTTGATGAGGGAAATTGGCCGTGATGTTGCCGGCGGCGATGTTCGTATCTTCTCCGATTTCCGCGTCGCCGAGGTACGAGAGGTGCGGCACCTTGCTGCGGGCGCCGATTCGCGCCTTTTTCAGCTCGACGAAGGTGCCCGCCTTCGAGCCCTCGCCGAGCACCGTCCCCGCCCGCAGATACGCGAAGGGGCCGACATCGACGCCGGCGCCGATCGCCGCACCGACCGCGACGACGTGCGGGCCGACCTCGGCGCCGGTCGCGACGGTCGTGGCGCCGCGGAGCACCGTGAACGGATTGATCGTCACGTCGGCGTCGATCTGCACGTCCGCGTCGATCCACGTGGTCGCCGGGTCGACGATCGTGACGCCGGCGAGCATGTGCGCGTTGTTGATCCGGTCGCGGAGGCGGGCTGCGACGAACGCGAGCTCGGCGCGGGTGTTGATCCCCTCCACCTCCCACGCTACCGGGGCGGTGTGCACGGCGACCGCCTCGCCGCCTCCGACGAGCAGGCCGAGCGTGTCGGTGACATAGAGCTCGCCCTGTGCGTTGTGCGGCTCGAGCCGTCCGAGCGCCGGCCAGAGCTGCTCGCCGCGGAAGACGTAGATCCCGGAGTTCACCTCGCGGAGCGCGAGCTCGTGCGCAGATGCGTCGGCAGCCTCGACGATCTTCGCGAGCCGGCCGTCGCCGTCGCGGACGATGCGACCGTAGGCCCGGACGTCGTCCGGCTCGAACGCGAGCACCGCACCCGCCCCTGCCGCCTGTCGGTGCGTCTCGACGAGCGCGCGGACGAGCTCGGGCGTGAGAGCAGGCACGTCGCCGTTCAGGACGAGCACGTCTCCCTGCACGTCCTCGAGCGCGTGCTGCGCGGACCGCACCGCGTCGCCCGTCCCGAGCGGCTCCTGCTGCACGGCGACCTCGACGCCGTCGAACGAGTCGGCGGTCTCCGGCGAGGCGACGACGACGATCCGCTCGACGCCGGCCTCGCGCGCGGCGTTCACGACCCAGTCGACCATCCGCCGTCCGAGCAGCGGATGCAGGTGCTTCGGCGTGGCGCTCTTCATGCGCGTGCCGAGGCCGCCGGCCATCACGACTGCTGCGAGGTCTTTCGACATGTCAGGAGAGAATGGCTGGGGCGCCAGGATTCGAACCTGGGATCACGGGACCAAAACCCGTTGCCTTACCACTTGGCCACGCCCCATCGGGGCCAGGGATTCTAGCGACGGTCGAGGAAGAGATAGACGAGCCCGATGATCGCGAAGACGACGACGGCCATGATCACGGCCCACTTCACGATCCACGCCAGGATCACGGCGATCACGGCCAGGAGTTGCGACGCCGCGAAGATCCAGAGCACCTGACGCACGACGTCCGAGCGGTTCTCGCGGCCGCCGAGCCAGGCGAGCACGGACACGACGGCGAGCACGATCACGGTCCATTTCGTCGCGGTATGCGAGAAGAGGACGATGATGCCCTCGGCCGCCGCGATCCACAGTGCGAACCGGACGCGCCGCGCCTGAAGCCAGCGGCCGGGCCTGCTCGTGCCGTGCTCGAGCGCGCTCGGTGACCCGGTGAGCATGCGTCAACCGTACCACGCTGGTGCCGTTATCCAGATCCGCCCGAGGCGCGCGAGTGCACGCTGTGCGTCACGTGCGGGCTGCCGGTGATGGAATAGGCCGTACACGGCGGGACCGGCTCCGCTGACGTCCGCGCGGAACGCGCCCGCGCTGCGCAACTCGTCGGCGACCGGTGACGACGCAAGGTCGTTCGGCGGCAACGCGGCGAGATCGCGCGGGCGACGGACGCTGCCGAGCGCCTCGAGGAACGCGTCGCGGCGCTCGCCGAAGCCGTCGGCACCGCGGCGCGCATCGAACGCGTCGTACACCTTGGCGGTCGACACCTTGTGGTGTCCCTTCGGCAGGACGAGCACGACCCAGTAGTCCTGTGGGAGCTCCAGCGGCTCGAGGGTCGTCCCGTCCCCCGCGCCGAGCTGCGGACCGTCGTGAAGGAAGAACGGCACGTCCGCGCCGACGGTTGCCGCGAGCTCGTGTAGCTCCGCTCTTGCCAGCGGCTCGTCGAGCGTCTCGTTTGCGAGCCGAAGCGCCGTTGCGGCGTCGGAGCTGCCGCCGCCGAGCCCCGCTGCGACGGGGATGCGCTTCTCGATCCGCACGCGCCAGCGCCGGCCTGCCGCGGCGTGCGCGGCGAGGCGCTCGAGCGCGCCGCGAACGAGCGTGTCGCCGGCGAACCCCTCGATGCGCAGCAGGTCTGCGGGCTCGAGGTCGATCCGGTCGACGAGGCCGACGCGCTGGTAGATCGTGAGGAGCTCGTGCTTGCCGTCGTCGCGGAGCGGTCCGACGACGAGCCCGAGATTGATCTTCGCGGCGGCGGGCGCTCTCATCCGAGCGCAGTCGTGAGCGCGACGAACTCCGTCGGTGCGAGCGCCTCGGCGCGCGTCGTCGGCGGGCGGTCGATCGTCGCGAGCGCCTCGGCGGCGCGCGTGCGCGAGACGAGCCCGGCGAGCTCCAGCGAGTTGGGCAGCGTCTTGCGCCGGTGCGCGAACCCGGCGACGACGACCTTCTTGACCAGCGGGAAGGCCTCGGGCAGTCCGACGCGCCGAAAGGCCACGAGTGCGGAGTCGACGTTCGGCGGCGGCCGGAACACGGTCCGCGACACGGGGTGGAAGCCGGTCCGCTCGCAGACGAGCTGGACGAGCACCGAGACGGAGCCGTACGCCTTCGTGCTCGGAGCGGCGAAGAGCCGGTCGGCGACCTCGCGCTGCACCATCACGCACCACCGTTCGATGCCCGGCAGCCCGTCGAGGCTCTCGACGAGCAACGGCGTGGCCACGTTGTACGGGAGGTTCGCGACGAGCTTGGTCGCCCCCGGAGCGAGCGCATTCAGGTCGAGCCTGACCGCATCGCCGAAGTGGAGGTCGACGTTCTCGCCGGCATCGCGCAGGTGAGGCTCGAGCGACGCGTCGAGCTCGACGGCGTGGACGCGGGCGACGCGACGCGCGAGGTAGCGCGTCAACACGCCGAGGCCCGGGCCGATCTCGAGCACGACGTCGTCCGGTAGGAGCTCCGCCAGCCGGCCGATCACGCCGAGCAGATTCTCGTCGACGAGGAAGTGCTGCCCGAGCTGCTTCTTCGGTGCGACGTTCATTCCGGCAGGGCGAAGCAGTCGGCCGCGTTCCGTTCGATCTGGCGTTCGAGCTCCTGCGGATCCTCGCGGCGGGCCTCGGCGAGCACGGCGAGCGTGTGCATCACGTAGGCCGGCTCGTTCCGCCTGCCGCGCACCGCCTGCGGCGCGAGATACGGCGCGTCCGTCTCGGCGAGGATCCGGTTCGCAGGCACCTGAGTCGCGGCGAGCCGCAGGTCGACCGCTTTCGGAAAGGTCGCGTTGCCCGCGAACGAGACGTACCAGCCGCGCTCGAGCGCCGGCTCGAGGAGGTGCGGCGACGAGAAGCAATGCAGGACGACCCGCCCCGCGAAGTCGTCGAGCGCGGCCAGCGTGTCGGCGTCGGCCGCGCGGGTGTGGATCACGGCCGGCTTGCCGGTCGCCTTCGCGACGGCGAGCATCGACGCGAAGAGCCGCTGCTGCGCGTCACGCGGCGCGTAGTCGCGAAACCAGTCGAGGCCCATCTCGCCCGCGCCGACCGCCTTCGGGTGGGAGAGCAGCGTCTGGACCGCTGCGATGTCCGCGTCGGTCGCGTCGGCCGCGGCGTGTGGGTGGATGCCGACGATCGCATACACGCCGTCGTGGGCGTCGGCGAGCTCGAGCGCGCGGTGAGAGCCGGGGACGTCGGTTCCGACCGTGAGGATGCGCGTCACCCCCGCCGCGCGCGCACGGGCGACCACGTCGTCGGGATCGTCGAGCGCGTCGAGGTGCGTATGCGTGTCGATCACTGCTCGAGGCGGGCGAGCTCTTCGTCCACGACCTCGGGCGCCAGCTTGCGAAAGAGCGGTCGCGGCTCCCGCAGCGCCTGGCCCCGGGGCAGCTCGCTCGGCTGCCAGGCGCCGACCCAGCTCGCGTAGTCGCCCGTCAGCACCTCGTGCGAGGAGCCGTCCTCCTCGACCACCGTCCTGAACTCGATCGGCCCTGCGATCCAGCCGTCGTAGCCGAGCAGCTCGTGGACGACCTGGGCGGTGAACGGCAGGAACGGCGCCAGCATCGTCTTCAGGGAGTCGACCGCCTGCAGCGCGACGTAGAGCACGGTCGCGGCGCGGTCACGGTCGGTCTTGACGAGCGCCCACGGCGCCTGCTCGGCCACGTACTGGTTGGCGAGCGAGCTGATGCGCATCGCTTCGGCGAGCGCGGCCTTGAAGCGCGCCCCCTCGATCAGCCCGCCCACCGCGGCGAAGCCCTCGGCGACCGCGTCTAGGAGGCGGCGGTCGGGATCCTCGAACCGGCTCGGCTCCGGGACGGAACCGAAGTTGCGATGCGCACTCACGAGCGTGCGGTTGACGAGGTTCCCCCAGTTCGCGAGCAGCTCGTCGTTCGAGCGCCGGACGAACTCCTCCCAGGTGAAGTCGCTGTCCTGCGTCTCGGGCCCGGCCGCGGTCAGGTAGTAGCGCAGCGGATCGGGGTCGTACCGGCTGAGGAAGTCGCCGATCCAGATTGCGTGCCCCTGGCTCGTGCTCGACTTTCTGCCGCTCATCGTGAGGAACTCGCTCGAGACGACGTTGTAGGGCAGCTGCAGGTCGCCCTTGCCGGCGCCGAGCTCGCCCCCGGAGCCGTAGCCGAGCAGCATCGACGGCCAGATGACGGCGTGGAAGACGATGTTGTCCTTCCCCATGAAGTAGAAGTGGCGCGACTCGTCGTTCTGCCACCAGTCCCGCCAGGCTTCGGGAGTGCCGCGGTTCTGTGCCCATTCGACCGTTGCGGACAGGTAGCCGATCACTGCGTCGAACCACACGTAGATCCGCTTCGTGTCCTCGGGATAGCCCTCGACCGGCACGGGCACGCCCCAGTCGATGTCGCGCGTCATCGCGCGCGGCCTCAGGTCGTCGACGAGCCCGAGGGCAAAGTTGCGGACGTTCGGCCGCCAGTGGGTCTGTGCGGTGATCCAGTCTCGCAGCCGGTCGGCGAAGGCCGGCAGGTCGAGGAAGAGATGCGTCGTCTCGCGGAACTCCGGCGTCGAGCCGTCGATGATCGAGCGCGGGCTGCCGAGATCGACGGGATCGAGCTGGTTGCCGCAGTTCTCGCACTGGTCGCCGCGGGCATTCGGGTACCCGCAGATCGGGCAGGTCCCTTCGATGTAGCGGTCGGGCAGCGTGCGGCCCGTGGCGGAGGAGAACGCCCCGAGCGTCGTGCGCTCGACGAGATAGCCCTTGTCGTAGAGCGTCCGGAACATGTCCTGCGTGACGCGGGCGTGGTTGCGGGTCGTCGTACGCGTGAAGGTGTCGAACGAGAAGCCGAGCCGACGGTAGTCCTCGCGGATGAGCGCGTTGTTGCGGTCGGCGAGCTCACGCGGCGAGACGCCTTCCCGGTCGGCGGACACCATCACCGGCGTGCCGTGCTCGTCCGTCCCGCTCACCATCACCACGTCGTTCCCCTTCAGCCGGTGATAGCGCGCGAAGATGTCGGACGGGACCCCGGGACCCGCGACGTGCCCGAGGTGCCGCGGACCGCTGGCGTACGGCCACGCGACGGCGACCAGGATCTTCTGCGGGGACGTGGGCAGCGCTCGCTCCTTCGCTCGCGGGAGACGGGCTCATGATCATACGAGCGGCCGCGAGGCCGAGACCTGCACTCGCCGCGCCGACGAGCGCCAGGACCGCGAGGAGTGCGGCCGGGACACCGTGGTGCACGGCGGCTGCGACCGCCCGCCGCGCAGCGCCGCGAGGCTCGCGGGCCGGCGACGCAGCGCCGCCGTCGCTTGCGGGCCGCGAGACCGCCTGCGCCGGGCGCCGCTGAACGTTCCGTACGGGCGATCGGAGCGGGCGCGTGGACGCCGCATCCCCGTGCGACCGGCCGGCGTCGACCGTGTGCGACTCGCGCCCGGCGGCCGCCGCGAGGTGGGTGGCCGCCTCGTGCGACGGCGTGCCGTGCCGCGTGTGTGAGGGGAGAACCACGAGGCCGCCGGCGGGCGCCGCGGCCTCCCTCCCGACGGGCAGCTCGATGGGCGGCTCGACGGGTGCTGCCGGCGCCGGGGTCGGTGCTGCCGGTTGCACCGGCGCCTGAGCCGGGACGGCGGGAGCCCGAGCCGCG
>Ga0308175_100003219_pt1 | contig 11287 bp, 14 predicted proteins | sample PhyCR1_3_FD_203893 | JGI IMG/M metagenome (GOLD analysis project Ga0308175, IMG submission 203893) | Soil microbial communities from UC Gill Tract Community Farm, Albany, California, United States - DLSLS.C.R1 | ecosystem: Environmental > Terrestrial > Soil > Agricultural land | place: USA... | reverse complement strand
CTGTTGCCCGTCTATTGGAAGCGCGTTCGCATGCGCGACGCTGTGCTCGCGGTAGCGGTTGTCGGACTGCTGTACGTACCATTTCTTAATCAGGGCCGCATTCCGATCGGCTCGCTGCTGACCTATGTTCAGACATTCCGCTTCAATGATCTTGTATTTGCCATGCTCGAGCGTGTAGTGCCGCAGATTGCAGCGGGGCTGCCAGTGGTCGTCGGATTTCTAACTGCAACCTGGCTTGCCTGGCAGCCAGGCGGCACTTGGTCAACACTGGCCAGAAGTTGCCAAGCGCCGCCTAGTGCGTTGCCCGGCGATCGCTCAGAAGAAAGCATGGCGCCGGAGTGCTCTCCGGACGTATTTGCCTGGCCCATGGCGGCATCGCTTCTGTGCGCACCAACCGTATATCCTTGGTATCTTCTTTGGCTGCTGCCATTTCTGAGGTCGACGTCGACGCTGCCAATCATCATCTGGACAGTGAGCATTATTCCCACTTACGTCGTCTGGCATTTGCGCACACTCGGACGTCCTTGGTTGGTTCCTGGGTGGATAATGCTGCTAGAATACGGATCTGTCGCAACAGCCGGCGTAATTATCGCATTGCGACGGCTCACACGACCGGCAGCATCTCAATACTTATTGGACCAGGCGGGATAACGTTTCGCGACACTCGAGTTCTGAATCCCGAAGCCCACGGGTCTCATCCACAACACCAATTGTCCATTCACGAGGGAGGGACGTTCATGAACAACTTGAACCGGTTCGATGTGATCCGCATTTTCGTTTTCAGCGTGCTGCTGTTGAGCATTCCTGTAAGCTCCTGCTCGCGGAAGCACTCGTCCGTTGCCGAACAGATTGCCAAGACTTATGGCCTTCACTCGTTCGAGCAAATTGACGCGATCCGCTATACCTTCAATCTTGAATTTCCTTTGGGCAAGGTTTCTCGCTCGTGGGAATGGAGCCCGAAGACTAACACTGTCACTTTCGAAGGCAAGGATAAAGAAGGCAAACCGATGAAGGTTACCTATCGGAGGTCGGAGGTTAGTAGCCAAAGCGACGCCGTCAAGAACGAAGTCGATCCGGGTTTTGTTAACGATAACTATTGGATTCTGTTCCCTTTTCACGCCTATTGGGACACCAGCGCAGATGTCCAGGATAAAGGCATGCAACAGTTGCCGACGGGTAGCGGCTCGGCCCGGCTCGTCTCGGTGAAGTATTCCTCGGACAAAGGTTACACGCCCGGCGACACCTGGAACCTATACGTCGACAAAGACAACCGCATTGAGCAGCTGCTATTCGAGCACGGGGGGACCAAGAAGCCACACCTCGTAATCGCAACCTGGGAAGGTTACAAGAAAGCCGGCCCTCTCCTTGTCTCGACGGAGCACCGCGGTACAGCGGACGGAGGAGCGCTGCACCTCTCCTTTTCAGATGTCGCTGTCAAGCTGACCGGCTCCGACACTTGGATGAACGCCCAATAAAAGAAAGCGCGCGATGCCCGCGATCGAGTGTCGCTAAAAGGGGAATGAAAGCTAACGTTCATCTCGACACTGGAGGGAAGACGTTCGCCTCTGGCCTGTTGCTGGAGTTGATCGCTGTGCTGCGCTGCAGCCGGCCGGGCGATTTGGTCGCGATTGTTGGTGACGAAGAAAGCATTGGACCTGAGTTGGAAACGTGGTGCCGCTTTACAGGCAACCCGTTGGTAGAGGCTACGGTCGAAAATGGCCGTGCCCGGTGGGTTTTCCGGTGCGGGACTGTTGCGGCGGCTGCTGAAGACAATCGGCCGGTGGGCTCACGGCTTTGGCTCTACACAAATTTCGACTGTAACCTGCATTGCGACTACTGCTGTGTGCGTTCATCGCCCACTGCGCCCCGGCGGGAGCTAGGTCTTGAGCGTGTACAGCGGATCGCTCGTGAAGCGGCGGAGCTCGGCGTGAAAGAAATCTTCGTTACCGGAGGCGAGCCGTTTCGTCTCAAAAACATCGGCGAGATTCTGGTTTCTTGCGCTGCCGCCGCTCCGACGACAGTGCTGACCAACGGAATGTTGTTAACCGGACAACGCCTGGAGAGTTTGCGAGAGTTGGCACGTGATCGGCTTGTCCTGCAGATCAGCTTGGATAGCGCCCGGCCAGAGCTGCACGACCTCCACCGCGGGCCCGGCACATGGGCGCGTACACAGGAAGGCATCAAGCGCGCTCGTGCGCAGGGTTTCCGAGTGCGACTGGCAGCGACCGTTTCGACCGATGCCGAGGCTGATGAGTTCCGTCAATTCCTCGACAACGAGAAGATTGCGGCAGAAGACCGGATCATACGCCGGATCGCGTTGCGTGGTTCTGCGACTGAAGGTGTCGCCATCACTCGAGCCGATTTAGTGCCAGAAGTCACGATTACTGCTGAGGGTGTGTACTGGCATCCGGTCGGAGCGGAGGACGCCGATCTGCTCGTTAGGCGCAGCATCTTCCCCCTCTCCGAGTCCTTCGCTGCGGTGCGGCTAGCTTTCGAGAGGGAAGGCGAACACGCGAACAAGCTGGCAAGAATCTTCAACTGTGCATGAACCGTACAGAGTCTCAGAAGGGCGACTTCTCATTTGTACGGGAGGCCGTCGAATGTAACTCCCGAACGCCGCGAACTGTTGATCAGGTCAATCTCGCAGGACGATTTGCCAACGATCTGAAGAATCCCTGTTGGGCCGCGGCTTGCCGCAATGATTCGTAACCATCAATGTGAGGCGGAAGCCACCGCTGAAGTCCTTCAGCGTCGAGTATGGAGCGATGAACCGGGTTATCGTAGCTCATGGCTGAGAGCGCGTCTGCGAACCGGCGCTCCCGTTCCACCTCGAGGTCTGGCCGCGCCGTGAACATGCAGTGATTGTAGGCCGGAGAGGACCATATCTCACGAAGGCCGCCCTCGGGCACTAGCCGCTCGTTGCGCACAGTGTTCCAGAAGGGGCTGCCGATCGCGCCGGCGTCGGCTCGCCCGTCGAGGACGGCCCGCACCACTTCCACTTCGCTGGTGCCGGTATCACCATGTTTGCCCACGTCGCTGTCGAAGCGCAGCGTGCGGTAGTCCCGGCTCTCCCGCATCCCTTGCTGCTCCAAAAAATGAATGGGCAGAATAGCTGCGTGTCCGCTGTCTCGGCTGCCGACCGCGAGCGTCCGATTTTTCAAGTCCGCGAGCGTAGAAACGGGGCCGCCCGTTGTCGCGACGATCTTTGTCATCCAGCCGAGATCGGTGTCACGCATAGCGATCGCACGACAGGCATGGCTGCTCCACTCATCGGCTTGGAGGTAGGCAAGGTTTGTGTTCCAGGCGATATCGATACGGGGCACGGGCTCGTCCGCTTGCGCGAGGAGCGCGATGACCTGCGCCTCGTAGCTCTGAAATAGTACGACCTCAACGGGAAGATGCGCTTCCTCGTGAAAATAGCGCCGCATTCCCTCCCAAATCGTGACCACTTTCGGATGGTATGCAACAGCTCCCAACCAGATTGTTTCGCTCATAGCCCTCACCGTCCCGTTTTCACGGCGTCCTTCAACAAACTCTGCGTCTTTCGCACGCGCCAGTCACAACCGTAAAAGGGCGCCGATGCGCGGCAGCACACGAACTCCCTGCCTTTGGACGGAGCGCTTGGCATCGCGCCCGTTTTGCGCGACTTTCTCAAAACAATGGAATTCCCAAAAGCAACTTCCCGATGAACTCGCGCAAAACGTCGCCGGTTGGCGCCATGACAGCGCCCGCGTGCGCATCGCGGAACAGGCGTTCGATACCCACATGCTTTGAGAACGCCGCACCGCCGCAAACGCGCATTGCTGCTGAAGTAACGCTGATAGCAACGTCGCCGGCGGCGGCTTTCGTCTCCAGCACCCGCAGCATGGTCGTCTCGCGGGGTTTCTCAAGATGATCGACCAAATCGTCGATGCGTGCAGATAGTCCATCGGTATCAATCTGCATCGCTGCGAGTTGCGCACGTAGGGTAGGCAGGCTCTCGCCGAGGCTTTGGCCGAGATGCTCGAATTTCGCGCTTTTGAGGTGCGCTGCAGTTGCAGCAACTGCCGCTCGACACAGTCCCACGGCCACAGCTGCCGTCCCCAGACTAAACAGCGGGAGCACCACGTTTAGCATGGTCTGAAATCCTCCGCCGTCATCAGTAAGCTGAAATTCGGACGGGACCTCGCATTCCTCCAGCGCAATTGGCGCAGAAGCATTGGCCCTGAGTCCCAAACCGTCCCAAGGTGCTACCACCGAAAGGCCGCGCGTGTCCGCTGGAAGTACGTAGAGTGTCGAATCGGTAGGTCCCGTTGCTTCGGGCGCAAGCGACGAAACTACATAGCTCTGCGCGTGACCTGCACTAGTTACCCATGATTTCTTGGCGCTAATGCGCAGGCCGTTACCATTCCGATGTGCGCGGGATAGAGGCGCCCAGAAATGGCTGCGAGAGCCGGCCTCACTGAAGGCGAGAGTGGATAAATGCCGGCCTGCGCCGATCTCCCGCAGTATAGGCGTGACTGCCTGAGTCGCGCTTGCACGCGCCGCCGCGATCGTCGTCGCGCCGAGGACGTGCATCAGATAGACCATGGCGACAGAGGCGTCTGCCTCGGCGAGCGTTGCGGTCACAGTTGCAAAGGTGCGCGGACCCAACCCTGAACCGCCGACGCCCACAGGTAGCATCAGCCCCAGCAGTCCAGCCTCACCAAGCGATTCGACAGCCTCGGTAGAGAATCGTCCCACCTTGTCGTTTTGCCCTGCGGATGGCGCCAGCACGAGACTGGCAATCTCCTGGGCTTTCACAACAGCCGCATCATGATTCATAAGTCGCACCTATCATCGATACCATCTTCCTGACCGGAACCTTGACGTTGCCTTCGGCATGATCTCAACATCCCGTTGCCCTTCGGAAGTTCTCGTTGTTTAACACCGTCCGGACGCGAATCTCCGGTTCATCCACAGCCTGCAGGTGAACCGATGCGATTACGACCAGAGACATTGCCGTCCAAAAACGACCGTATGCCTTGGGCTAGTCTGCAGCAGATCATGCGTAATTTGTTCCGGGCGACAAGTCTACCAAACAATCGAGCTGATGTTTTCTGTTCGATTGCTACACTACCTCCCACATCATCAGCCGCGTTCAGCTGGTACCTCCGGTGCAATGTCGCAGACATTCCTTGTGCAATTCATCACTAACTTCCAATCCCCGCCGTTGCATCCTGAAGAGATGAAGCTCATCTCTTCGAAAGAGATTCTGAAGAACAAGCTATTCGCGGTAACGGATGAAGTAGCCGTCGATCCCGACGGATTCGAGATCCACCGGCAGATCGTTCGTCATTCCGGTTCCGCCGTCATGATGCCCGTTGACGATAAAAATCGAGTACTCCTCGTACAGCAATACCGCCTCCCCGCAAAGCAGAAGATGTGGGAACTGCCCGCGGGCCGCCTCGATCCGGGCGAATCTCCTTTGAAAGCCGCACGTCGCGAGTTGCAGGAGGAAACCGGCTACAAAGCAAAGAACTGGGTGAAGCTCGCCTCGTTCTACGCGAGTCCAGGTTATGTAGCAGAGAAGATGAATCTCTTTCTCGCGCTAGATTTGACGGCGGGCCAACAGCAACTCATGGATGACGAGCGCATCGAGCTTCGTTGGTTTGGGCGCAAGGAATTGGGCGATCTCATCCGGACCGGAAAGATAATCGATGGAAAAACCATCGTGGGCTATTTTCTCTGGCTCGATTGGCTGAAAAACAGCCCTCGCGACACGAGGTGAACTCTCGCGCCCCGAGGGCTAAAAACATCCGGAAGGACGAGAAGAAGGGTAACTCGCCCTCCCGGTCCCGCTCACGTATGGGATCGGAGCGGAACTTAGCGCACTCCCCACCATGGTTGCCGTTAATCGTTGACATAAGCATCGATCTTGCTCGGAGTGGCGGCCCACTGTTCCCTTATTGGCCTGTCTTGAAACGCCAGTTTGATGAGCGGAGGCGACATGACCGTAGTTGCGACAGCCATGAAGACGATCACCCCGTAAACGGTTTGGCTCAGGACGCCTATCGTAAGCCCGAGCTGGGCCACAACCATGCCGACCTCCCCTCGCGGAATCATGCCTACGCCGATCTTCAACGCTTCCTGTCTGCCAAGCGCCAATGCACCCAAACCACAGCCCACCAGTTTCGAGACCATTGCGGCCGCTAGAACTACCAGGGCCAAAACAAGCACGGGCCAGGAACTCAGTACGCTCAAGTTGATTCGTAATCCAAGGCCAACCAGGAAAAACGGGACTAGCAGCTCGGTTGCACCATGCACCAGCGTGTGGACCCGATTCCCAACGCTTTCTCCTAGCGCCATTCCGGCTAGAAAGGCGCCTACGATTGCAGCGACTCCCGCATACATCGCCAACAAACCGAGCGCAAACAACAGGCAGATAGCTAGCGCAAACTCGGATTCCGCCAGTTGCATCCGTTCCGCCGCACGAGGGATGACGGCTCGCATCGCGTGTGTTCCCCAATACGCAATCAACACCACGAAGGCGCTTGCTAACAAAACCGTCAATGAGATATCGAGGAAATTGATTCGCCCCTTGGCCAGGCTGCTCACCACCGCCAATACAAGCAGACCTAGGACATCATCAATCACTGCCGCTGCCAGAATAATCGTGCTTGCCCGTTGCTGCAGCAGACCTTTGCTGGCGAGAACCTGCGCTGTGATTCCAACGCTTGTCGCCACCATCGATGCGCCTACAAATATCGACTCAAGCGTCCCGGCCCCCCAGGCATGAAGCAATCCCCAGCCAAGAAAGAACGGCACCGCGACGCCAGATGCGGCGACAAGAAATGATGTGCCGCCCACCTTGATTAGTTCCGACGATTTCACTTCCAGTCCGACTCGGAACAGGAGAAACATCACTCCGAGCTCAGCCAGAGAATCAATCAGTGGTGTGGGCGTCAACCAGTGGAGCACGCTTGGCCCAATCAGCACGCCGGCCACAATTTCGCCCACTATGCCGGGCTGGTTCAGCTTTTCGAAAACTTCCGCCAGCAACTTCGCCGCGCCGAACACCAGAAGCATCACCAGCGGAAGCCGGAGCGGCTCCGGCGGTCCCATCCCGACAAATGCAAGAATCGGAACCACCTACACGCCTCGATGAATTGATGTTCGGCCCAAAAGCCAGTTCATAGCGGCTGCGAGCGCAACGCCGCTAAGTACCGGAATAGCAGGAGCACCCTTGACGATCAGAAGCGTGCCCGCAAACAATGCGGCGCAGAAGAAGTATTTCCATTTCATCCTGTGAACCTGATTGCGATGCTGAACAAAACGATCATCGCGAGCAGTACGAATCCCGGTACGGCCAAGGGCTTTGTCCATGCGGGCCGCTGCGTACCGTCCCGTCGCAGTTTCCTGATCTCCTGAAGCTGCCTGCGCGCTGTGAAATACTCCCACGGTTCTTCGGCCAGTGACAGCGCACGTTGCGTTTCTTGTTCGGCGCGCTCCAGAATTCGGAGCCGGAACAGCAGCTCCGAATATTTCAATTGCGCGAGGAAGCTTGACGCATCCAGCTCGCATGCCTTTTCAAGCGCGTCCATGCTGGGATACACGTCATAGTTCATTGCGTATGCAATCCCCAGGACGGTTCTCAAAGCCGACGAGTGGGGGTGAAGTTCGCACAGTCGATTCATTGTGGCGATGTATTCGCTCAACTCCGCAGGACAGACACAGTGTGGATCCCGCCAAGGCAGCGGGGGCAGCCGCCGGATCTTTCGATTCGAGGCTGCCAACAGTTCCTGTCCCCATTTCGGAAGAGCGTCAGGGACGAGTACTTCAGCAGTGGTTGACATGCTAGGCCCGTGCCGTTTCGATCTTCAACTCGAATTCGGGATAGCCCAGAGCTCCCATTTCGGGAAGGTCCAGACCTTCGAGTTCTGCTTTGGCTGAAACCCGCTGTCCGGCAAAGGCATCAATCGCCAAGTTGAATACAAAGCTAAGTGTGAACACGAAGCCGACCAGAGTAACCACCCCGATTAGTTGAGCAACCAGTTGGGATGCGTCTCCATAAAATAGCCCCGTCACGCTGCCGTTCACGCCGTTCCATGATCCTCCGTAGTTACTTCTTCCGTCTGCAAACAGACCCACCGAAATGACGCCCCAGATCCCGTTGGCGCCGTGCACGGAAATCGCGCCGACCGGGTCGTCAACCTTCATCACTTTCTCGACGAACTCGACTGACAGGCAAACCAGCACACCCGCGATCAGCCCGATAATGCACGCGCAGACCGGATTGACAAAGCCCGAGGGCGCCGTGATTGCGACCAGCCCTGCCAGAAGACCATTGCCTGACATGGACGCATCCGGCTTCCCGTATCTTGTCCACATGTAGAACATCGCTCCGAAGCCGCCTGTCATACCTGCCAGCATAGTGTTCACCGCAATCGAGCTGATTCGCAAACTGCCATTCCCTGAAGCGCCAAGCGTGGAGCCTGGGTTGAAGCCGAACCAGCCGAACGCAAGAATGAAGCACCCCGTCAGCACCAGCACAATGTCGTGTCCCGGAATTGCGTTCGGCTTACCGGCTCGCGTGAATTTGCCGAGTCGGGGCCCCACAATAATCGCCGCGGCGAGCGCCGTTAGTCCGCCGACCGCGTGGACGACACCCGAACCCGCAAAGTCGCAATATCCTTTGCCGAGGCCGAAGTTTGTGCCTAGGTTGGCCAGCCAGCCGCCTCCCCATGCCCAATTCGCGAACAGCGGGTACGTGAAGGCGCCCAGCACAAACGACGAGATTAGGAATGCCGAGTACTTCCAGCGCTCAGCGGCCGACCCGGTCACAATCGTGAGCGCCGTGTCCATGAAGACCATCTGAAACAGGAACACCACCATCACTCCCACGTCATACGTGCCGCCCTGCGTTAGGAAAAGCCCGTGTTGCCCGAACAGGCCAAACGGTTTCCCAAACAGAGTCATCGCAAATTCCGAGTTCAGCGGTGCGGCGCCCCCTAAGTTTGCGACGCCTCCTACTCCTCCCATTTGAATTGCGAATCCAATCAGGTAATAAGCAAGCATGCCGATGCCGTACACCATGAAGTTCATCATCATCGTGTGATTGGCGTTCTTGGCACGGCAGAGTCCAGTCTCTACAATCGCGAACCCCGCCTGCATAAACATCACTAGAAAGCCGGCGATCAGAGTCCAAACGAAGTTAATTGCAATCTTGTTCTGGCCGATCTGATTCACTACATCGCTGACGGTCAGTCCCTTTTTCGTGTCAGCCACAGAAACATCACCGGCAGTGCCCGTCAGGGACCCGTCCGGGTCTCCCTTCGCTTTCACTTCAGGCTTCGGAACATCGACACTCTTCAGGTCGGCGTCTGTAATAGCAGTTGGTTTCGACGAGGCGGCTGCCGCACCCGGTGTGCTGGCAGCATCTGGTGTCTGCGCGAATGCTGAGCTGCCCGTCAGACCCGCGATAAGGGCAATCAGTAAATATCTCTTCATAGTTCTCACCTCTTCCAGATCGCGTTCTTGAGATACGCCTTGTTCACCACGCCGATGATCCCGAACAGGCTTAGAGCGAGGCCGAAGATTGTAAAAGCCATTCGCCCGCCAACACTCGATGTGAGGCCAAGGCTGAACAAGCTGATCAGGAAGCCGGCAAATGTTAACAACAACCCAAGTGCTACCACGTTGAATCCCTCCTTTTGACGAACGGCTCGACTACTGATCCCGGTATTCCCAGGGTTTACATTTCATGAAAATCATGATGGAAAGCGCCAGCATGCCCAACCCGACAACGATTAGCAGAATGTTCCCGCCAAGGGCGAACCCCGCCGCGATCAGAACGAAGGCCACCAAAAAAGCCATCACTGCATATGCTTGAGTGGGATTAGCTCCCATAACGTCCCTCCTTACGTAACTTGTGGATATTTACTGCCGTGATACCAATGACGGCACGGCTTACTTCCATGCCAAACACACGCACCTTGCGCCCGCTACCGCTTCGGCCCGAAGAACGCGACCACGCCGACCAGAAAAGTGTTTTGGTTCTCTGCGGCGGCCGGTGTAGCGCCGCGTTCAAAGAAAAATGCGTCGGAGTTGTCGCGGCGGTATTCCAGCCGTGTCAACAGTCCCTCAGCCATTTTGAATTCTCCAGTGACCGTCACTTCGTTCAATGTCTGCTTCGTGCCGGTGTTGAACCCTGTCGCGTCATAGAAGTACTCACCGCGCGGTGTTATCGCAAACCACTTCGTCGGGGCGAACCGGACCGCCCCGGCAAATCCAATCCAACGATTCAGGCTGCGATCGAGCGCACGCTCCTGCCCGTAATCGAAGTTCAAATATGCATTTAGCTTCTCGGTTGGTGTCAGTAACAGAACGCTGTCATATAAGTTTCGATGGCCAACATTAGTACTTGTTTTCTCCGGGCCGGTATACCACGTGTTCGTCCACGCGAACTTAGGCTTCGTATAAGTTCCTGTGAACCCGAACGTCTTTCCGCTGTTGTTGTCCTCAATATTGTTCCAACCATTTACTACCTGTACGCCAGCAGTGAAACTCTTCCCGATTGGCATCGAGGTGCGCAATCCAAAGTGGTAGTACGGAATCGCCCAGGCAAACAGCAACGATCTTGAATAGTTCCAGTTGTCTTTGGTCTCGATGACTTCAGCGCCGGCCGTTGTGACAAACTCTCCAAAATCCGCCTGGAAACCACGCCATCCTTTCGGCTTTATGGATACAAACGCTTGCTCCAGATAGCGGAAGATTTCAGGTGCCTGCTCCGCAGCATGAATCGTGTCGAATGCCCGCCCGAATCCTAAATCCACCCGGAACCCTACCGGATCCGGATCGTGTTGCATCGTCAGCTTCGCCATGTTCAAGCTGAACTGATTCGCTCGAAGATCGAAATTACGTAACTGGTTGAAACCCGATGCGGGATGATTCGCGTTAAAGCTGTAATACCCGTCCACCAAGCCGCTAGAATCGATCGGTCCTATCGACCATGTCGGTGGAGGCGCTGGCTGAGCCGCGGGCGCCGTCGAATCGGCGGGTTTCTGATCCTGTGGCGCGGTTGTAGAAGCGTCCGCAGACTTAGTTGAATCCTGCGGTGGCGCCGGATTGCTCTGAGCGTAGACTATCGTTAGAGCAATTGAATGAAATAACACGAGTAACGTTCCGGCTCGGCGAAACATAAGCCCCCTCTTTCTGGCGCGAGCACGGACAGTGTGCCAAGCACGGAACGATGTGCTTCTGGTGCTAATCTTTGAATACTTACATTAGGGCTTCTTCGTCCACATAGCCAATCAAATCTTTCAATTGT
>Ga0308175_100003218_pt1 | contig 11288 bp, 8 predicted proteins | sample PhyCR1_3_FD_203893 | JGI IMG/M metagenome (GOLD analysis project Ga0308175, IMG submission 203893) | Soil microbial communities from UC Gill Tract Community Farm, Albany, California, United States - DLSLS.C.R1 | ecosystem: Environmental > Terrestrial > Soil > Agricultural land | place: USA... | reverse complement strand
CGAATTCATAAGCCCATAATTGCCGAGAACCATCGTGCGATTCCTGAGCACCGGCTTCTACTGAAAGCGCTTGCGGCAAACGCGCGCGCCTCGTTAGAGTGCATGACAACGGACCGAGTCCGTCGCGATAATACTAAGGCGCTACTCAGGAGGGATTGCCCGGCTATGAACCTCGAAGAGGTTGCCAAACGAGCGAATGTGTCGACAGCAACCGTTTCTCGCGTACTAAACGGCGTGGGGCCCGTGAAGACTACGACGCGCGCTCGTGTCCTCAGGGCGGTTGAAGAGCTGAAGTATCACCCCAATCTCCACGCTCGCAGCCTCGCAGGTGGCAAGAGTCGAAGTATCGGAATGATTGTCTCCAACATGGAGAACCCGTTCTTCTTCGACATATTCAAGGCGGCAGAGACAGACGCGAGGGCTCATGGATTTGAAGTGGTTCTCGCTAACACCGATTACCAGCCCGATCAGTTGGTCAGCAGCATTCGCCTCATGCTCGGACGGAGAGTCGCCGGCCTCGCAGTCATTGTGTCCGAAATGGATCCACATCTCATCGACGAACTCTCGCAGACGAAAATGCCGGTGGTCTTTTATGATGTCGGCACTCCCACTCAGAACATTTCCAATATCAAGGTCAACTATACGCGTGGAATCGAAAAGACAGTCGACTATCTGTACGATATCGGGCACCGCCGGATGGGCTTCATCAGCCATCATTCCACTCTGGGCCCCATCAGTGTGCGTGAGCGTGCGTTTCGAAGCGCGGTCGAGCGGCATTCACAAGTGAAATGGTCCATCGTTGCAAACGTGGATGGGCTCGAAGGGGGCAGGCAGGCCGCCCGAGATCTCCTGGATTCCGGGTTTCAGCCTACTGCGATCATCTGTGTGAATGATTTCATGGCACTCGGCGTTCTTCGCGAATTACGCACCAGCAAGCTGCGTGTGCCGCAGGACATTTCGGTCACGGGATTCGATAACATCAGGTTGTCTGAGTATTGCTGGCCTGCGCTGACCACGCTGCACATTCCGCGACACACTATCGGGCACCTGGTATTCCAGAGCTTGGTTCCGGATGTGCAAAAACAGCGATCGCACGGGCGCGAAACCGTCATCGATCCCGAATTCGTGGTGCGTGATTCGACAGGCCCTGCCCAAAAGCCGTGACGCGGTGAGGTCGCTTTCGCTTGACAGCGGCGTTGTGGGGCAACTATGATCGTTTAAAAACTGAAAGCGGTTACATTTAGTCGCATAGTGCGGTACTGTATGCTGCCAACAGACCTCTGGAACTCAATGTCGCCAACCTACGCGCTTCTTCTCGAAACTGTGTCGCAGAAGTTGATTTCGCTTTCGGCCGTCGACATCCTTGTCATCGTTCTCTACTTCTGTATGGTGCTCGGGATCGGGCTGTACCTGAAGCGCTATACGAAAACCGGGGAAGACTTCTTCCTGGCCGGCCGTGAGATGACGCAGTGGGTTGCGGGTTTGAGTTTCGTCGCGGCTAACCTTGGTTCGTTGGAACTCATGGGTTGGGCAGCCGCTGCTTACCAGTACGGCATCTTGGCCACTCACTGGTACTGGATTGGCGCCATTCCCGCAATGCTGTTCCTGGGCATCGTCATGATGCCGTTTTATTACATCTCCAAAACCCACTCAGTTCCTGGTTATCTGAAGCTCAGATTCGGCGAGTCGTCTCGCACTCTGGCGGCTGTCAGTTTCGGGTTGATGACGGTGTTCATGAGCGGCATCAACATGTATTCCATGGCTTTGGTGATGAAAGTCATCCTGGGGTGGGATATACATTTCAGCATCTGGGTTTCTTCCCTGACCGTTGCGGCGTATGTATTCCTCGGCGGCCTGCTTTCGGCAATCTTCAATGAGGTTTTGCAGTTCTTCCTGATCTGGCTTGGGGCCATCCTCGTCTCGGTGATTGGGCTCATCGAGACCGGTGGCTGGAACGGGATGGTTCACCGAATTGCGGCCAATTTCCCCGGCCAGGATTACACGCATCTCTGGAGCACGCTCGGTTCTTTCCGCGACAACCCCATGGGTATCCACTGGACCGGGATCGTACTCGGGCTGGGGTGGGTCATCTCGTTCGGTTACTGGACAACTGACTTTCTGGTAGTTCAGCGGGTTCTCGCTGCACGGGATCTTCGATCGGCAAAGATGGCCCCGATCATCGGCGCGTCGTTTAAGATGTGCGTGCCATTCATTGTGATCCTTCCTGGTCTGCTCGGCCTTGCGGTGCTGCCGATAAAGCTGGTCGGCGAATCGCAAGCGGGCACCGCCGTTCACACTTACAACGAAGTGCTGCCCCTTATGCTCGCGCGCTATTGCGGCCCGGGGCTGCTGGGCCTCGGCATCACGGCCCTGATTGCCGGCTTCATGTCCGGCATGGCGGGGAATGTCAGTGCGTTTGCGACGGTGTGGACCTACGATATTTACCGCGCCTTGATCCGTAAGAACGCCACCGATACGCACTATGTGAACATGGGGCGCTGGTGCACGGTTCTCGGCGTGCTCGTCAGCATCGGCACGGCGTATCTCGTCATGCAGTTCCTCAGCATCATGGATTACGTACAGGCGCTGTTCAGTTTCTTCATCGCTCCGCTGTTCGGAACGGTGGTACTGGGCATGCTTTGGAAACGCGCCACTTCCGCTGGCGGCTTTTGGGGTTTGCTGTGCGGCACTTTCTCATCCATCGGCATGTGGGCTTGGGTCAAACTGGACCCATCCGCGTTGCGATACATTGCCCTCTCGCCGTATGCAAAGGACATGGCCGAAAACATGTATCGCGCGCTTTGGTCGTGGATCATCTGTGTGGTGGTGACCGTTGTCGTTAGCCTGATGACGCGGCCTCGTCCCGATTCCGCACTGGAAGGCTTAGTCTACGGTTGCACGGTCCTGCCGTCCGAGGAACATCTTCCGATGTGGAAACGGCCCATCTTTTGGGCCGTGGCCGTAGCAATCGTGTTCACCATCATGAATCTGATCTTTTGGTAGGAGGAGCGAGTGACAAACGGCCGCGGCCTGGTATCAATCTGGTTTTTTATCGGCGTGCTTCTGTTTGCGTACGGGATTCTCATTCTTAGCTCGGGAGTGTACCAATACTACAATCCTCCCATCCACGACGTAGTGCTCGGAAACCTGCATGCGGGGGTGTGGTGGGGAGCGTTTCTGCTCGTCCTGGGAGCTTTCTACACCTACCAATTCTTCCCGCGACGGAACAAATAGAAGGACTGTAAAGGTGCCAGCAAATTCGAAGAATGGAACGCCCACCTTCGGGCTGATTGTGGGCAACCGGGGCTTTTTCCCCGACCATCTGGCGGCAACCGGCCGTGAGGACATGATTGCCGCTATCAAGGCCAGCGGCGCTGAAGTAGTGGCTCTTACGCCAGAGGAATCCAAGTTTGGTGCAGTTGAAACCTATGCTGAGGCGCGCAGATGCGCTGATATGTTCAAGAGCCAGCGCGAACAGATCGATGGCGTCGTCGTAACTCTACCCAACTTCGGCGACGAACGGGCGATCACCGATACGCTGCGGCTCGCGGCGCTGAACGTGCCCGTCCTGATCCAGGCGACTCCCGACACGCCCTCGAAAATGAGCATTCGGGACCGGCGCGATAGTTTCTGCGGCAAGATGTCAGCATGCAACAACCTGATGCAATACGGGATTCCGTACTCGCTGACGAGTCTCCACACCGAGACCCCGCAATCGGAGGTGTTCAGAAGCGACCTCGTCTGGTTCACGAGTGTTTGTAACGTTGTTCGTGGGCTGAAGAACCTGCGTGTCGGATCCCTCGGTGCCCGGCCGCAGGCTTTCAACACCGTCAGGTACAGCGAAAAGCTGCTGGAGAACAACGGGATCTCCATCATCACGCTCGACCTCTCCGAGATCCTGGGCCGCATCGATCGAATGAAGGATGATGATCCCGCCGCGCAGTCCAAGCTAGTTGCAATCCGGGCGTACGTTGACACCTCGAATACCCCGGCGGCCGCCTTGATGAAAATGGCCAAGCTTGGGGCGGTGGTGGATGGATGGATGAAAGAGACGGACGTGGTCATCAGCGCTGTTCAGTGCTGGACGGCGCTCGAAGAGTATTTCGGCGTTGTTCCGTGCACCATCATGAGCATGATGAGCAACGAGTTGATGTCGAGTGCCTGCGAAGTAGACATCTGCGGCGTCATCGGCATGCATGCGCTTCGGCTCGCGTCCGGAACGCCAAGTGCGCTTCTCGACTGGAACAATAACTACGGAGACGATCCGAACAAAGCAGTCTGCTTCCATTGCAGCAATCTGCCGAAGCACTTTTTTGCTGATGTGAAAATGGACTTCCAGCAGATAATCGCGGGCACGGTCGGTAAGGAAAATACATACGGCACATGCGTCGGTCGCGTAAAAGCGGGACCGATGAGCTACGCGCGTTTTTCGACGGACGACTTGACTGGAAAGATTCGCGGATATGTAGGCGACGGCGCGTTCACTATGGACCCGCTCAATACATTTGGCGGGGCCGGCGTGGTGGAAATTCCACGCTTGCAGCATCTGTTACGCTACATCTGCGAGCGTGGCTTTGAGCATCACGTTGCGGCGAACCTTGCGCCCGTGAGCAGCGCAGTATACGAAGCGGCCAGCCGGTATTTAGGCTGGGACATGTATCGCCATCAGTAGCGGAGGACGCATGGGCACAGTGGTCGCGGGGGTGGACTTCGGGACACTTAGCGTTCGCGTCTCGATTTTTGACAGCGAAAAAGGGCGGCTCGGCAGCGGCACTGCTGAATACGCGCTACACAGGAAGAAATCGGATCCCGACTACGCAACTCAAAGCCATGACGACCACATGCAGGCGCTAGCTTCTGCAACACGGCGCGCGCTTGCAGATGCTGGCCTTCGAGGAGACGAGATCGCGGCGCTCGCGCTGGACACAACCGGATCCAGCGTCGTTCCGGTGGGCGAGGGCCTTGTCCCGCTGAGCGAATACTACCTCTGGTGCGATCACCGCGCCTGGCGTGAGGCCGCCGAGATCACAGCGAAGGCGCACGAATATGGACTCGAGGCCATCGATTGGTGCGGGGGTGTGTATTCATCCGAATGGGGATTTTCGAAGCTGCTTCACTGGCTGAGGAATAATCCCGATAAACGCGATCGCCTGGTTTCCGCGTTCGAACATTGCGACATGGTAGCGGCCGTGCTCTGCGGTATCACCGATCCGTCCAATGTAACTAGAAGCGTTTGTGCGATGGGTCACAAATGGTTATGGAACGAATCGCTCGGCGGGTTACCTCCCGAGGAGTTTCTCGTAAGTGTGGACCCATTGTTCAAAGGCGTTCGCGAGAAACTGCAGGGGCGCTACGCGACATCGGACCAGATCGCCGGCTATCTCTCGCCTGATTGGGCTGAGCAACTCGGAGTGAAGGCCGGTATCCCCATCCCGGTTGGCGCGTTCGATGCGCACTGGGACGCGATCGGCGCGGGTGTGCAGTTGGGCGATGCCGTCAATGTGATTGGCACCTCCACGTGCATCATCGGCCTCAGCAGCGAAGCTCGGCTTGTGCCGGGCGTTTGCGGCGTTGTTCCGGGATCTGTCGATCCGAACTACACGGGCATCGAGGCCGGCCTTTCCGCGGTGGGCGATATCTTCGAGGCTATCGGCCGGCGTGCGGGCCTGAGCGCCGCCGATTTAGCTTCGCGCATCGGGGACCTGCGAGCCGGTGAAACTGGCCTGTTGCGTCTCACTTGGGACAACGGAGACCGCACCGTGCTTGTCAATCCCGACTTGGGCGGCATCACGCTCGGTTGGAACCTGACGCATACACCGGAAGACGAACTGTTCGCCGCCATTGAGGGAACCGCTTTTCATACGCGGATCATCCTGGAGCGCATGGAAGAAAACGGCGCACTCGTGAAGCGCATCATCAACGGCGGCGGCATACCAAAGCGCAACGAAACGCTGAACCAGATCTATGCGAATGTGCTGAACAAACCCATTCTGGTGCCGCAGGGAGATGTCACCAGCCTCGGGTCCGCAATATTCGCGTTCTTAGCTGCCGGCGCCTTCTCATCGATCGAGAAAGCGCAAGAGGCGCTGTGTCCGCCTCATCGCACCTATTTGCCGGACCCGAAGAGTAGAAAAGTGTACGATCGGCTGTTTACGTTATATCGGAAACTCTACTTCGGGTTCGGCGTGAAGACCTCGGAGCCGGTCGCGATCGGTGATGTGCTCCCGCAATTGCGTGAAATCGCCGCTCAGGTAAGAAGTGAACAATGACACTGAAGGCCTTGCGTGAAGAAGTGCTCGAGGCGAATCTCGAGATCGTGCGCCGCGGACTTGTTCTCTACACGTTCGGCAATGCAAGCGGGTTCGACCCGGATAGCGGCCAGTGCGTGATAAAGCCGAGCGGCGTTCCGTATGACGTGCTCACTCCGGATCAACTCGTCGTTACCGATCTGAATGGAACCATTGTTGAAGGAGACTTGAGGCCTTCATCCGATCTCGCGACGCATCTGATCCTGTACAGGAATTTCCCCGGTGTGGCGGGAGTGGTTCACACCCATTCGCGGCATGCGACCGCCTGGGCGCAAGCCCGTCGCGACATACCCTGCTTGGGTACAACTCACGCTGACTACATCCGAGGACCGATTCCCGTCACCGAACCGATGTCCCCGGCCGATATACAGCACGACTATGAGTTGAACACCGGGCACGCGATCGTACGCCGTTTCCGAGAGCTCGATCCCTTGGAAACACCCGCTGTTCTGGTATCAGGGCACGCGCCATTCTGTTGGGGACCAAGTCCAACAGACGCGGCCCACAACGCGGTGATCGTCGAGGAACTCGCCCATCTGGCTTTTCTGACGTTTACAATCAACGCAAACGCTGAAGACCTTCCGGATCATCTCCGGGACAAGCATTTTCTCCGAAAGCACGGAAAGGAGGCTTACTATGGACAGCGCTAGGTGCGTACTGAAGACCGAGGTATGCGCATCACTGTGCGGCGCGTCCTAGAACTGCTCGCCACATATCCGGACCGTGCCGAGTACCCGTTCCTCGAACAACAAGACTTAGAAAAGGCGTTACGCTACGCGGCAACTATTGTGGATGACGAGCTGATTGGAATACATCGAGTAGCTTGAAACGTATTCTGCTGGACTAAGGACTTGCTCCCCGGGCAGCGGCAATCCTGCGAAATGAAAGTTGGGACGCCATTCACGTAAGCGAACTCGGGATCTCTGCGGCTGACGACCTGCAGATCCTCGAACTGGCCCAAAGTACATCTGCGTTACTCTCGATCACGATTTCCATGCCCATCTCGCGTTCACGGGGTTCGGTGGTCCTTCAGTGGTGATGTTGCGCGTAGAGGGATTGGAACGGAGCGCCTTCCCGCGAACGAACGATCGTTTCGATATAGCACCAAGTTGTGCGTTGCGGACCCGATGCATGCAATACCGGAGCGGCGTCCGCGCCCGAGGCTGACCACGGCGCACCCTGCGGCCGAAACTCCTCCTTCATCTATCACCTCGCGCTTCCATTGCTTTCCGTCCCAGTCATAGATGTAAACGCCGTAAGGTTTTCCCCGGAAGCCAACGACGACTTCGTCCTGCCCGTCGTCATCCACATCTAGGGTCTCAATCGTGTGCGCATCCAGCAGCGTGTCATCAATGACCGCACGTTGCCAGGTGCCCGAGATTTCGCGGTAGATGACAACCTGATTTCCGTGCCAGGGCTCGATTGTGGCAAGAAAGCGCTCATGTTCAAGCCGACCCACGCTGATATCACTGGTGCCACTTTTCGGCCACGGCTCGGGGCTGCCGTTTGCAATTTCGGTGCGCGACCATTTGCCATTCTCGCCGAATCGATACAGGTGAATGCCGAGGAAACCGCCGATCAATATGCTTTCACGTCCTGTGTGGTCCCAATCAGTCACAAAGATTCCGTGAACAATGCCCTGTTCCTCGTCCCCGATCAGTTGCCGTTTCCACTCACCGGGACGATAGTAAACCAGCGGAACATGGCCACGGTACTCAGGGCTTTTCGCGTCCGCCGCTGCCAGTGGCGCATTGATGAGGACCTTGTTCCCGCTTCCGTCGATGTCGGCCCATCGCAATCGATGAGAAGTTGGCAATCTGTCTATTTCTGCTGGCGTCCAGGGGTTTCGGGGATCGCCGTTGGGTTTAAGCACCGATACGATTCCCAAGCTCTCCTGCGGATGCATAGAGAACTCGTGAGCAACGGCTACGGTCGGTATGCTACCGGGATGTTTGCTCCAGCACGCCGCATTGATCATTCTGTGAAGATTGGTTGCCATCACGTGGCGCTTCCGCGTGGGGCTCTCGAACCAAACAAGATCGGGCATGTTGCTGGCTAGAGCGATCAGGTCCTGCTTGCCATCACCATTTACGTCGCACGCGATTACCTGATAGCCACCCGCCAGGTCATCCGCCAGGACTTGCTTCTCGAAACGCATGGAATTCGATGGAATAAGCGTCATGACCAGGAAACCGGCAACTATACGCATACCAGAAATCACGATATCCGATTGGGTGCGGTCCCGCAGATTGGCCGTTATGGTAAACAGGGATTTTCCATATCACAAGCTATGAGAATCCCAATTGCCCTGCTGCTAGCCTTTGCCAGCTTGAGCTGCGTACCCATATTTGCCCAAACAGACGGGCAAAGCTTCAACCCCGATGTTCATTACCACTTAGGTCCGGACTCGCTGCCGGAGGAGGGCGTGCCCAAAGGAGAGATTCGAGGTCCGTTCACGTTGCCGAGCCAAGCATACCCGGGAACTTCACATACCTATTGGGTATATGTTCCTGCCCAGTACGATCCGTCGATACCAGCGAGTCTTATGGTGTTCAACGATGGGCAAGCGTTCATGGCCGCGGAGGGCGACCTCAGGGCGCAGAACGTGATGGACAACCTGATCTATCGTCGAGAGATTCCTGTCATGATCGGCGTGTTCATCAACCCGGGACGGCGCCCTGATCAGCCGGAGCCGAACCCGCACGAATGGGGCGACCGAACCACAAACCGCCCGACGGAGTACAACTCTCTGGACGATCGCTACGCGCGAGTGATTGTGGATGAACTCCTTCCGGAGCTTTATAAGAACTACAACATCTCAAAAGCGGCGGAAAGTCACGGCATCGGCGGCGCGAGTTCGGGCGCGATAGCGGCATTCACGGTTGCGTGGGAGCGGCCGGATCAATTTCGAAAGGTTCTAAGCATTGTCGGCAGCTTTACAAATCTGCGGGGCGGCGATGCCTATGCAGATATCATTCGTAAAACGGACAGAAAGTCAATACGCATCTTTCTGCAGGATGGACGAAACGACAATCGCGCTCTCAAACCGGATGGTACGTACGACGAGAGACTCGACTGGTTTTATCAGAACGTTCGGTTGATGAAAGCGTTAACCGACAAAGGTTATGAAGTGAATTATGCGTGGGGTATGAATAAGCATGGTTCAAAAATGGGTGGAGCGATCATGCCTGAGATGATGCGTTGGCTCTGGCGCGATCATGCGGTTTCGACCGATCCGCGAAATACGTTGGAACGCTCGTTCCAAGAGCCAGGTCGTAAGTCGGAGCAGGGTAATCCAACTGGCGAGCCAACTGCGAAGAAGTAGTTCAGACCGATTCTGCTCGGAAGCTCCGAGCTAGTGCGCAGATAGCCACGTTCGCCAAACCGTATCGACGGCTGCATGCATCAGGGAAGAGGCCATGATGCTGCCACTCTTTCGGAATGCCGAACCGTAGAACCAACCTGCGACTGACGCTAGTGCCACATATCGCCAGTTCGGGAAGGGAGCGTGAAGGATATGGAAAAGGCCGAACAGGCATGACACGATGGCTTGGCCCGCGACCCATGATCCAAGCGTTTTCGAGAGCAAAGTCTGCAAAAAGCCTCGAAAAAACAGTTCTTCCAGCAAAGCGATGAAAAGGAAAATTTCAAGGTAATTCAACAAGAAATAGACCGTACCCGGCCACCGCGGATTCCACTTCGTGAAGTGCAAGGCCAGACTGGATGGAACCGCAATGAGGGCGAACAATACAAAATTGATGCTCGCTTGCCGTACGACTTCTCCTGAAAAAGAAAATCTATAACCCAATTCAGGAACGACGCGAACGAAGACCCAGCACCAGGAAGCGACGGTGATGAGGTACAACCGACTCATGAAATCGAGGTTCGTGGGGACGTTCCAAATGCCTCTAAGTTGACCGGAAAGCACCCAGGCGATGAGCAATACGGCCACGAAGGCGTCCTGGGGTGAGAATGCATGTGCATCCTTAACGGGTAACAAGGCATAGGTTGCAAGCAGCGGCACGGCTATCGCCAGCAATTTCAAAAGTGCTATCCATTTGAAATCACCGGTTCCGGCAGCATAGACGAGGTATGGAAAGCACCAGACACATATGAGAGCCAAAAGTGTGTTTGGGCGCGTCCGCGAATCTCTGGGCGCGTTGGTGCTGGTCAAGAAGCCCGGCGCCAGAGCCAAGCCGAGTAGAAGCGTGAATGCGACATAGATGCTGATTGCAGCCGGTTTAGGGATTGGGTGGCGCCACAAATAAGTGTGAGCAACCGCTGCAAAAAGAATCCCAAGGCAAGCCGTTACTGTAAGGTGTGTCCACGAATGCCGTAGCTGTAATCCGGTCAAGTACACTCCAAAGTCCACGATAAACCGGGATGGGTCGAAGTAAACGAGTGGTCAATTGTAAGCAAGCCTTGATTTGGCTCAATCGTGACACGGCGAGATAGAATTGCGGGACATGTTGCCGTTGCGGATAGGTCTGTTGCTGTTAGCGATCAATGCCTGGGGGCAGATTACCCCGGAAGCATCGGTCACTGTACCGGAAATTTCGACAATTCAGGTCTCACCGGATGGCAAGACGGCTCTTTTCATCGTAGGTATTCCTGATCTGAACACGAATGCCACGACTCATCGTTTGATGCAAATCCCTGTGAAGGGAGGCGGGGCAGTTGCGGTGGCCGGAGTTCCCGACGACGTTGTGAATGTCCGTTGGGCTCCCGACAGCAGGCGATTTGCGTACATGGCCGGACACGCGATCTGGGTGCAGGACGCGTCGGCGACTCACGGCACTGAAATCTGTCGATACGACCACTCGAACTCGTTCCTTTCTAAGGAGGGGAACGCACTGTCATGGTCGCCGGATGGGAATCAACTCGCGTTCGCCGGAACCACAGATGCCGGACCCGAGCCGGGCGATCCCGTCGTGATCGATCGAATTCAGTACAAAGGGCGAACAGCTCTTTCGGATAACA